>Ga0114997_10002381_pt1 | contig 15158 bp, 15 predicted proteins | sample ArcticOcean_MG_C_2_FD_87045 | JGI IMG/M metagenome (GOLD analysis project Ga0114997, IMG submission 87045) | Marine microbial communities from western Arctic Ocean - ArcticOcean_MG_CB4_136 | ecosystem: Environmental > Aquatic > Marine > Oceanic | place: Arctic Ocean: Canada Basin | collected... | reverse complement strand
TTCCAGGTCAAGGCTCTCAAATAGTTGGAATGGGCAAAGACTTTTATGATAAATATAGCCTAGTTAAGGATTTATTCAAAGAGGCTGATGACACACTTGGATTTTCGTTATCAAATATTATTCTTGATGGACCTAAAGAAGATCTAGATCTAACGGAAAATACTCAGCCTGCTATATTTTTAATAAGTTATTCAATATTTAAACTAATTAAAGAAGAGTTTAATATCAACCTAAATAAAGCAAATTTTTTTGCAGGGCATTCTTTGGGAGAATATTCAGCACTAGCATCTGCTGGAGCATTATCGTTTTCAGATACTTTAAAAATATTAAAAATTAGAGGGAAAGCCATGCAAAGCTCTGTGCCAAAAGGAATGGGTGGAATGGTTGCGGTTTTAGGTTCTAAAATTGAAATAATAGAAAATCTCATTACTGAAAATGAGACCAAATATGAATGCTATATAGCAAATGATAATTCTGTGGGTCAAATAGTGTTAAGTGGCAATATTAAAGATTTAGAAAAAATGATGGTTGATTTAAAATCTGCCAATATCAAAAACATTAAACTTCCTGTGAGTGCTCCCTTTCATTGTAAATTAATGAATAAAGCGACACTGATCATGAGAGAAGAGATTGCAAAGTTAAATTTTGAAGAAACTGAAAATATTCTAATTTCTAATGTAACTGGAAAAGAAATAACGAGTTCAAATGATTTAAAGAATTTATTAGTTAAACAAATTGAAAATAGAGTTCGCTGGAGAGAAAGTGTTTTATTAATGATTGATAAAGGGATAAATCAATTTATAGAAATAGGGCCGGGCAAAATTTTGTCTGGTTTAATAAAAAGAATTGATAGAAATGTGAAAGTTAGTGCAATAAATACAGAAGAGGATATAAAGTTAATTAATGTTAATGAGTAGCTTAAAAAATAAAAATATTATAATTACAGGTGCATCGGGTGGTATTGGCAACTCAATAGTCGAAAAATTAAATGAGAATGGGGCTAATATTTTAGCTACTGGTACAAGAGTAGAAAAGCTAGAAGAGTTAAAAGCAAAATTTAACAATGTTAAAATACTTAAGTTTGACATCTCACAACATGAAAAGATTGAAGATTTTATAAATAGTGCAACTGACGAGTTAGGTGGGTCACTTGATTGTATAATTAATAATGCCGGTATTACAAAAGATAATTTAACAATTAGAATGAGTTTAGAAGAGTGGACAAAAGTTATAGATATCAATCTAACCTCTACATTTTTAATGTGTAAATACTCCATAAAAAAAATGCTCAAAAACAAATCTGGAAAAATTATTAATATTACATCGGTGGTAGGACATACTGGTAATGTTGGTCAAGCAAACTACACGGCTTCAAAGGCGGGCATTGTTGCTATGTCTAAAAGTCTAGCAATTGAATACGCAAAAAAAAATATAAATGTGAATTGTATTTCACCTGGCTTTATAAGTACCGCAATGACAGATCAAATTAATGAAAAACATAAAGAAGCAATAATTGCTAAGATTCCATCTAATAGATTGGGTAAGCCTGTGGATATAGCTAATGCAGTGGTTTTTTTAAGCTCTGATCAATCTGACTATATTAATGGTGAAACATTGCATGTTAATGGAGGCATGTATTTGGGTTGACAAAACTACTTTTTAAACTATTAACGAATTATAACAAAAAAGGAACATTATGTCAGAAGAGATTTCAAGCAAAGTTAAAAAAATTGTAGCAGACCATCTGGGTATAGATGAAGCTAAAGTATTAGATGATTCAAGTTTTATAGATGATCTTGGAGCAGATAGTTTAGATACAGTTGAATTAGTAATGGCATTCGAAGAAGAGTTTGGTTCAGAAATTTCAGACAGCGAAGCTGAAAAAATTCTAACCGTAGGTGATGCTGTTAATTTTATAGCAGGCAAAGCAAACTAGAAATTTAAATGTCCACAAAAAAAGATGGGATAATGGTGATTTTATCATCCCCATCAGGGGCGGGTAAGACCACCTTAGTAAAACTTCTATCTAAGGATAAAAATTTTCATATATCAATATCTCACACAACAAGAATGCCAAGACCGAGCGAAGTTGCAGATAAAGATTACTATTTTGTCAATCAGGAAAAATTTGAAGGGTTGATTACAAATGAAGAATTTTTGGAATATGCTAAGGTTTTTAATCATTTTTATGGGACAACAAGAACACCTGTCATAGAAAAATTAGAAAAAGGAGAGAATGTAATATTTGATATTGATTGGCAAGGTGCTGATCAAATTAAGAATAAAAAGTTAAACTACAAATTAATCACTTTTTTTATACTGCCACCTAGTAAGGAAGTTTTATTTGAGAGACTTTCCAATAGGGACATGAAAGATAAATTAATTGTCGAAGAGAGGATGAAAGAATTTAGCAGGGATGTATTGCATTGGATAAATTATGATTATGTTATTGTAAATGATAATCTTGACGAATGTTATTCTAAAATTAGAAATTTAATTGATGCAGAAATCAATAATGGCTCAAGAGATTATGATAAGGATTATATCCGAAAACATGTTAACAAATTAACGTCTTAAACTCTCATATTCTTTTACAAGCTTAAAATATATTTCTGGTTTTAAGTTTTGCGGTCGAAGATTAAGATCAATATTAAATTTTTCCGAAACTTCTTTTGCATTTCTAAAGACTTGGTTAAAAGGTTTTTTTAGCATTTTTCTTCTTTGGCTAAAAAAAACTCTAGTAATCATTTCAAGATTTTTAGCTTCTTTTAATTCAAAAAAATTATCTTTAGGTGTGAATAGCAGGAGTGTGCTGTCAATCTTTGGACGTGGTGAAAAACTTTGAGGCTTAATGTCTATTATTTTTTTAATATTTAATTTCCAGTTTGATAAAATAGATAATCGTCCATATTTTGATGTATTAGATTCTGCAATAATTCTTTCAGCAACTTCCTTTTGAAACATTAACACTAGGTTTTCAAACCAAAAATTTTTATCCATATTTATTATCCATTTGGAAAGAATTTCAGTTGAAATATTGTAAGGTAAATTTCCAAATACAGTAAGCTTCTCACTAGAAATTTTATTTTCAGTTATTTTCAAAACATCATCATTAATAATAGTAATTTCATTGGTAAATTTATCTTCCAGTAATAAAGCTAGATCATCATCTTTTTCAATTACATAAACTTTTTTTGGATTCTTTTTTAAAATAAATGTGGTTAAATTTCCACTACCCGGGCCTATTTCCAAAACTTCTTTATCTGCAACTTCAACTGAGTCAACAATTTGCTCTAGAACGTTGCGATCTATTAAAAAATTTTGACCTAAACTTTTTTTGGGTTTAGTGAACATTTACTTATCTAAGAATTTTAGAGCTTCTATTAAACTTTTAGGGTCAGATAAATTTTTACCAAGCATAGAAGAATTTGGGCCATGATCTGGAGAAATCCTAATAAACGGCAAACCTAATGTTATATTTATTGCATTGAAATTGAAAAGAGTTTTAATAGGAGTTAAAACTTGATCATGGTACATGCCAACCACAACATCGTATAATTTTAATTGATCTTTCAAAAAAATTGTATCAGCAGGAAAAGGGCCATTAACAAGGTATTTTTGTTTAATTAACATTTTAATAGCAGGTATGATTATTTTTTCTTCTTCACTTGTTTTGTAGTTACTTTCACAATGTGGATTTAATCCTGTGATTGCAATTTTTGGTTTTTTATTTAAAGTGTTTTTATAAAAAGAGTTAATTAATTTAACCTGGTTAATAATTTTAATTTTAGTGATTTTTTTGTGAACATCTTTCAATGGTAAATGTGTTGTAATAGGACTTACAGATAATTTTTTGTTGTAAATTAGCATTGCAACTTTATTTTCTTTATTTGTTTTTTTTGCTAGATACTCGGTAATACCTAAGAATCTATCTTTCAAAAAATTTTTTTTAGAAATTGGACCATTAATTAAAGCATGAGCTAAATTTTTGCTCATAATATCAATTCCAATTTTAAAGCAACTTTCTAGATAGATATTTGACTTATTTGAAATTTTTCCAAACGGTTTTTTATATCTAAAATTAACGTTAATTATATTAATTTTAGTATTATCAAATGTTTGAAATTTATTTAAAAAGTTAGACTTGATAATTCTTATTTTAAAATTATAGCCTAACCTTTTCATTTGATGTGAAATTAAATCTGATGAAGCAATCAATATTAATGGTCTTGAAAATTTTTTAAACCATTTTTTTTTTATTGTTTTAAATAAAATCTCAGAGAACACACTGTTTGGTTCACCAGCTATTATGATTATAGGCTTAATTCCTGGCATCAATTATTCTATTTTTAACTTTATTGTAATAAATTACAGAAAAATTATTTAACTGCCTGTTTTGTTCATATATAAAGATATTATCTGTTTCTTTATTTATATCTATTTTTTTCAGTTCTTTTTTTATTTCATTGATTTTTAAAATTATGTTTCCACCTGGAAAATTAATTGGGTTGGTATTTTCTCCCACTTTAAGTGAAACCAACTCTTTAATAAATAGCTTAGATAATTGATTTTCATTTATCCAGCCCAAAGACCCAGAATTTTTTGATGAATCACTTTCACTATATAATAGTGCAGTTTTATCAAAACCATCCTCAAGTATACTTTTTTTGATTGTATTAAGTTTATTTTCATATTCTTCTTTATCTCGTACACTAAAAAGAATTTCTGAAATATTATATTTAATAATTTCATTTTTTTTAGAATTTAATTTTTTTCGTATCCCTTCTTTATTGATAGTTATCCGATCCTTATATTTTGTGTATATTAATTGGTTCCAAACATTTTCGATCGTTATTTTTTCATAAATTGTTTGAAGACTTAAATCATAGCTTTCTAGATATTTTTTAAACTCTTCTTCATTTTTAATCCCAAGGTTTAAATATAAATTCCTTACAAAATTTACCACAATTGGGCTATTTTGAGTTAAATCAAAATATTTTACTAGCTCACTTTTTTTTATTATTTCTTTAACAAGAGATTCTTTTGCATATTCAAGCATTTTTTGTTTATCTAGTTCTCTATATTTTACATTTAAAGCAGATAAATAATTATATTCATTTTCAACATCAATATTTGTTATTATTTGATTATTAATCTTTTCAATAATCTGAATTTCAAAACCTGATACATTAACAAGTTTAAAATTGATCAATAATATTAAAATTATAATTTTATAAAATTTCTTATACATCATTTTTCTAATTGTTTTTTGTATGTGTCAAATTTTTCAAATTGTGGTATCAAGTTACTAGTTTGTGTTCCTCCAAGCGGTATAAGCGTTATATTAAAAAATAATTGTTCAAAAGGTTTTATATCCCTGTCTTGATAGTACTCCTTATTGTAATTCAAAGAGGCTTCAAGACAATCAGTTTTATATTCATAAATTAAATTATAAAATTCTGTAAGATCAATTTTTTTATTTCTTCTTGTTCTAAATGAGAAGCTATTTTTTTCGTCTAGTAAAAATTTAAAATCGTTTGAAAAATAACTTTTATCTCCCATTAAATTATTTTCTTCATAAAAACTAAAAGATGTTATGAAATTATTTGTTTTAAGTTCAGTCGTTAATGAATGTAGGTTTGAATCTTCTAAATTATTATCTAGAGAATAATTGTAATCAAAACTTAAATTAGACACTGGAGAATAATATACATTTCCAACAATATCAGATTGTTTTTTATTAAGTGAGGAGGTTATGGGTAAATTATCATTTTTTTCATTACTTACTACATTTGCAGCGCTAAATAAAAAAAGTTTTTCATATTCTAAATTTTGTTTTTCATACTCAAGACCAAATGTAATTGAGGATCCTCCCTCAATACTTTCATTATTTCCTATTCTATTAAGCATAAATATATTTGAAGAACTAAGAAAATGATTATTATTTTTTATATTTTTAGTTTTATTTGGACTATGTTTGAACATTACTCTTGGCGTAAGATATTTGAAAAAGTTTTCTTCGTCCTTTTTAAATGGCCATGCAAAATCATATGCAAAAATAGAGAGTATTTCTGATTGCCCTTTATCTTTATACTTAGTGGAGCTTTTTCCTTTTGAATTAACATTTTTCAATAGAGTTTGAAAACCTGCCTCAATGCCATTGATAAATTGATTTTTAGATAATGATAATAATAAGTCATTAACTTGTACAGTTTCTTTTATGTTTGTTGTGTGAGTTCTTTGATTGCCATATGAATTAAAATCTAAGCTCTCAAAGGTATCTCCATCTAAATTAAAAGTTTTGTATAGTGAATAATTAGGATACACGAATTCATATCTATCACTATTTGATTTACCAAGTGTTTCATAACTTTCAAAAGAGGTTCTAAATGAAAAATTATTTGTATTTCCTGAAAATTCTATTAATGATTCAAGAGTATCGGTTTTTTTAACTATTGTTTGTTCATCCTCTAATTGATAAAGCTTCAAATAACTATCATTTGAGGTTTTTTCTAATTTTATATCAAGTTTGCTGTTGTCAAAAATTGGTAAATCTAAATTAACTAAAGAGTTTAAAAAAATATGAGTTTTTGTCCCATTTTCAGCTTTATGGTCATCCTTATTTGCACTAACATCTATGATGTTAGAAGAGTTTTTTGTGACCTTTCTATACTCAGATTGCAATAAATACCTAGTGGGTGAAAATATTCTCGGTTTGAAAGTTACGTCTGCACTATCTGAAATAACATGAAAATACGGTGTATTGATTGAAGCACCTAATATTCTTGAAGAACCAAACCTTGGTGTTAAAAAACCAGATTGTCTCTTAACACTTGGATCTGGATGAAAAAATCTTGGAAAATACATAACTGGTTTATCATAAATTTTTAGCCAAGCATTTTTATAATATATTTGTTTTTTTTGTTTGTCATGAGTTACCTCCTTTGAAGTGATTAACCAAGCTGGACAAGTATCAGTTTTTTTACAAGTAGTAAAAATACCCTTTTTTATTATTGTTGTAGGGTTACCATAGATAATAGAATTGCCTTTTAGTCTAGGCTCTCCATCTGGTACCTCAAATCCTTTGTTTGAGAAGTATACCGTAATATCTTTTCCCAACAAAAGATTTTCTTTTAATTTTATTAAGCCATCTTCTAGAAAATATTTGTTATCTTCATTATCGTGTAAATGAATTTTTTTACCTCTAACAATTTCATCTTTTACAAAATATTTAAATTCTTGCATTTCAATTTTATTTCTAAAATTATCAGTTATTAAAGTTGGTGATTTTGAAAAAAGTTCTTTTATTATGTATTTATAATTTAAATTTTTAGTTTTAATAAAATATTTGTTTTCAATATTAATGTCAGTGTCATCATATGAAGTTATCTTATTGTCAATTTCAGTATAGTGGATAGTTTCTGAGTTTAAAATTACTTGATTTTTTGCGTCTATCACCTTCACTTTTCCAGACGCAATTAATAAGCCTTCATTTTTATTGTACTGGAATTTATTAGCAAAAATTTCTAAACCATCTGGTGTTATTGCTTCTGCTTTGCCCGTTCCGTGTATAATATTTCCTTCTTCAAATGTTTCTATTGTTAATGCTTTAATTACAAGCTCACTGCCGTAGGATAAATTAGAATTTATCAATAGAAAAAAAACTATTGAAATAAAAAAATTAATTTTATTTTTCATTGATTCTTATAACTCCTATAGAGGATATTATAGATAAAATTAATACAGGAAACCAAACGGAAAGAGTAATTGGTATTTTGTTATTTGAACCCAATAGACCTGAAAAATGACTAATATAGTAAATTACAACTGAGAGCATTATACCAATAAAAATATGAAATATTAAATTATTTTGGTATTTAATATTTATCATCAGTATACTTGAAATTACAGACATTATAGATAGTAAAAAAGGGAATGAGTAAATTTTTTGCAATTGTATATTAATGTCATTCGTTGAGTATCCTATTAACTTATAATCTTTTTTTAATTTTACCAACTCAAAATAAGTCAATGAAGAAAGATCTGAAAAAAGACTATTAATTTTCTCTAAATCAAAATTAGAAAGATATGACATTTTTTTAACTTTTTTTGAATTATTTTCTTCATCAGAAATCATAACATCGTACAAAATCCAATTTTTTTTTAAGACATCTATCTTTTTAGTAATCAAATTTTTTTGAACTTTATAATTATTATCAAATTCAGTTATTGATGCATTTAACAATAATTGACCGGAAATCTTGTCTGCATTAATGATTACAATTTTATTATCAATCACATCCCTTATCCACAATCCATTTTCTGTTATTACGGCTAAATATTTATTGTCACCCGAAAAACTATTTTTTATCAATAAGTATTGGTTTTTTAAGATTGAGGAAAAATTGTAAAAAATAATAATTATAAATAGTGAAAAAATAAATGTAACAAATAATATAAATTTTAAGATGCTTAGATTATTTAGGCCTAAATTTTTAAGAATAAAAAGTTCTTTGTTTTCAATTATATCAATAAAAAATATTTGTGTTGAAATTAAAATTATGAATGGAAATATTTCATACAATAAAGAAGGTGCATTCAAAAGAGTCAACCAAATTGGCAAAAAAAAGTTATCATTCACCTCTTTCAAAAAATTAATTTCTTCAATTAAATTAACAATTAAGACTAAAGCAAAAAAAATAGATGATACTAGAAAGATTTTTTTAAGAAATTTTTGTAGGAGGTATAATTTATGTATTTGAATTTTCATTTTTTATTTATTTTAAAATTATGTATTAAATATGAGTATATACAAACAAATAGAGATATAGGAATTGCAATGTATATATAAGATCCATAAGTTTTTAATGATAAATAACTCAAAGATATTTCAGATAAAATTATAATAAAAATGCCTGCCAAAAATATTAATATGTTGCTTTGTCTATATCTTTTATTATTTTTAGATTTTATAATTATCAATGCTGAGATTAATGCAATTAATATTATATAGATTGGAGAGTAAAATCTTTTAATCAACTCTTCTGTCATAGCATCTTTAGACTGAAGTGTGCATAGCTTCCGATATTCAAAACTTATTTCATTTCCAGAATTAAATTCATTTAAACATTTAATTAATAGTCTTGAAGTATTTTCTTGAATTTTTGGATATGTTGTTGTCTTAGTTGTAAACTTGGATAAATCAAAATTAAATTCTGAAAATTCTATTATTTTTTGATTATTATTTGAATAATTTATAATTTTACCTTTATACAAGATTAGATTTTTATTTAAATTATCACTTACTATTGTTCCGGTTTCAGCAACTATTATTTGAAATTCATTCTCACTAATCCTATCCTTAAGAATAATTTTTTTGATATTGTTTCCCTTTTTCTCATCAACAAAAATGGTTAGATTGGCAACAGTATCAATAAATTTTTTCTCTTTAATTATACTTGTAAAAAGGTCTAAATTTGAGGTTCTAAAGAAAGACCTAGCTTTATCTAAACTATAAGGAACCAAAACAGAAGTAAGCAAAACTTGAAATAAAAAATATAATAGTGATAATTTTACTATTATATTTATAAATTTAATTTTACTTATTCCAAGTAACCAAAAAATAATTAATTCATTATTTATCTCATATCGAATAAGTACATTTATTAATGAAACCAAAAAAATAAAAGGCAAAATTTTGCTTATTATTTTTGGTAAATTAAATATTGTGTACAAAAAATAAACCTTAAAAGCATGCCCATCCTCTGATATAATATCTAGGAAATTGACAGCTTGAATTACCCATATAACCGTTGCTGTGCACAGGATAGCAATAAGAAAAAAAACATTAATATCTAATATAAGTTTTTTAAAGATTAATTTTTTCATTGAAATATGATAATTTTCTACATATATAGCACTCTAACTTTACTGTGTGTATTTAAAACTTATGTCTATTCAAATAAATTATAAAAATAGTATCCAAAAAAAATCTACAACTAATCTTGTCTTATTTGTTGAGGAAAATTTCAATATTAGTGGTTTAAAAAAACACATATCCAATGCAGAATTCTCTTACATAAGTGACTTATTGAAAAATAGTGATTTAAAAAAGAATTTACTTTTTTTTGAAGTCAATTCTAAAAAAACAATATTTTTGGTATCCATTAAAAAAAATCTAGAAACTTCAGATATAGAAAGCCTGGGAGCTGAATTTCACAGTTATATAAATTATGATAAGAAAAATGAGTATTTTGTAATCTCAGACAGTATAAGTAATAAATTCGAAAATTTTATAGGTTATTTCTTGCATGGGTTAAAACTAAAATCTTATGAATTTAATATCTATAAGTCAAAAAAAGATACAAGACTTATTTCAATAAATGTAATTGGAAATAAAAATAAACTAACAATTCAGAATGAATTAAGATTCAAAGCAATAGAAAAAGGAACATTTTTTGCAAGAGACCTTGTTTCTGAGCCACCCAATGTTCTTAATCCAAAAGAATATGCAAACAGACTTTTAAAATTAAGAAAATTAGGAATTAAAGTAACTGTTTATAATGAAATCCAAATGAAAAAGTTAGGAATGCATTCTTTATTGGGAGTTGGTAGAGGCAGTATAAATGAATCATTTCTTGTTACGCTTGAATGGAATGGAAATAAAAAAAATAAAAAAGCACCCCTATCTTTTGTAGGAAAGGGTGTTTGTTTTGATACAGGTGGTATTTCTTTAAAGCCTGCAAAATTCATGGAAGAAATGAAATATGATATGGCTGGATCAGCTGTAGTTGCTGGATTAATAAAAACTCTAGCTATTAGGAAGGCAAAAGTAAATGCAGTTGGTGTAGTTGGTTTAGTTGAAAATATGCCAGGAGGAAACGCTCAAAGACCTGGAGATATAGTTAAAGCTTATAATGGTAAAACTATTGAAGTTTTAAATACAGATGCTGAGGGAAGACTAGTTTTAGCAGATGCTCTAAGTTTTACAGAAGCAAAATTTAAACCAAGATTCATGATAGATCTAGCAACTTTAACAGGTGCAATAATAATGGCATTAGGAGAAGAGTATGCAGGTTTATTTTCTAATAATGATGATCTGTCAAATAAATTATTTAAGATAGGAGAAAAAGTAAAAGAAAAAGTTTGGAGACTTCCATTGCATAATAATTACGACAAGTTAATAAATTCAACAATAGCAGATATGCAAAATATAAACTATTCTGGTGGAGCAGGTTCAATAACTGCTGCACAATTTTTACAAAGATTTGTGACAAGTAAAACACCATGGGCACACTTAGATATAGCTGGTATGGCTTTTTCTAAAAAAGCTGCAAACTTAAATCCAGGTGGAGCAACAGGCTTTGGAGTAAGATTATTAAATCAACTAATAGAGGAACATTATGAGTAATATAGAACTAACATTATCAATTATTAAGCCAGATGCAGTTGAAAGAAACTTGGACAATGAAATTAAAGAAATGTTTAAAAATAAAGGTTTCAATATTGTTAAAGAAAAAAAAATTCAAATAGCAAAATCAGAAGCAGAACAATTTTATAAAGTTCACGAAACAAAACCTTTTTACAATGATTTATGTGCATATTTATCATCAGGACCAATAGTTGTAATGGTGCTTGAAAAAGAAAATGCGGTTTTAGGAAATAGAGAGCTAATGGGAGCGACTAAACCAGAAGATGCTGCAGAAGGAACTATAAGAAAAAAATATGGAATTTCGATTGATAAAAATTCTGTACATGGCTCTGATAGCGTAGAAAATGCTAAAATAGAAATTGATTTCTTTTTTAAAGATTAATTAAAAATTTTCATAATAGCAGCAGGGTACAATTTGTGCTCTTGTTTCAAAACTTTTGTTGCTAATGAAGTAGAATTATCTCTAGCTGTTATCTTAATTCTTTTTTGTAATATTATTTTTCCAGAATCTAATGTTGCAGTTACATAGTGAACTGTACAACCTGCAAATTTATCTTTATTTTTAATAGCACTGTTATGTGTGTTAAGACCTTTATATTTTGGAAGTAAAGAGGGATGTATATTGATTATTTTTCCATCAAATTTTTTAATAAATTCTTTAGACAGAATTTTCATAAAACCAGCAAGGCAAATAAATTTTATTTTTTCTTTTTTAAGTAATAATAGTATTTTTTTTTCGGTATTTCTAAAATTAAATATCTTTTTTTTAATTTTGAATTGATCTGCAAAAATTAAGCCCTTAGCTTGATTGGTATTAGAAACTATTAGATCTATTGAGATAGGTGACTTTTTTATTTTGGAAAATTTTATTATATTTTTTAAATTACTTCCTGTTCCTGAAATAAAAACTGCAGTTTTTATTTTTTTAAGACCAGTCAATTTTTCCATTAAGATTAACTTTATTTTTTCCAGTTGTTATTTTTCCAATAACGTATGGTTTAAATTCTTTAGTAAAAATTTTTGTAACTTTGCTTAAATTTTTTGGTTTGATTATTAAGCAAAAACCAACACCACAATTAAATGTTTTTAACATTTCCTTATCTTCAATGTTATTTTGTTTTAACCATTTAAAAATTTTTTTTGTTTTTACTTTATTTAAATCTATATCAGCAACAAATCCATTCGGAATAACTCTTTTAATGTTATCTGCTAGTCCACCACCTGTTATATTTGAACATCCATTTAAAAGATTATTATCAACTAGATTTAAAACTTCTTTCACATAAATTTTAGTTGGTCTCAGTAATTCTTTCATTAAAAATGGATTATTTTTTAAATTAATTTTTTTTTTTTTTAAAATATATCTCACCAGAGAATAACCATTTGAGTGAATTCCACTAGAGGGTATAGCTAATATTAAATTATTTTTTTTAATATTCTTTTTTGCAAGTATATTTTTTTCATCCACTAAACCCACGGCAAAACCAGCTATGTCAAATTTACCTTTCTCGTAGGTACCAGGCATCTCTGCGGTCTCTCCACCAACCAACTCACAGTCAGAAATTTTACAACCCTTTACTATTCCCTTAAGGATAGATTTTAATTTTCTTAAATCAATTTTATTAATTGAAATATAATCTAAAAATAATAATGGTCTCGCACCTTGAACAATTAGGTCGTTCACGCTCATTGCAACTAAATCAATACCAATTGTGTCATATTTATTAAGCAGATTTGCTATCTCAACTTTTGTACCAACACCATCAGTACAAGCTACAATTTTTGGGCTTTTTAAATTTTTAGGAATATTAGAAATTGAACCAAAACCACCAATGTTATTAAACTTTTTTTTGCCTTTATTATTTGATGAGATAGAAGATATAAATTTAACAAAGTTGTCACCAGCATTTATGTTTACACCACTTTTTTCATAGGTAAATTTTTCTTTTTTCATTAGTATAAAATATGCAAATTATTAATAAATTACTCAGGTTACATAAGGTATATATATTTTTTATTTCATTCGTTCTATTTATAATAATTTTTTCCACAACTTATTTGCATGCAAATACTTTTAGAGTGTCTGATATTGAAATTTCATCTCCATTTGAACTCAATTTTAAGAAAAGTAGGGTAATTGATAACGGTTTTCAAATATCTTTTTCAAATTTACTTTCTATGATTACAACCTCAGGTGATAGAAATAAGATTAAAGATATTTCAATAAAAGAGATTAAAGGCATGATTGATTTTTTTATAATAAGTGATGAAAAATTTATTAATAATGAATATTTTGCAAAACTTGAAACTACATTCAATAAAAAAAAAACTTTAAGATTTTTAGAGAAAAAAAACATATTTCCATCAATACCAATAACAAATAAAGTTTTACTAGTACCAATATTAGTGGATGTTGAAACTGAAAACATTTATTTATTTAATGATAATATTTTTTATGACAGATGGAATGATACAAAAAAAAATTATCAATTATTAGATTACTTGTTGCCAAGTGAGGATCTTGAGGATTTAAATAAACTTCAAGAGATGTCCAATTCTGTTGAAACATATGATTTTGTAAATTTAATAAAAAAATATGATCTAAAAGATTATATAATTTCAATAATATATAAAAATAAAGATGAAGTTAAAATACTTTCAAAAATTAATTTAGATAATTCCCTTAAGGTAAATAATCAAAAATATTCCAAAATCAATTTAACCGATGAAAAAGATTTTAATATGATCTTAGAAAATTTAAAAAATCTTTATGAAGATGAATGGAAAAAAAATAATGAGATAAACACATCTATAAAACTTCCTTTAACTATTTCTATAAAATCAACTGATTATAAAAAAATTATGTATTTAGAAGAAGTGCTAGCCAACATTGATTTGATATCAAATTTTTATATATTAAAATTTAATAACAAATTTACTCAATATAAGATAATTTATAATGGCTCCCCAAAAACTTTTTTTAATGATATGATGAATAATAAATATTTAGACTTGGTGACGGAGAACAATGTTTGGACGGTTAAATGAAAAGTTTAAATCAATTGTTACTAGATTTTGATTATGAGCAAAACTTTAGAGATGATGATTTTTATGTTGGAAAAAGTAATTTTTATCCCTTTGAATTAATAAATAATTGGCCCAAATGGGAAAAAAACTTTTTAAATATAAGTGGAGAGAAATTTTCTGGCAAAACACATTTAACTAATATTTTCTTAAAAAAATTTGATGGAATTAGAATTGAGTCAAGTTTACTCACCGATGAAAACTTAAAAATAATTAAATCTTATCAAAATATTGTTTTGGAAGATTTAGATTTAAATGCAAATGAAAAGCTAATATACAGTCTCTTCAATATAATTGATCAAGATAACAAATTTTTAATAATTACATCTTTAGAACCAATAGCTGAAATTGATTTTACACTTGAAGACCTTAAATCAAGAACTAAAAATTGTCTTTTAGCAAAAATTGAGAACCCTGATGATGAATTAATGTTTGCTTTAATACTAAAAAATTTATCTGATAGGCAGATTACTTTAGACAAAAAATTGATAGATTTTATTATTAAAAGAATTGAGAGATCGTATGGCAAAATATTTGAATTCATATATAAAATTGACAGAATTAGTTTAAAAAAGAAAAAATCAATTGACTTTAAGATCATTAATGAGGCATTAGAGGAATAAGTGAATAAGTATAGAACACA
>Ga0114997_10002380_pt1 | contig 15160 bp, 12 predicted proteins | sample ArcticOcean_MG_C_2_FD_87045 | JGI IMG/M metagenome (GOLD analysis project Ga0114997, IMG submission 87045) | Marine microbial communities from western Arctic Ocean - ArcticOcean_MG_CB4_136 | ecosystem: Environmental > Aquatic > Marine > Oceanic | place: Arctic Ocean: Canada Basin | collected... | reverse complement strand
GATACCTCTCATGATTACATGAGAATGAATTTGGATAATTGTATTAATTGTGGAAGATGTGTTCGTGCTTGTGATGAAATTCAAGGTTCTTTTGTTTTAACAATGAGTGGAAGAGGATTTGAATCTAAAATCACAACAGACAACGATGCTTTATTTGGTGACTCTTCGTGCGTATCTTGTGGCGCCTGTGCGCATACATGTCCAACAGATGCTATCTCAGATGTCTTTCAATCAAAATCTGTAGCTGTAGATGAAAAAGTTAGAACGACTTGCTCGTATTGTGGGGTTGGATGTAACTTAGAAGCATCAATTAAAGATAACAAAGTTGTTGCAATATCTACGCCAAAAGAATCTGAAGTTAACGCAGGTCACACTTGTATTAAAGGAAGGTATGCATTTGGATTTTATGATCATCCAGACAGATTAAAAAGCCCCTTAATAAAAAGAAATGGTAAATTTGAAGAAGCTTCATGGGACGAAGCTTATGACTTTATTAAAAAAGAATTAAATAGAATTACTAAGGAGAATGGTCCAGATGCTGTTGCTGGTATTTCTTCTGCAAGATGTACAAATGAAGAAAATTATGTTTTTCAAAAAATGATTAGAGCTGCAATTGGAACTAATAATATTGATTGTTGTGCAAGAATTTGTCACTCTCCCACTGCTTGGGGAATGCAACAAACTTTTGGAACGGGTGCCGCTACTAATTCTACAGAAGATATTTATCATGCAGATTTATTTATGGTGATTGGAGCAAATCCAACAAATGCCCATCCTGTTACTGGTGCAAAAATAAAACAACAAGTAATGAAAGGAAAAAAATTAATAGTCTTAGATCCTATTACTACTGAACTTGCACAGCTTGCTGATTACCACATTAAACTTAGACCAGGAACAAATGTAGCTATTTTAAATATGATGTTACATTTTATAATGAAAGCTAATCTTTACGATAAAGATTTTGTTAGAGATAGAACTGAAGGTTTTGAAAATTTTGTTAAAGAAATTGAAAGACAGGACATGGATCAATTAGCCAAAGTTGCTGGTGTTGAAAAGCAGTTGGTGAAGGAAGCTGCTATTGCTTACGCAACTGCTAAAAATTCTATGGAATTCCATGGTTTAGGAGTTACAGAACAAGAACAAGGGTCAAAAACAGTAATGTTAATTGCTGATCTTGCAATGATTACAGGAAATATTGGTAGAAGAGGCGTTGGGGTAAACCCTCTAAGAGGACAAAATAATGTTCAAGGTGCCGCTGATATGGGGTGCCAACCTCACCAAGGAGCTGGTTATTTTGAAGTATCAGACGAAAAAAATCAAAATTTTTATACAGAAAAGTATGGAGTAGTTCACCCAACAAAAGCAGGATTAAAAATTCCAGAAATGTTTGATGGTGCAATTAATAAAGATGTTAAAGCTGTCTGGATTATTGGAGAAGACATTGTTCAAACAGATCCAAATAGTGCACATGTAGTTCAAGCAATGAATTCATTGGAGTTATTAGTGGTGCAAGAGATTTTTATGAGCGAGACTGCAAAACTTGCAACTGTAGTATTGCCTGGAACAACTTTTTTAGAAAAAGATGGAACATTTACTAATACTGAAAGAAGAATTCAAAGAGTTAATCAAGCCGTACCTCCTTTGCCTGGTACTAAAACAGATGGAATGATTGTAACAGATATGATGCAAATATTAGGTTTTGATCAACCAACATATAACGCTGATCAAGTTCTTGCTGAGATAGCTGATGTTGTTCCTTTCTTTAAAGGAGTAACAAGAGAGAGACTCGGTAAAATGGGATTACAATGGCCCGTTCAAGAAGATGGTACTGATACTCAAATCTTGCATGAAAAAACATTTAAACTAGGAAAAGGACGACTTAAAAATTTTGACTGGAAAGAGTCTAATGAAATTGAAACTAATAAAAAGGAATACCCGTTAATTTTAACAACAAGTAGAGTTCTTCAACACTATAATGCTGCTACCATGACAAGACGTACGAACAATATTAATATTGTTTCTGAAGACTTGTTATTAATTCACCCAAATGATGCCAACAAAAGAGAGTTAAATACAGGTGATATAGGTAGACTTTATTCTGGTAGAGGAGAGGTAGCTTTAAAAGTAGAAGTTACTGATAAAGTAAAAGAAGGAATAGTTTTTACAACATTCCATTTTCCTGAACATATGGTTAATATGGTAACAGGTCATGGTAAAGATGAGGAAACAATGTGTGCTGAGTATAAAGTGTCAGCAGTAGAAGTTCAAAAAATTTCTAACCAATTTAAAACAATAGTTGAGCCTAAAAAAGACCAAGCAGAGCTTTCATAATCCTCAATATTAGGGATGTGTTAAAAAATTTATAGTTTATAATTTCAAAAATGAGTAATTCAAATACTGATATTAATAAAGTTGGTTGGTCTTTTGATAATACTTATTCAAAACTGCCAAATGATTTATTGGTAAAACAAGCACCTATTCCTGTAAAATCACCTGAGCTTATAATTATAAATAAAGATTTATCTAAAGATTTAGATTTAGATTTTACAAACATTAAAGAAGAAAATTTATCTCAACTATTTGCTGGAAATTTATTGCCAACAGGTTCGAATTCAATTGCTCAAGCATATGCAGGTCATCAATTTGGACATTTTACAATGTTGGGTGATGGACGTGCTGTTTTAATGGGTGAACATCTTTCTAAAAATAATGAAAGATATGATATTCAGTTTAAAGGCTCTGGAAAAACTCCTTTCTCAAGGAGTGGTGATGGAAGAGCTGCATTAGGTCCAATGTTAAGAGAATATATCATTAGTGAAGCAATGCATGGGTTAGGCATTCCAACAACAAGGAGTCTTGCAGTAGTCAAAACTGGAGAGAATGTGATGCGAGATACATATCTACCTGGTGCTATTTTAACTAGAGTTGCATCTAGCCATATACGTGTAGGAACATTTCAATATATTGCAGCTACACAAAATGATAAAAATTTAAAAGTGATGTTAGATTATGTTATTAATCGCCATTATTCCAATATAAAAAATTCAAAAAATCAGGCATTAGATTTATTGAAAACATTAATGGATGTACAAATTGATTTAGTAGTAAATTGGATGCGTACAGGTTTTATTCATGGTGTGATGAACACAGACAATATGTCTATATCAGGTGAGACTATTGATTATGGACCTTGTGCTTTTATGGATGAATATAATCCTGAAAGAGTTTTTAGCTCAATAGATCAGCAAGGAAGATATGCTTTTTTAAATCAACCAAAAATTATAAAATGGAATTTAGCAAGATTTGCTGAATGCATAATTCCATTTATGGATGATAATAATGATAAAGCCATTGAGATTGCAACACAAACTATAAATACATTTGAAGAAATTTATAAAAAAAAATGGTTAAATATGATGCGTGATAAATTAGGATTATTTGGAGAGGATACAAATGATCAAGCTCTAATAATAGATTTATTAAATTGGATGAATGATAATAAAGCTGATTATACTAATACTTTTTGCTTTTTGATGGGTCAAAAATTTTCTATCAATAAAAAATACAATAATGAAGATTTTCTTATTTGGAAAAAAAAATGGGATAGCCGCCTAAAGTTGAATAATAATACACAAGAAAAATATTTAAAATTAATGCATTCCGTTAATCCACTAGTCATACCTAGAAACCATAAAGTTGAAGAAGCTTTAGAAGCAGCAAACAATAATAATAACACACCAATGAAAAAACTAATTAAAGTCTTAGAAAAACCTTATACTAATCAAGAAAATATTTCTGAGTTTCAGTTACCAGGCTCTTTTGAAAATGAAAAATATCAAACTTTTTGTGGTACTTGATTATTTTTTTTGGAATAAAAATAATCCATTCCAATAAGATGGGTGGCAATGGTTATTTGCTGTTTTGATATCCTTTAGAATTTTATAATCATTTGGATATTTGCTTATAAAGTCTTTTGTACCTGCTTCAACTTCTTGAAAATTAATATCATCTACTAAAATAATAGTTCCACTCTTAAAATAATCTTTTGCAATTATCAAATTTTCGAATTGATTTTTGTATGAGTGTTCTCCATCGTAATAATAAAAGTTAATTAATTTTTGTAATTTATCATATTCTTTAAAAAAGTCTCTATAATCACATTCATAAAAAAAATGCTTGTCTTTATTTTTTAATAAATTAAATTTTTTTGTAAACTCTTCTTTTGGTCCATCAAACTGGGAAAAATTATCATTACCATAAACAGAACAGTTTGTGTTTAACATTCCAGCTATTAAACTAAATCCTTTCCAGACTCCTATATTTACATAATTTTCATCATTGTCTAATTTTTGGCAAATTTTATTAATTACATAGCCAATTGCATATGTAGACATTGATTCAATTTTCAAAAGTTCTTTTTTTAAAATCAAATCTGAATTATCTTCATTTTTAATAATAAGATTTGAAAAAACAAAATCTTTGTCTTGATTAAAGATTTTATAAAACATTTTTTTAGCTCTAAAAATATATTCTTTTCTATAATTTTTATTTGGTTTTATTTTAAAATCTATGTTTTCAAAAATATTATCAATATTCATAAATATATTTTAAAGCTACTTAAAGAACATAGGGCTCTGGTCTGGCATTATTCTCTAACACTCTTTCAACAGCAAAATCACTAATATCAATAGTTTGATAGGATCCAGTTGTAATTAATTCAGTTAGAGCTCTTCCAATTCCTGGAGCTTGCATTAAACCTCTACCAGTAAAACCTGATGCCATATAAACATTTTCATATTTTGGATGTTTGCCAACAACAGCATTGTTATCTAATTTATTACAATCATAATAGCCTGCCCAACCACCAGTTAATTTTAATTCTTCAAATGCTGGAATTCTTTGTGCTAATGCTGGCCAAACTATTTCTTCAAAATCATTCCAAGCAGGTTCTAGATCAGTTGCATTAAAAACTGAATTCGGTGAACCAGCTAAATATTCTTTACCTTCTGGTCTCCAATAAACTCCTGTTGTTAAATCTCCAGATAAAGGCATTTCAGGAATATGAGTTGGGCATTTGACTCTAAATACAGTATGTTTTTGAGGAACTACCGGAATATCTGCCAACAATTCATTTGTCCAGCAACCAGCTGCAGAAATAATAGTTTTAGCTTTTATTTCTGAAATACTTTTTACATCACCTTTGATAAATTCTGCACCAAGTTCCATTGCTTTACTTTTAAGTGCCCCATGAAACATAAATGGGTCAATCCAACCTTCACTTTGATTATCTGTAAAAGTTGCTGTTTCAATTCCTTCATTGTTTATGTAAGGAAATATTTTTGATAACTCTGAACCTTTAATATTTTTTGTACCAGCTTCACAAGCTTTATGGTTTTCTAATGCCTTATATTGTTCCTCAGCATGTTCTGGACCAAACATCAAAAGATATCCATTTGCAACCATACTCGCAGTTGGTTTGGGGTTTTTTTCAGTTTTTAATAACTCTGGTATCTGAGAAATAAATTCTTTTGCAAATTTTCCTAATAAGATATTTTCTTTTTGAAAAAACTGTCTTCTAAATCCTCCAAGAGAAAGGGGGAAGGATGCTTGTTTGTAAGTTGGATCTCTTTCGATAACTTTAACTTTTCTACCTTCTTTAGATAGAAAGTAAGCTGTAGATGCTCCAATTATTCCACCACCAACTATTACAATATCATCCATAAATATTCTTTAATTTAATATTATTAAGCTTAAATTCAGCAGTAGTGCATAGAAACACCAAAGTAAATAGGGAATCATTAAATAATAACTAAGCAAGTTGACACGTCTAAATCTTATAATGAGAATAATTATCAATAATATTAAAATTATTAATATAATTAGGGCTAAAGTAATTTTGTGGAAAACAAAAAAAACTACACTCCAAGTTGTATTAAAAATTAAATGAATAAAATAAATATAAACTGTATTCATATTTCTATTTTTGCTGTGCCAAAAATTCCACATAGCAATTGTCATCATTAAATAAAGAGTTGTCCAGACAGGTCCAAAAATCCAATCAGGTGGATTGAAAGATGGTTTGATAAGTAATGAATACCAAGGTTCCTTAAAGTCAATTGTTACTAACACACCAATAACTGAAGCTGAGTATGTGGCTAGAGCAAACAGAACGAAAGATACAATTTTGTTTTTTAGCATATTCATATTATACATTGATTTATGGAAGATAAAAAAGTTATTTGGATCACAGGTGCTAGTAGTGGAATTGGTAGAGCTCTAGCTATAAAATTTGCTAATGAGGGCTGGATAGTAGCCGCATCTGCTAGACGTGAAAATTTACTACAAGAACTAAAACAAGAAAATGAAAACATTCATTCTTTTCCTTTGGATGTTACTAATATTGAACAATGCAAAACTGTTTTTAGAAATATTGTTGAAAAATTTAAGAATATTGAAATTTCCATATTTGGTACTGGAATACACGATCCTAAATCTGAAAAAAAATTCGATTTAGAAAAAATACGAAAAATTATGGAAGTTAATTATTTTGGTACAATGAATTCTATTAACTCTGTTTATGATTATTATAATGATAAAAAAAGTGGCCAAATATCTATCATTTCTTCTGTTGCTGGATACAGAGGTTTACCTGCTGCAGGAGCTTATTGTGCATCCAAATCAGCTTTAACAAGCTTTGCAGAAAGTCTTCAATTTGAAATGAAAAGAAAAAATATAAGAATTTCCCTCGTGAGCCCAGGTTTTATCAAAACACCAATGACAGATCAAAATGATTTTCCAATGCCAATGATTAAATCAGCAGAATTTGCAGCTGAACAAATCTATCTAGGATTAATCAAGAAAAAAGGATTCGAAATTCATTTTCCTAAGGGTTTTACATATTTTTTGAAATTTTTAAGAATATTGCCTAATAGTATTTATTTTAAACTTGTTGAAATGGGATACAAAAAATAAATTACTAATCCTTCACAAACATAACTGTAAGTTCAGCAACTTTTATACCAAATTTAGTCATTACAGCTCTATTGATTGCAACTTTTTCATCTTGCATGAATATCCAATCATCGAATGTAATTTTCATCTCTTTGCCTTTAACAGGTACTAATAAAACATACTCAAATTTAAATGCAGGTCCGTATGAGTAACCTTTTGCTTTGCCAACTACATCACCAGCTGTACCTTCATAATTATGTTCATCAATTTTATCAATTATCCACTGTCTTTCTTGAATTTCACCATCATTCCAAATAAATTTTTCATTTAAAATTAATTGCTTACCATCCCACTTTCCATTTAAATTTGCTGAAAATTGTCTAGTTACTTTACCTGATCTATTTTGTAAGATTCCCCAAGCCTTTACATTGCCTGATAAATACTCTTCTATAATTAATCTTGGTTTTTGGTCTTTAAAGTCTGTTGGTTTCATATCGTTTCCTGTGCAGCTATTTAATAAAGTTATAATTATTAAAGTAAATATAATTTTCATATGTTTATTTATTATATAAAGAAAATTGGATCAAATCTATATTTTTGGATTTAAAACCGGCCTCACAATAAGAAAGATAGAATTGCCACATCTTTTTAAAAGTTAAATCAAAACCTTGTTCTTTGATTATGTCCCATTTTTTATTGAATTCTTCCCTCCAAATAACAAGTGTATCTGAATAATGATCAGCATATGAATTGTATTCTCCAAATTTTAAACCATTAGTATTAACATAATTTTGCAATTCAATTCTAGAAGGTAAAAATCCACCAGGGAAAATATATTTTTGTATAAAATCCTGCTTATTTTTATATCTTTCAAATAAATTATTATCAATTGTTATAGCTTGGATACCAACTGTTCCTGACGGTGTTAGGTTGTGCTTGATTGTGTTAAAATAACTGTCTAGGTAATTCTGACCTACTGCTTCAATCATTTCTATAGAGGCTATATGATCATATCTATTTTTAAGGTCTCTATAATCTTTTATTTCAATATTAACTTTCTCATTAAGTCCACATTTATGAATTCTCTTTTTCGCAAATTCGTATTGTCTTTTAGAAATAGTTATGCAATCTAACTTAACATCGTAATTAGTACCTAAATATTCAGCAAAACCACCCCATCCACATCCAATTTCTAAAACTTTACTACCAGTAACTGGTTTTAAAAGATCAATTAATTTTTGATACTTATTATTTTGTGCAAGAGAAAGTTCTTGTTTAGGGCTATCAAATATTGCACTTGAATAAGTTAAGGTATTATCTAACCATAGAGAGAAAAAATCATTTCCAAGATCATAATGTTTTGCAATATTAACTTTACTTCTATTTTTTGTATTTTTTATAATTTTATTCTTTAAAAAATTAATTAATGGTAAATCAAAAATACCTGAAAACTTATAAATAATTTTTATATTTATAGCTGTTAGTTCAATTAAGTTAGAGAGATTATTGGTTGTAAAAGAATCCCTCATATATGATTCACCTAATCCTATACTGCCACTTTTGATTAAATTATAAGTAAGACTTTCATCTTTAATTTTTACAGAAACTTTTAAATCATCTTTTGGGTCTCCAAAATTTAAAATTTCTCCATTAATTTTTGTAATTTCAAGAAAACCATGGTTAATGCTTTTTAACGAATTAAATACGATTGAATCACAGATTTTATAGATTAGCATTAGTTTTCAATTGTAATTTTATTTTTAATTTTAATTTTTTTTTTTATAAATTTAATTCCTTTTGTCCATAGTTTAAATGCCTCAAAATGTATCGCTAATATAATTTTAAATGTCATTAATGGATGTTTTAGATAGGATTTGATTAAAGTCTTATTATTTAATTCATTTTTTATACCCTCTTGTGATGCATAAAGAATTTTACTTTCTGGATCTTGTAGCTCAATAATCACAGAAATTTTATTACCTGGTTTTAATAGTCTAAAAAAATAGACACAATTCATCTCTATAAAAGGTGAGACATAAAATCTTTTCTTACATACATGTTGAATTAAATTTTCATTTTTTTTAGTTTTAAAAACATATGTGTGCTGTTCACCAAATGTATTCTTAACTTCATAAAGGATAGATATTAAATCTGAATTTTTATTATATACGTAGAACACACTTAGTGGGTTGAACACATAACCAAATATTCGAGGATAGCATAAAAGTTTTATCTGAATATCTTTTATTTCAATATTGTTTTTTTGTAAATTACCTAAAACCCATTTTTTAAGTGAGCTACCATCTCTTGGTCCATGATCTTTACTATAAAAACTAATAATATTAAATTTGTTGTAAGAAAATAGCTTTAAACTTTTATCTAACATATCCAGTTCAGATAGATCAATAAGTAAAGAAAATACTTTGTAATTAAAAGCATGCACTTTTGGTTTAAATCTTTTGTGCATTACAGTTCCTGTGTAAATAGAAGAATTTTTAATCATTAAGTGTTTTTAGCATTTCAATTGAAGACTTTATTCCATCCTCATGAAAACCATAACCAAAATAACTTCCACAAAACAAAATATTTTTTTTATTTTGAATTTTATATAAATTGCTCTGATTATATAATGCTTCTACATCATAGTAAGGGTGAGTGAATTTAACTTTTTTGAATATTTTATCAGCTTGTATTTCTCTAAATGGGTTTATTGTTAAAAAAATATCTTTACTTATTTTTAAGTTTTGTAATTGATTTAACCAATATGTATCTGATGTTTTTTCAATATTGTCTACGCTCATAGATGAATTCCAAGAGCACCAGGTCTTCTTTTTTTTTGGCATAATACTTTCATCAAAATGAATAACTGCAGTATTTTCCCTATATTTAAAATTTTTTAATATTAGCTCTTCATCTACTGTTGGATTTTCAATTATTTTTAATGCGTCGTCTGCATGAGTTGCAATTACAACTTTATCATAATTGAAAAATTCATTCTCTTCTCCATAATAAATTTTAGCTCCTAAATTATTTCTAATAATTTTATTTATATTATAATTTTTAAAATATTCACCGCTGATTTGATTAATTATTTTATCAACATATGTTTTGCTTCGATTTCCTACTGTATACCATTGAGGTCTATTTTTTATTTTAAAAAGTCCATGATTCTTGAAAAAATTTAAAAAAAATGATAATGGTATTTGTGTAGCCTCATATGTGGGCATTGACCAAATTGCTGAAATCATTGGGATAATATGATAATTAATAAAATAATCTGAAATTTTTATTTCTTTTAAATACTCTCCTAAAGTTATTGATTTAATTTTTTCAATTTCTATGTTTTCACATTTTTTATAAAAATTAATTATTTCAAAAAACATTTTAATAAATTTTAAATTAAATAAATTTTTTTTATTTGAAAAAATTCCTTTTATGCCTTTACCACAATACTCTAAATCACTACCACTTACAGTTATTGAAAATGACATGTCGCTTTTCTCTATTGCTATTTTATTTTCAGAAAAAAAGTTAATTAATTTTGGATATGTTTTTTGATTAAAAACCATAAATCCAATATCAACTTCCACTTCTTTTTTATTGTCATAAATTACCTTTATTGTATTAGCGTGGCCACCAAATTGGTTTTCTTTTTCAAATAAATCTACTTTATGTTTTTTAGATAGATAATATGCAGCACTTAACCCTGAAATACCTGATCCAACTACTGCAATTTTCATTTGGATAAATTTTTAAGCTGCTGTGTCTTCGTACTCTTCCATTGATGGACATGTACAAAATAAGTTTTTGTCTCCATAAACATTGTCTACTCTAGCAACAGGAGGCCAATACTTAGCTGTCCTTAAAAATTCAGAAGGATAAGCGGCCTCTTCTCTTTCGTACTTATGATTCCACTTATTTGAAGTTAATTCAACGTGTGTATGTGGCGCATTCTTGAGCGGATTATCAATTTTATCAAATTTACCAGATTGGATTTTATCTATTTCTTGTTTTATCTTCTGAAGCGTAGAGCAAAACCTGTTAATTTCAATCAAACTTTCACTTTCCGTAGGTTCAATCATCATAGTACCTGCTACAGGCCACGACATAGTTGGGGCATGATAACCAAAATCAATTAATCGTTTTGCAATATCTTCTTCAGTTATGCCTGTGTCACTTTTTATTTTTCTAATATCTATAATACATTCATGAGCTACATTCCCAGTTTTACCTTTGTACAAAATTGGAAATGAGTCTTTTAATCTGTGTGCAATATAATTTGCGTTAAGTATTGCGATTTGAGAAGCTTTTTTTAAACCTTCGGATCCCATCATCTTTATATACATCCATGAAATAGATAAAATGCTTGAACTGCCCCAAGGTGCTGCCGACACAGCTCCCATTCCTGTTGCAGGACCACAATCTTTTATTACTGCGTGCTTTGGTAAAAAAATTTCTAAGTGTTTTTTACACGCTATTGGCCCCATACCTGGTCCACCACCTCCGTGAGGTATACAGAACGTTTTATGTAGATTTATATGACAAACGTCTGGACCAAAATTTCCAGGTTTTGCAATTCCTACCAATGCATTTAAATTTGCTCCATCCATATAAACTTGTCCACCATGACTATGAATAAGATCACAAATATCAGTTATTTTTTCCTCAAAAACTCCATGTGTTGAAGGATAAGTCACCATTAATGCTGCTAAATTATCTGAATGTTCTTCAGTTTTTTTCTTTAAGTCTTCATAATCAACATTTCCATGTTGATCACATTTAACAACAACAACCTTCATACCAACCATTTGAGCACTTGCTGGATTTGTTCCATGTGCAGAACTTGGAATTAAACAAACCTTACGATTAGTTTCATTATTTTTCTCATGAAATTTACGTATCACCATTAAACCAGCGAATTCTCCTTGAGCTCCAGCATTTGGTTGCAATGAAACGCCCGAAAATCCCGTGATTGACCTTAACCAATTTTTTAAATCAATAAATAACTCTCTATAACCATCCATTTGTTCTACAGGAGAAAAAGGATGTGGTTGAGAAAATTCTTTCCATGTAACTGGTATCATTTCAGAAACTGCATTAAGCTTCATCGTGCATGACCCCAAAGCAATCATTGATTTGTTTAAAGCAATATCAGAGTCTTCTAATTTTTTTAAATATCTAAGCATTTCAGTTTCAGAATGATAGATATTAAAAACAGGATGATTTAAATAAGTTGAAGTTCTTAATAAATTTTTTGGTATATTAGATAAACCTTCGTTCATAGTTTCTTTTATAGTTTCAGAACAGTTAAAAATTTTTAATAACTGATTTGCTCTATAAAGATTTTTTCTCTCATCAAAAGAAACTGCTAACATTTCAGAATTTACCTTTCTGATATTAACTCCTTGATCTAAGGCATTTTTATAGATCTTATCTGTTTTATCTAAGGTCTTTACTGCTACTGTATCAAAAAAATAATCAGAATAAAGTTCATATCCAGACTGTTTTAATTTATCTGCAAAGTTTTTTGTTAATTGAGATACGCTCTCTGCAATTTTTTTGATACCTTCAGGACCATGATAGACAACATATGCAGCAGAGACTATTGCTAATAATGCTTGAGCTGTACAAATATTACTCGTTGCTTTATCTCTTCTTATATGTTGTTCTCTAGTCTGAAGAGCGAGTCTATAAGCTTTTTTACCATGTTTATCTACTGATACGCCAACTATTCTTCCTGGCATTGATCTTTTATACTCATCCTTGGTAGCAAAAAATGCTGCGTGTGGACCTCCATAACCCATCGGAATTCCAAAACGTTGTGAGCTGCCAACCGCAATATCAGCTCCTAATTCTGCTGGCGTTTTAAGTTTTGCAAGAACTAACAAATCACACACCAGTACTGCTTTTCCGTTTTGCTTGTGTATTTTGCTAATAGCTTCACTAGGATCTTTTATATCTCCTAAGGTTCCTGGATATTGAAGAATACCACAAATTATATCTTCTTTGATATCTTTATTCTCATCTCCAACTATTATTTCTAATCCTAATGGTTCTGCTCTTGTTTTTAAAACATCAATAGTTTGTGGATGACAATTCTTTGAAACAAAAACTTTTTTATTTTCAGTTTTAGAAATTCTATAACTTAAACTCATAGCTTCAGCTGCTGCAGTTCCTTCATCTAGAAGAGATGCGTTTGCAATATCCATGCCTGTAAAATCAATTACCATTTGTTGAAAGTTTAGTAGCATCTCAAGCCGACCTTGTGCTACTTCAGGTTGGTATGGAGTATAAGATGTATACCAACCTGGATTTTCTAATATATTTCTAAGTATTACATACGGTGTATAAGTTCCATAATAACCCATTCCTATAAAACTTGAATAAACTTTATTTTTTTTGGAAATATTTTTTAATTTTCTAAGTGCTTTATATTCGGAATTAGGGTCACCAATATCTAAATTATCTTTGAGAAGGATTTTTTCTGGTACAGTATCTTTTATTAACTCATCAAGATTTTTATATCCTAATTCTTTAAGCATAATATTTTGTTCATCTATAGATGGACCTATATGCCTTTGGATGAAATCTTTTTGAGCATTTTTTAACATTTAACTAGCACTTTCTTTTGAAAATTTTTCGTACTCTTCTTTATTCATTAATAAATCTAATTCTGATTTATCCTTAATCTTTAATTTAAAAAACCATGCCTCATTCTCAGGGTCAATATTAATCTTTGCAGGGTCATCAATTATTGACTGGTTATTTTCTATAATTTCTCCTGACACAGGTGTGTAAACATCACTTGCAGCTTTTGTAGACTCAACAACACCAGCATTACCATCTTTAACAACAGATGAACCTTTGTCAGGTAATTCAACAAAAACAATATCTCCTAGCATTTCTGTTGCATATTGTGTAATTCCAATAGTAGCTATATCTCCATCTAATTTAATCCACTCATGTTCTTTAGAAAACTTCACATCACTCATTTGTTTACTCCTTTCACATAACTTTTTTTATAAAATGGCAAATTACTTATACTTGCTGGGTATTTTTTTCCTCTTACTTCTAAAAAAATTTTTGTATCAATTTTAGAAAATGAACTTTCTATATAACCCATAGCTACTGGCGCTTGAATACTTGGTCCAAAAGTTCCACTTGTAACTTCACCAATGTTTTTATTATCCTCACTAAATATTGCTGTCTTTTCTCTAGCTATGATTCTTCCCTCTGGTTTAATACCAACTCTTATTTTTTTTACACCTTTTTCTATTTGAGTTTTAATTTTTTCAAAACCAATAAAACCACCAGATATAATCCTGTTTTTTGATATTGCCCATTTTAAGCTTGCCTCTATAGGGCTTTTGTTAATATCCATATCATGTCCATACAAACAAAGTCCTGCTTCTAATCTCAAAGTATCTCTAGCTCCTAATCCAATTAAATTTGCCCCTTCATTGATAAGGTTTTCTGTGAATATTTCTGCATGTTTATTTTTTATTGATATTTCAAAGCCATCTTCACCTGTATAACCTGATCTTGTAATGTAGATACTCTCATTATAATAATTAAAACTATTACCATTCATAAACTTTAGGTCAGATACACCATGAATTATTTTTTCTAATATCTTTACTGCCTCAGGACCTTGAATGGCAATAAGTGACAATTCTTCACTTAAATTCATTTCATATTTATTACCTAATAATTTTTTCAAAATTTCAAAATCTGAATATTTGCAAGCAGCATTTAATACAATGTTAAATCCACCATCTACTTTTGTAATGATTAAATCATCATGAATGCCTGCTTTATCATTCATTAAAAAACTATACTTTAATTGGTTTAATTTACAGTTCTTTAACTCTATTGGAAAAATTTTTTCAAGATCTTCAGCTAATAAATCATCTCCTTTAATAAATAGTTGTCCCATGTGGGATACATCAAAAATACCTGCGTTCTCTCTTGTACTTTTGTGTTCTTTAATAATGCCTTTTGAATACTGTATAGGCATTTCATAACCTGCGAATGAAACTAATTTTGCTCCATATTTTTTATGTAATGAATTAAGTGCTGTAATTTTATTTTCCATATTAACTCTTCTATACCCATCTGTATGTTTGCCTGAGAGTTTTGCTCCTTCGGCGAGAATTTAATCTCTTTCCAGAGTTAATACTTTACGGTCCTTTTGCCTGAGAGATTCCTG
>Ga0114997_10002374_pt1 | contig 15173 bp, 33 predicted proteins | sample ArcticOcean_MG_C_2_FD_87045 | JGI IMG/M metagenome (GOLD analysis project Ga0114997, IMG submission 87045) | Marine microbial communities from western Arctic Ocean - ArcticOcean_MG_CB4_136 | ecosystem: Environmental > Aquatic > Marine > Oceanic | place: Arctic Ocean: Canada Basin | collected... | reverse complement strand
GGAATTAATTAATATATTAAGTGAAATCAGCAACACTTTAATGGCGAACGCGGATGCATCTAGGAGTTTCTCTTCGACTGTATCTGAAGCATTAGTTAATCAAAATTTAATTTTACAAGAAATTAATGACAATTTAAAAACCCTAGCTGAAAAGCCGACAGTAGGCATTTAGTCTTGGTATATGTGTTGCATACTTGAGAAGGGGTAACTCAAGTGAATAAAATCACCCCAAAATTTCCGTTCTTTAACATTTTAATTCTGCGATTAAGGTTTTAACCTTTAAATTTCGGTGGAAGTTCTTATGGGATTCCTTAGTCGCAGATAGTTTTTGGAGAGGCTTATAATCTCTCCTGTGGGTGATCGAATAAATCTGTGATGAGCGGATTAAGATGCGCGAATCTTCTATAGTGGAAGTGGCAGAGTCCAATCGGATGAGCCAGAGAATTACTATTCTTATTTGTGGCGCGAAGTAGGAACATTGAACTGATGTTCATCCCGAAAAGTTGAGGGTATACAGTAATCCCTCCCCACACTTTTTTTTGTTGTCGTATCATAATTCCGTAGGTAAGCTAATGTTATCAAAATATATTGTGGTTAATGTATAGAAGCTAACGTGCAAAATGCACAACTTACCTACGGATAATTTTATTGTTAGTTAGTATGAATTGAGTTTTAATGGTTCTCAATTAAGCGGGGTTTTCTTACTTTTCCTCTGCTTTAAACAAAAACCATTTTCTTTATATCTACAAATATACCTTACAATAATTACTGAATAAGAAAACACTAGAAATAAGCATTAGTCATATATACTATATATAAAGAGAATATATAAGAAATTAATAAGAGTTAAATTTACTAGAACATAGATAAATAAAGGAAGTTAGATTGAAATTTACATTAAATAAGAAAGAGTTAGTTCGGATTACACCCTGTAGTGCGCGACTTAAATATATAAAATATTATATGAAGTTATTATATTCTAAATTAGTGGGGAAGAAAAATTCAAATAAAAAAGAATTGAATAAAGCCGAAATAACTACAAAGAAAATTAAAAGAAATAAATTTGGATTTCCTGTATTACATTAAAATTTACTTAAAATAAGCCGATTTAATTTTAACTAATTTTGAATGAATTTCGCTTAAATAAAGAACATTACATTTAATCTAATTTAATCTAACTTAATTTGACTAAAATTCAAATGCGATTCGGGCGAAATAAAAGACTATCTATATAAAGGCAAACAAAAAAGAAGTAAATAAAAGAATTAATTGCATAATAAATTTAATATAATGTAATATAACTTAATTACAAAGAAATTTTTGCGAAATAAGTGGGGATAGAAGAAGAAAGTATTGAGTTCCTAGAATGGCATATAGAGCATTCGTTCGGTAAATTGTGCGAAAGGTACGTCATAGAGGACATTAAGTGGATGGAGCAGGAGGAGGACAAGCGAGCCTACGCTCGCCTCTTCCACTCAAACATGGTGTTATTGTTTCCCCCGTTTTTTCAATCGGCGCGAAATAAGAAAGATTAGCATCGAAATAAATCGCCAGCTTTTTCAATAAAGTTTAAATAAGAAATTATACATATATCTAAGACAAATTTAATCATACTAAATTTTTTTTGAATTTAAGGGGTGCATTTTTCTTTTCTTTTTTATTGACCGTTGTGTATATATCCTCTATAGTGGTTCTATTATTAACCGAATAGAAAACTAATATGAATTTAGCAAAACAAATCAATAAAAAATTAGATGAAATTTTGTCGCTCAAAGCAGAGTTGAGTGCCATGCAAAAAGATGTGCCGAAGGATTCAGTCCTTAGTAATATGGAGACAGGGGATGATATGACCCTAGAAGATGCGGTAGACATTGCTCATGGGGTTATAATGAGGGTCAAGGAAGACTTGAATACTATCACCAACAATGGGCAGAATGTCCGAAATATATTCGACAACCCCTATTACATAAATGATATGCTACAGGACAAGTTGCTAAGAGAAGAGGAAATTGCAAAAGAAAATAAGTTAAATAATGTCTTAACAGGAGATAAGCTAGGAGAGGCAATGTATGGCAAGGGAATGTATAATAAATTAAATGGAATTAAAAAGATGCCAAATATAGAAGATTAAATTACAAATGAATTTCTTTCAAATAACACTATATACGATATAACCAAGGGCAAGACAAATGAACAAAATTTTTAATAGAGTAGTAGAATTAGAAAATGCAGTAAATGATTTATATTTAGATGTAAACAATAACAAACAACCATATAATTGCCCACATAATAAAAAAGAAATTTTAGATCAATTAATTTTTATTGAAAAGGAAGTTACAAAAATTATAAGGTTGAATAGAGAAAATTGCAGAAAAGAATATAAGTTGTTGACTAGACCCCCGACCTGTGGCATACTTTAGGAATGATTAAGAAAGACAACTCAAGATATAATATTAACTTTGCCAAACCTGTATATGTTTACAAAAATTTACATAAGGATTGCTGGTCAGTAAAGCAGGATGGGTTGGTCAAGCTTCACACTAACGACATAACACTTTACGATTGCAGGTTCAAAGTCTCAGTCGCGGGTCGCGAGAGAGTGCTGAAGGAGAAAAGAAAAAATGTTCATGCGGGTGTGCATGGATACATAGAGAATTGGGTTGGTGGTTTCGATAAGCTTTCTTGGGAAGAAGGACATCCCACAGCTGAAGCGGTTACATACAACCCGTATAAGTATAAGACTTTCGTGTTTAAGGGTGATAAGGGGTCAATTACTGCTTCGACAGCTGTTAAGATGAAACATAACTTGGTTCTAGCCGATAAGTCTAGATGGTCAAGCTAGCCGAGGCACAAGTGTGTCTTGCCGTGCAATTGTACGAAATATTAAATGAAATTAAAATATATGATATTGGGAGAGATTGTATTCTTTGGACTTATACTAATAGCAATGATGTCAACGAATACAGAAGCTTTGTAATAGCGAATGATATAGAAGCAAATATAAAAAATATATATGAATAAGAACTGAATAAATATAAAAGAAATTTAGTCAAATAAGGTGCCTTCCTTGCGGGAGGCATTTTTTTGTGTCAAAATCTCAACTTTCGTAAGTCCTTGACTATCAACGACTTAGGCGGGGCCGGCCGCCGCAAGTGCTTGAGCATCAATGAGTTATGACTATCTTGAGGTAAATGAAACTTTTTCCTTGCCTTTTACCCTAAAACTTGAGATACTTATAAGATAATTATGAAAGTCCTAAAAGAAATCGTAGACCAATGGGGGTTTGTCAATTCCATTCAGATTCAAGAGTTAGAGAAGCATTTTCCCGACACTCCGCTCATCATTAGATGGGGAGGAATGCCGAGAGAAAAACGTCTTGCATCTGAAGTTGAGGAGAGAATCGCCCATGTGGAAGAAATTAACCAAGATTATGTTAGAGATGTTTTTATACAGTCTGAGCATATGGCAAAACTAAGAGAGGTACTGGGAGTTAAGATATGAAAGAAGTACATGACCTAATCAAAGAACTTCAAGCTCGCTTGCAAAATGCAGGTGGGGGAGAAATTCTAATCACACACAAAACATTCACAATCAAGTTGGGAGAATAAGAAAATGACGGATCAAGAAATTAAAGACACAGTAGAAAGTTGGAACTGGAATCTCAGTATATTCGAGATATACGATGAGGTAAAGGACATGGGTAAATTTGGATATGGTGGGGGTCAAACAGAAGAGTTGAGTCGCTTACTCAATCATGCCTATGAGTATTTCAACTATGACTCAATGATTGCGGAACTAATGAGCTTCCTTGCCGTGGACATTGACGAGAAAGAAGAGTTGACAGAAGCCTCTTAATTTGAGATACTTGAGCCATGAATAACTTAACAGAACTCCGAGAGCAACTCCAAGAGGATATGCTTACTTATTTTAACGAATCGCATGAACGACTAACTGAAGATGCAGGGGAAATTAACCTTGACGAAGTTTGCCAAATCATCGTTGACCGAGTAACAGAATTGCAAGACAAGTGGGACATAAAAAATGAAGACGATGCAATGAAGAAGGCGACTTCGTTCGTGAGCGAACTAATAAACAAGACTATAGAAGGATAATAAAATGATTGATTACATTAAAGCTAGTTGCGAATTACCACCACTAGATAACCCAATTTATTGCGAGGAGTCGGATCAATGGGATTTGTGGTTTGCGGAAACCTCCAAGGATAATTGCCCTTGGGCTTACTCAGTAATCGAGGAGCAAGATATGTTTCCTGTGGGATTTGACACAAAAGAAGAAGCTCGATCAATTTTTAATGAATGTATGACAGAATACTACAACCAAACTGAAGGAGACAAAACAAATGAACAAAATGATTCGTAAAATCATCAACCTATTCCGCCCACTTTATCAAGTGGTTTACACAACGAAAGATGGTCGTACAGAAATGTATACCATAGACAAGCCTCGCCATGTCAATGAATTTGGCAATGTCAGAGAGTGCCTTAGAACGGCAGGCTTTAAGGCTTACTGTTATAATCGAAAGGGGATTCGCTCTTTTCGTTATGATCGCATCACTTCTTTAATCAAATCATGAGCCCTAAATTGGAATACATTCGCGCTAGGGTTAGATTCCTTGGATCCCTACTAGCTGAAGAGGAAGAGGCCCAGTTGCATCTGGCCAACTGGAGGAGCCGCAAAGCAGAGCATGATAATTTATTGGAAAGATTATATGGATTAGAAAAGAGAATTTGGTAAATAAGGCTTTTCTCCCTCCCTGAGTATTCGGGGAGGGTTTTTTTTGCGAAATGATTAAAGTTTCATAACTCATTGATAGTCAGGGACTTAGGCTGGCCTGCCCCGCGCAAGTCGTTGATACTCAACAACTTACGACTATTTAAAGAAAAATGCACATGAAACTCTTTTTTTGCTTGCAGTTTACTCAAATTCTGTCATTATATATATTATGAAGCTTAGGAAATTAAAGATAAGAAAGCCGATTCTCTTCACTAAGGCGAGACCTTTCAAGATGAGAAACAAAATTCTACCAAGAAAACAAAAACATAAGGAGCAAGTATAATGAACAGATTGAACTTTGAAGAAGACGACCATGAACTTATTGACGACGTAGCGGATGCGGAGATTGTCATGGATGCGTCGATGGGATTCCTTTGGGACATCATTATAGAACCAAATCAAGATGAGCTTGATGAGGACGAATTGAATATGCTTGGCGCAGTCGGCATGGCATTGAAATTAATCGCCAAAAAAGCTAAGGCTTATGAACTTATGTTTGAACAAGGCGAAAGTAACGAAAATTCTTTAAACTAATCATTGACAAAAGCAAAAAACTAAACTATATTATATATTATGAATAACACAGAAGAAAACTCGCATCAACATAAATCCAAGATCAATCTCACCATTTGCGGTGGCGAGCATAAGGTATCGACCCTTGATGAAGTTCAAGCGGTCACAACTCCAGAGAAGGAGTTTAGAAAGGAAAGGAACAAGGATGGTTCTTTGTCCGTATCCTATCAACCCATCAGTCACAATCTTTTGATTGATAAGACTCGCAATCACCTTGCCCAAGGAGGTTTTGAGGTTGTCGATGAAAGTCATAACCTTGCAAGAGACGGCAAACGTTACTTTGGTCTCTTTGAGGTGACTCATCCCAATCGTGAGAATTCCGAAAGGGGAACAGTTGTTGGATTGCGAAATGCCCATGATAAATGCTTTCCTGCAGGACTTTGCGCAGGGGATGCTCCTTTCGTTTGCGACAACTTGATTTTTACCAATCAAGTGAAGTTGGCTCGACGTCATACCAAGAACATTTTGGGAGAACTTGACCAAGTTATTGCCCGAACCTTGGGGCGATTGTTTGACTTCTGGACAGGTCAAGATAATCGGGTTGATTCGTACAAGGCTTTTGACCTAAAGAATGCACAAGTAAATGATCTTGTGATTCGTGCTTACAAGGCAGGTGCTATTCCTAAAACCAAGATTGCTGATGTCGTTGACCAATGGGAGTCAAGTGACCATGAAGCTTTTCGCGACAGGAATATGAATTCCCTTTACAATGCCTTTACCGAGGTTTACAAGGGTAATCTTATCGCCTTGCCGAATCGCTCTGAGGCTCTCCATTCAGTTCTTGATTCTGAAGTTGATTTCAATATCTCAGATTTCGACAGGCAAGAGGATGTTGTCGAGGGCGAGCTAGTTGAGGCGGGGGTTGCCGATCCTAGCGATGTTATCGGAAATGTGGATGGAGAAGTTCCTAAAGAGTATTATTTCTAAAAAAGAAATTGTATTGGGTTAAATAAGCCCCTCGCCTTAACTGGCGGGGGGTTTTTTGTGTGATTGACTTCAGTTTTCATAAACCCTTGACTACCAACGACTTGCGCGGGCCTGCCCCGCCTAACCCGTTGACAATCAACGAGTTACAACTATCTGCACTAAAGTGAATCTTTTTTCTTGCGTTCCTTTCGTTTTCTGTCATTATTGTAGTTATGAAAGAAACAATAGAAGTCCTAATATCTCGCGATGGTTTAAGTAAAGCTGAGGCGACCGAGCAAGTGCTAACATTTTTCAAGTCCATGACTGCGGGAGTTCGAGAGGGAGATTCTGTCTCTCTATGGGAAAATCAGTTTGTGGAGGAGTTTGGTCTTGAGCCAGATTACTTTGAAGATTTCGCTTTTAGGCTTGCAGTCTAAACCTAATTAAACTATATTTAAAACATGATTAAGCAAACTCTACTTACGGCAGGAAATGCCAAAATTATTAAAGGCGAAAAACTTGGCTATGTAACCAAGGGAATCCATTTTGCTCCAGCAGATTTGTCGGGCTATGAAGTGTGCCAATGGCGCTCTAAAGGTTGCACGGTTGCTTGCTTGAATACGGCAGGTCGTGGTCGTATGCAAAACACCCAAGATTCTAGGATTGCCAAGACAAAATTATTCTTTGAGGCAAGATCTGAGTTTCTGTCTAAACTTGTCAAGGAAATTGCTTCTGGTATCAAGTCAGCTATAAAGAAAGAGATGGAAGCGGTCTTTCGCCCTAACCTTACTAGCGACATTGCATGGGAGGAAATTGAGCTTTTCAAAGGCACGAATCTTTTTCAGCATTTTCCAGAGACTCAATTTTACGATTACACCAAGTCATTTGGTCGTATGGCAAAATTTATCAATGGTGACCTTCCCGAGAATTATCACCTTACCTTTTCCTGCTCGGAGAATAATCAAAAACTTGTCGAGATGGTTTTACAAATGGGCGGTAATGTTGCGGTAGTCTTTCGCGATCAATTACCCAAGACATGGAAAGGTATCGAAGTCGTCAATGGTGACGAAAACGATTTGCGATTTCTTGACAAGAAAGGTGTCGTTGTCGGGCTAATTGAAAAGGGTCTTGCCAAGCAAGACGAAACTGGTTTCGTACAAGAAGGAGTGAACTCATGAGTGAATATTATGATTCAGCGGAAAATCTTATGGTGACTAAAGAAAGGGTCTGCCAAGAATTAAAAGCTCATGGTGTCGTTAATGTTCATGAATTTTTTGAAGAGTTAGGTTTTTCCTCTCACTATAAAGCCCAAGATGTTTTAGACTGGCTAGGATACTAAATCCCCTAAGTGACTGACAGTCAACGACTTAGGCGGGGCCGGCCGCCGCAACCCCTTGATACTCAACGACTTACAACTATCTTCACTTAATTGAAAGAAAAAGCTTGCGATTGTCACCTTATCTGTCATTATAGAGGAATGATAGCAACAAAAGACAGAACCTTCGACGACTTAAACTTCTTGCCTCATGGCAACCATTCTAATGCCATTCAAGCTCGACTTGATTTGGGAGACGGATTTGAGATTTCCGTTGTCACCACTACCGATGGCAAACATGGGCTTTATGGGCATGAGTCAGCAGGAACTTACGAAGTCGCAATGTTTCACAACAATTCAATGTTACCTCTTAGTGTTTCCGATGATGTTCTTGGATGGCAAGATTCAGTTGCCATTACTCGGCTAATGAGAGATGCTCAATTAAATGGAGTTGCTTGGGTCAAATTGCTCAAGGAGCTTAGAGCAGAGTGGAGAAAAGACTTAGACCTTAAATCACCACATCACCAAGGAGACGAATAAAATGGATACACAACTAAAAAACTACATTATTCTCAAGAACGGAAATCGAATGGATTTTACTCCGCGAGACCTCAACGGAGCAATCAGAATCATTCGGCAACTTGAGTCTCACATCAACCGATTAACAGAACATTCACCATATACAATAACAAAGATATAATCATGCAATCAGAATTCTCATTTATAGATAAAGCTAATGCTGTCGCGAGGTATGAGCCTCAAGCGATCAATCAAGAGGGTAACAAGCTTTGGTTCTCTTATGTAAACAATGTGGGCAGGGCAATCAGCGCTTATTATGATTACTCGACTCGCTCATTCAAATCTGTCGTAAAGGGCAGTCAGTATGGGAAGGATCAAGTTGCCATTCGCAATCTTGTGGCTCGACCTGTCATCCAAGGTTTACTTAGTGAGTGAGTTATGGGACTTGTTCATTTTCTTGCCGTGGGGAATAGCCTTCTTGGTAATATGGAAAGGATCTTCATAATTTAATAATTTGCTGTCGTTTAGCCTCTCTCTGTGTAATGCGGGGAGGGGCTTTTTTGTGACTGGTTCAAATAACAAACAAATAAGCTCTAAATATAAAGCATTTTAATAGATTTCTTGAGCAATTATCTTTAGTTTTCATAAGTCCTTGAGCACCAACGACTTAGGCGGGGCCGGCCGGCCCAAGTGCTTGGCAGTCAACGACTTACGACTATTTTCACTTTAAGTGATCTTTTTTCTTGCTCTTTCTGGGTAATGGGACTATATTATATTTTGTTCTTTAGATAATTTATTCTTTCCCTAGCTCAGTAGTCTTATATGATCACATCGGAGCGGTTGCCCTTGAAAGGCGTAAGTCACTTGCCGATGCATATAGAGGATGTAAAGCAAACTTATTTGAAAACAGGCAACTGAACATCTGAGCTAGGGGATTATGTTAGCAAGACCTAATGATTACTGCAATTTTCATGGAGGTTAGAGAGTAGGTTTGCAGACCTATGCAAACTCTAGCAGGTTCGATTCCTGCCACTGCTGACTCTCTTTTTTCAACAAAACTCTTGACCATTAACTCAAATCCGACTATATTACTATTATGATAAGCATTAAGAAAAACAATTCGTTCCCTAAGTGGATTCAAGTATTTGCCTTTGGGCAATTTATTGATGAGGTGCAGTCTAGGGCAAAGGCTCTTAGATTAGCCTCTCAACTAGCAAAAGAAAGCAAGCAAACTCATATTAATGTTTTAGGTAAAGTACAGGAGGTGCAAGATGTATACTAGTCTAAACAAAGAGGATTTTGAAGTTATTTTCGATGTTCTCAATACCTATGACCCTAATGACATTCAGGATGTCTACCCAGCTATGGGGGAAAAAGAATTTATTGATGGTGTCCAAGATGCTTGGAGGAAAGTCTTCAAGATAGTGAGACTAAACAGGAATAGCGAGACATCTTCGTCTGTTTTTCATCGAGAGGAAGTGCAAGATGTATAAGTTTGTATATGAGCATGCCGCGCGGACTTTCGCCTATCAGCAAGGCCAAAATGGTTGGGACTCTATAGTGACTGAGAGCGAAGGTTATTGGTGGGTAGAAGTTCTGTAAACCTCTGACCATCAACGACTTAGGCGGGGCCGGCCGGCCTAAACCCTTGGTAGTCAACGGTTTGCGACTATCTGCAAAAAAAACTTCATTTAATCGCATTTTTTTCTTGCGGTTTTAAGAAAACGGGTCTATATTGTATTAATGAAGATTGAAAAAGAAACTCTCACCCAAGATCAACGTATAGCCATTATGCGAGGTGTCCATCAAGACGTCATCGCTAACGGAAAGATAATCGCAAGAAATCCTTTGTTGGATAAATTTTGCGAGGAGTTAAAGGAACGTCATGCTACCGAGGATTTAGTTGTCGAGCATGGACTACTTAGCGCCAAGGCTGAAGACGTCGAAGATGAAGCTGAATTTCTGACGACTGACAAAATTGTCGATTTCGATAGTGATGAAAATGAGGTTGACATGGAGACCATAAGCCCTACTATGAGGGAAGTTTCACAATCGAAAAAAGAAAGGTAATATTATGGGAATGAGTAAAGCTTCGCACAGGTCAAGCAATCACCACAAGATAATGAAGACAGTTATTGCTTGCGATGAGATTTCACGAGTGAAGAAAGTCGGAAGTGGTTGGATGTTCTATTCTACGGATGGGGCGATTTTCAACTACCACCCGACAGCGAAAGCTCCCAGAAAGCTCACTAGTTTTCTTCGCCAGCATACCAAGTTGGGAGAGCAGTTGATCCGCAAAGTCACTTCGGTTTAGTCGTAAAGGCTTGATGGTCAACGACTTAGGTCGGGCCGGCCCGCCTAAACCCTTGACACTCAATGACTTAGGACTATTTTAAGAAAAAAGCTTTTTTCGCTTGCGTTTTAGTTAAAATGGGGTTACTTTATATTATATGAATAACTTAATGAACCTTAGTCCTCTCTTAAATTTTCAAGTCGTGGCAATTGATCGCCATACTGGTCGCCCACAGTTTGCGACAATTTCAGCTCCGTCTCAAAAGGATGCGGATGATTTCGTTTCGGACATGGCTCCAGATTGGATTATTATTCGCAAAGGAAACGAGAATGAGTAAAATTAAAGTGAGAATTCCAATGGTATTTACCAAGTCCCGCCCGATGAAGCGGCGCAACAAGGTTTTGCCTCGCAAGGTAAAGCACAAAAAGCATTTGACTTTTAACTAAAATCATACTATATTATTACTATGACAAACAACAATGAACAACTAACAGGCAATGCTTTGCTTATGTATTTAATGAGTCGATTCAATATGACTCGACAAGAGGCATTGCACAACATGAGAACTCATGGACATAACACCGAAAGCCTATAAAATTATGGAAGATACAACTTACAACGGATGGAAGAATCATGCAACTTGGAATGTTGCTCTTTGGATAGGTGGAGATCAAGGACTATATGAATTCGCCAAAGAAATGCCCTCTTATGAGGTGTTCAAAGACTCAATGAGAGAAATGTCGGGAGATAGCTCAATAGGTTATCAAACTCCTGATGGAGTTTCTTGGAATGATTCGGGCCTTGATATTCCTGCATTGGATGAGATGATTAAGGAGCTTAGCTGAAAACGAATCAAACGTTAATCAAATAGCAAACAAATATGTGTCAAATAAGGACCCAAGGGGGGTTCCCCGAGGTCGCTGAGCATCAACAACTTACGACAATTTTCCTAAGTCCCTCACTATCAACGACTTAGGCCGGCCCGGCCGTCGTAAGTCCTTGACTGTCAACGACTTACGACATTTTAAGGGGCTACTAATTTATTGCACAATTCTCTCAGGTTTGGTTGCATTGAGTTTTTTGTGTTTAGTCGGTTAGGTCTGCCGTTAAAATGTAGATCCTGCCGTCATACTCAAATTTTCCAGTCATATCGGTCAATGTTCCATTCTCTTGATTTAAACGCACAAAATCCTCGCTCACAAAATACTCTCCCCGATTGCGAGCTTGACTAGGCTTGACATCAGCAACGATCACGTCGCCCTGAGTTGAGGTTGAAAGCATGAGTTTTTTCTTTTTGACGATTTTCATTTTTTTGTGTTTTAAAGGTTTTTGCAGTGAAAGTCGATTTCCAACTCTTCAAGCTCTTCCCAGATTTTTTCTTGCTCAAGGTGGGCATTGACGACCAACTGCTTTGCGGATTCGCTACCTGCATCGGCAAGCGGAGTTTCTCTAATGATGATTGCTAGAGCTTTATCCATTCTGATCTCGAGATCTGGGTTGCTCTGAAAGGACTGGTCTGGGTTTTGGATTATACTACTCATAATTTTTTCTTTCTTTTGTAATTAACTTATACATACAATATACGGCATTTCTTATGGAATAGCAAATTTTATCTATTACATAATTCCACTTTTGTTTCTGCACTATTCTCTTGGGTTTGGTTGCATTAAACACAAACGGGGTTTTGAGTTCAGGCGGTGAGATTGTGTTCATCTGGTGAGATTGTGTTGTTTCCCTAAGTCCTTGTATATCAACGACTTAGGCCGGGCCGGCCGTCGTAAGTGCCTGACAGTCAACGACTTAGGACGATTCTATGATCATCATCAATGCGATAGCCCCGAGCGGAGCGAGTGCAATTGGAGAGAGTGTAATTATTAGGTCGATCATATTTTTTGTGTTTTTTTGGTTAGATGTTTGTGGAAAAGTTTTTTGCGTCTTCGTGGGTCGAGTAGTCAACTAGATTGTTATGGGTAAACATTCTTTTCCAGTCTCTACGCCACACGGTAGTTTTTCCGTAAGCCTTATGATTTCTTGCGAATTCCTTTGCAGGCTCTAAACGCCAAAAGTATTTTCTTACCCAGTGCTTGCCCTTTGAGAATCCGACATGGTAACGAGCACACAAAAGAGTTTGTAGAATGAATTGTTTTATCATGATTTTTGTGTTTTTTGTATTTATTTCCAGTGATTAAGTTCTGCCTTGAGATCCAGAGCAAGTTTGGCATATTTGTTAGCCTCGCCAAGCCGTCGAATCATAGTGCTGGAATCGTTGCGCTTTTCGGATGACTTTGCGAGCCAAGTCCATTGTTGAGCTAGAGCCTCATTGACGGCAATGTCGGTTTTTAAATCCATTCTCATTTGTGTTTTATCGATCCTCATTTGTGTTTTACTATTTATTAAGCTTAAGGATAGCAACCAGATGAAAATTGCGGTGGTTTACTCTGGCGACTGCCGTCGCTCTCCGAAGTGTTGCATCGGCAGCGCGCGCCCAAAAGGATGCTCGCTCTGTGTGCCAGTCGGATAATTCTTTAATTCTATGGGGTTCATTTATTGTGTCGTTGATTGTCATAATTTTTTCTTTCTTTCTTAATTTAATTTATACTATACAATACCGCAGAAAACGGCATTTGTCAAACGATTCAGCAAGAAAGATTCAACTAATTTCCTGCACAATTCTCTTCGGCTGGATCGCTTCCGTAAGTGCTTCACTATCAACGACTTAGGCCGGCTAGGCCGTCGTAAGTGCTTGACTGTCAACGACTTAGGGGATTTTCGTCAAGGCACAAAAAAGCCCTCAAAAAGAGGGCTTTGTGTTTTTTTGGTGAGGTTTAACCCAAGGCAACCGCAAGAAATTTCGAGCGGTTAAACTGAGAGTTGAACTTTTCAAACTCGTTCGCTAGGTCAACGGCGATTTGCTCAATCTCCCGACTGGCGGATTCGTCAACTGCTGAGTTGAAGCGGTGAAACAATGCGTTAGCAATGGCGGTGAAGTGTTTTCTTGTCATAATGTTTTTTGTATTTTTGTGGTTATTGTGTTAAAATGTTTTAAATTGTTCCCGAAATCGAATTGGATAGGTTTCCGTTCGTTAATATTTTTTGAGATGCAACGTCTCTTAATTCATACTCAACAGACATACTTAATCCGGCTAGATCGAGTTGCCGATTGAATTCCAAAATCACGATTGGATAGAATGATAAAGGAATCCTTTTCCGTTTCCTCTAAGACTTTACGCCATTGCGATGCAGTTGGCGCGGTATCCTGCAACGGAAGCGTTAGAGTGAAGCTGATCACTTCGCCGTTTGCTCTCTTGATCTTAACATCTGCTTGTCTGAATTCTACTGTAATTGGTTTTAACATATTATAAACTTACTCTATTTTTGTTGATTTGTCAAATTATTTCACAAGTTTTTAGACTTGCGCATCGCAATGCCTTGCGAACTGGATGCCCTTGAGGCGAGCGAGTTCTCGCTCGTTCCAAGCGACATGAACGGAACGAGTTCCGATATTGCTCGCGGTGCGAGATGTGGCAAGCTTGGCTTTCCACCATGCGAGGTCGGCTTTGCATTTTGTGATTCGGATTTCGATTTCTTGTTCTGTCATAATTTTTTTCTTTCTTTCTTAACTTAACTTACTATAACATACGGCACTTTTGCCCATAATGCAAACGATTTGGGAAGTTTTTTTATGTCGTAAAGTGCTGACTGTTAGAGAGTTATGAAAACAGCCGAAAAAAAGTTTGTTTTATTTTAGTATTTTGTGATTTGTCGTAAGTGCTTGACTACCAACGACTTAGGTCGGCCGGGCCGTCGTAAGTGCTTGACTACCAACGACTTATGCAGTTTTTGTAAGTTATTGACTATCAAGGAGTTAGCTCAGTCGAAAAGACCGTTTAGAAAGTCCTCGCGGAGCGGAGCAAGGCGAGCGACAAAGGCGACTGCCTCGGCATGCTTCTCCGCTTCGATTGCAACGGCAAGAGCATTGTGCAACTCTACGATCTGTTGACGGGTTGCGTCAACCTGCAATTGGCGAGAATGACGGCGAACCTTGCACCGAGTCTTTGCAACTGTGGCTTGCCATTCGGCAAGGATTGTTTGCCGTCTTGCGATGGCTTGCTTGATCTCTTTCGAGGTTTCTGGGATGTTTACTGTGTTTTTCATAATTTTTGTATTTTTTGTGTTTAAAGTGTTTTCTCCTAGGAGGTGGCTATTGCCTCCAGTTCAGAGAGTTCGATCCGAAGATCTTGCATCTCAGCGTTGGAGAGGACGGAATCCTGAAGGATTTCCCGAATGATGGAGATTTGTTGTTCGATTGTCATATTTTTTCTTTCTTTATTAACTTAACTCCTATAACATACGGCTGTTTTTAGGCAAAGTCAAATTATTTGATAAGTTTTTTTGCACTGTAAAGTGTTGAGTATTAGAGGGTTATGAAAACAGTCGAAAAAAAGTTTGTTTTATTTGTGAAGTTTTACACTTTTGTCGTAACCCCTTGAACATCAATGACTTAGGACGGCCTACCCGACCTAAGTCCTTGACTGTCAACAACTTAGGGGTATGGGGGTACCCCTACCCGTGGGGGGTACACCCGCACCACTTGCACACAATGCAACCGCATAAGCTCACACCACACCATAGCACACCATTGCATGGCATAGCATACCATAGCACACCATTGCATACCATAGCACACCATTGCATGGCATAGCACACCATTGCATACCATAGCACACCATTGCATGGCATAGCACACCATTGCATGGCATAGCACACCATTGC
>Ga0114997_10002373_pt1 | contig 15181 bp, 17 predicted proteins | sample ArcticOcean_MG_C_2_FD_87045 | JGI IMG/M metagenome (GOLD analysis project Ga0114997, IMG submission 87045) | Marine microbial communities from western Arctic Ocean - ArcticOcean_MG_CB4_136 | ecosystem: Environmental > Aquatic > Marine > Oceanic | place: Arctic Ocean: Canada Basin | collected... | reverse complement strand
CAAGGAGAAATTAATAATTTATCAGTTGAAAATAGAAACACTAATGAAATCATAAATGTATCTGCTTTTTCGATTGTTGATTTTTTCAAATCTGCTCATTTTACAATAATAGTAGAAGATTTAGATGGGGAAGCGCAGTTTGAATTTGATGGTAGCTTTTGGGACTTTCTCCATAGTGACTTCTTTGGAGATGATTATGCAATACTTGATCTAAACCCATTGTACAATCGTGAGCAATTACGTTCTGATATGATTGATGTATTCTATGACTCATTTACTGACGAGATGAGGGCTATGCTTCTAACTGATGAATATGATAAAGCTCTAATCTATGTTAGTATGCCATATGTCAACATAGATGACACTAGTATTTTAGTAGAAGAAATTGATAGAATTTCTGAAATAAGAAATCGACAAATGTCGTTTTATGATGCCCAAATGTCTACACTCACTGGAGGGCCTCCAGTAACAATTGCAATTAATAAGGGCATTCAAGAAACTCAATTTGATACTATCAAACTAAGCTTAATTTTAGTCTTGATATGTATGGTAATCCTTTTCTGGTCTCCAAAATATGGTTTTATAACCTTTTTACCTATATTACTTGTAATATTGTGGTATCCTGCAACCGTAGATGCAGGAGGTACTAACCTAAATATTTTTACTGCGATGGTAGGTACTATTATCATAGGAATAGGAATTGATAATTCTATCCAGATAACTGAAAGAATTCGAGAGGAGGGAGCCACTCCTGAAGGTATCGAGAAAGCTGTTGAAAATACCGGCCAATCGGTTGTAGAAGCTACGTTTACTACGATGGGGGGGGTTTTCTCAGGAGTTATAATCTCCTTTTATAGAACTCAATTTATTGGCTTAAGAAACTTCTTTGCATTGATTATTATATTGGTTCTCTTTTCTCTATTAATGGCCGTTTTTGCATTGCCTAGTTTCTATCATGCTTTACATTATATTCAAAATAAATATGCTAAGCGGAATTGGAGAATTAAAACTAAATTCAATTAGATAGCATCTCACTTACTGCCAAAACAGAATTTTTAGCATAAGGTAATAATCTTTCATTAATGTGCTCAGCCTTAGCACCAGGCCCTATTATTCCAAAACCAATTGGCTTCATAGAAGCAAGTTGTAAATCGATTAAGGATTTGATCACAGCTTGACCCATAACTAGCCCGTGCTCAGTTTCTCCGTTTTCTATTATACCTAAAACAATAGCTCCATCTATGGACTCTCGAAGAAACAAGCGTTTGATCTGTAATGGCATCTCCATTGAACCTGGAACCCATTTAACTTCTTCAACAATCAGGCCTTTATCAGAAGCTGTAATTCTAGCTTCTTCAACCATTTTTTCAATATATTTTTTATGATAACTGCCAGCAATTATCGCTATAGACTTAGCCATGTATGGACTCCTTGTTAATTTCAAGAATAGTGTCAACTGTATTTCTAGTCTGTGTTTCAATTTCAATATTAATTGAATCGCCCACTAATTTGTTTATTAAGTTTGTTAATCTTAAAGTTTCTGGAATTATATAAACTGTAAACGTATTTGCAGTCTTATTTACTTCGCCAATTGTGAGACTTATTCCATTAAGTGAAATATAACCTTTAGAAAAAACATACTTTTGTAAATTTGGAACTATATTTAGAGTTAAAATATAGTTATTCTCAGGTTCGCTTATCTTAGTTATAGTTGCCGTATCAAAAACATGACCTGAAATCATATGGCCTCCAATTTCGTCACCTAATTTCATTGATCTTTCGAGATTTACTATCGTCTTTTCTTTGATACTGCCAAAAGTAGTAACTTTCAAAGTTTCAATTATCAGATCAAATTCTAAACTGTCTTGATTTATCTTAGTTACTGTTAAACAAACACCATCAACGCAAACACTAGCACCTACTTGAATTCCTTCATTAAAGTTGAAAGGAGTGCCAACAGTTATTGTAGATAAATTTTCTTTTCGGGCTATTTTAGATATAATTCCAGTACCTTCAACTATTCCTGTAAAAACCATATTACCTCATTCGGGGACATATTTATTCCTATAAATTTTTAATATCTTTGATATTATCTTACGGGAGCCGGCTAAATCCTGCTCCATTTCAGGCAATCGAACTACTTTAACCTTGATGCCTCGTTCGAGTAACTTATCTTCTAATTCGACTCTTGTAAATAATCGTTGATCATAACCAAGTGCAATCACGTCTGGTTTAATTTCATCCACTATTATGTCTAGCATATCTCCTGTTCGCCCAATTACAACACCATCAACTGGTTTAATGTGAGAAACGACTTCAGCACGCATATCATCTGATAATATTGGCTCACCCTTCATCTTGCGAACTGTATCATCATTTGCAATTATTACGACTAATTCATCGCCATGCTCTTTAGCTGCGTTCAAAAAATGTGCATGTCCCGAATGGATTATATCAAAAACGCCAGTTGCTACTACTTTCATTGACACGCATCCGCTATTTGCTGTCCCTCTAAAAACAAATATCCTTCTTTTTCAGCCCACGTCCTAGCATCACTAGGCGACAGAGAAGAACCATCATCGGCCACCATTTCACATCCTAATGCTATTGGATTCATTTGTATTAAATTAAACAAAGCGACAATTAATTCGGTATGGCCTTGACGAGCTTTAAGAAGTTTTGAATCAGCTATACAAACGGGAACATGTCCAGGAATGCGGAAATTTTGGGAAAGGATACCTTGGCCATCGGATATTTTAGAATTTATAGTATCTTCAAATATTTGTGCAAAACTCTTAGCCGTTAATGCGCGGTCATTATCACTAATTCCCGTAAAAGTATCTTTATGATTTAGAAAAACGGAAAAAGATGAACGTTTATCATATGGAAGTGTATGGCTAAGCATAGTTTCCAATATCTTAAATTTCGCATTATTCTTACTTGCTTCTTCATATATTTCTTGAGCAAAAGGCAACCCTAATTGAGTGGACGCTCGATTTTCAGCTGCTAAGAATATCATACCGCCTCCATTTTTTCTAAGAAAACGAACACTCGAATGAGTAACGTACTTAGCTGAAAAGAATATGTCTGTTTCACCTTCCCTATTATCTTTATCAAAAACTAAAATAGGTTTTCCCTCTCTCAAAATCTTTGCTAGATTTTTTATATTTATGATGCTGCCGACCATTATTTCTTAATTCCTTATTAAGTTCAATTTTGACTGTGCCATTAAATAATTGCGTACATACTCAAAAATGAGTAACTATTCTAAATCATATATTATGCGGTCGAGATGTGCACTAAATTGAGACTTCAAACTAACATAACGAGTACAAGATAAATCACCCGAATTAAGTTTAACAATCATAAGAGAGCCAAAATCTCTATTACAAACTAAAGGGTCTTTGTCAGGTGAGGTATAAAGATCGTAACCACCCCATTCATGTCTCCATTCTTTCGTAAGATCATATACCACCAATAATCTACTAGATTCTGATTCATCCATATGTAATAATGAATAATCTCCAGGAGAATAAGATACATGGTTTGAATTTCGAAACGTTGGTTTCAAACCGGTAGCCTTACACAAAAAATCCTTGAACTCAGAAGAGTCCCAAAATTTTGCTAATAAGGCATCTCCGATTTTATGATTGTAATAACCTATCTTTTCTTCAGAAACTAATTCAGACTCAATCATATTTGGGGCTTCATTCAGAAATTTAGACAACCTAATAAATGGAATATCTGCAGAATTGAAAATACGATTTAAATTAGAAAGAGTGGCGTCTTCGAGATAATAAAAATTTATATTATCCATGATACCACCCCGTGACCGTCAATCTCTGAATATCTTGGAGTATCTCCCCTACCTGATGCCATGAATGCTTAGAAACTTCAAACATAATCAAAGAATTATATTCGGGAATAATACTGTCAATTATTTTTGAACTATTAGTCTCATCAACATCAAAAATCTGTAAGGAACCACCCATATCTTCCGTTATTTCTGGAGTCAAATGGAGACTGTATGCAATAATTCTCTCTTCAACTTGATCATCATGAGGTAGTAAAAAATCACCTAAACCATAAACATATGCTGCCATATCTATGCTCGAAAGCATTTTACAACTAAAGGCTTCTGCAACTTTTTTCCGCCATACTTCATCACCCAAATCTTCTCTAAGAATATTAATTGCAGGATGATCTATGTCTGTTAATTCTATACTAGCCCAATAACTGAATAAATCGGATTCCTTAAAATCATATTCTAAACCAGCAAGAGCATCAATTACTAGATCTAAGGTATTTTCATCAAGAAAATCTTTTATTATTACATGAGGATATGGAAACTCCTTTACTATAGATATTTTTTCAGCCTTTCGCATTTCTCCTCCTAATCCAGTGTATCATACCTTCGACTGTCCCTAAATGGGTTTCCGTCTGATGAGGGCCATGTGATGATTGAGTAGCCTTAAGACCTGGCCTAATATCAAATAAATCATTTAGAATAAGGTTAGGTGATTTATCTTCGTTATAGCCTTTTTCGACAACCTCCATCCATAATTTAAACTCTTGAAGAGTTTCTCCAAAAACTCCTTTGGCAACACGAGGACCAAAATGAGTATAATGAATATATTCTAAATCTAATTTATCCATTTTTTCAATACTTTCTAAAGCTAAATCATGTCTATAATATCCTGGCGTGACTGGAAAGGAATTGCCAATATTAGGATACCAAAGACCTGCTGAATCACCAACAAAGGCTTCTTTTTTGTAAATCCAAGTTATGTGATGAGGTGCATGCCCTGGTGTATGAATTCCCCTAATATTTTGACCGCCGAGTGATAATTCAAAGCCATCCTCTGCTGAGATTAACCGTTCTTCAGGTATGGACTTTGGTTTACCGTAAAGATCAGCAATATCTCCTAGAAAATCATGACTACCTGACCACCAACGATCAATACTAGAAACATGTTTGTATGCATTAGGATGAACTATTGATTTAGCGTTCGTACAAACATCCATCATGTGTCCACCACCACCAAAATGATCTAAATGTATATGTGTCGGAATAATATAATCTATATCTTGTGGACTCAAACCCACCTGCTTTATTCCTGCTAAAAGAGTATCATGTGAACTGGCTGGGCCAGTTTCAATTATGGAAATTTTATCATCAATAATTATATACACAGATATAAAATTCGATTCATTGTTCGGACATAAATCAAACCAAAAGACATTCTTACTGTGTTTGTTAACTACTGGACTCACATAATAACATAAGATAGGGGTTTAAGTGAACCAACGGCCTTATAGTGGGTTGTTGACGTGTATAAGTCCGTTGAGTTAATGAAATATATAATAGTAACCGGCGGCGTCCTTTCCGGACTAGGTAAAGGAATAACCTCATCTTCTGCAGGATTGTTATTACAATGTGCAGGCTACAAAGTTACGGCCGTGAAAATGGACCCTTACTTGAATGTGGATGCAGGTACAATGAACCCTTATGAGCATGGCGAAGTTTTTGTTATGACTGATGGAGCTGAAGTAGATTTAGATCTTGGAAACTATGAACGATTTTTACATTGTAATTTAACAAGAGAACATAATATAACTACTGGAAAAGTTTACAAGAGAGTTATAGAAAAGGAAAGACACGGCGATTATCTAGGTCAAACAGTTCAAATCATTCCCCACGTAGTTCGAGAAATTGTTGATGGAATGAGAAAAGCTGCTGAGGCTTCTAAAGCGGACATTTGTATGGTAGAATTTGGAGGTACGGTGGGAGATATAGAATCCATGCCATTTATGGAAGCTGGACGTCTTTTGAGTAGAGAAGAAGGAAAAGAAAATGTAATGTATATTCATACCACCCTTGTTCCAGTTGTAGGATCTGTTGGAGAACAGAAAACCAAACCAACACAACACTCGATTAAAGAATTACAAGGATTAGGGATAAGACCTGATATTATTGTTGGAAGAAGTAACGATATTCTAGATGAAGATATTGCTGCAAAAATTGCCTTCTTTGCTGATATTCCTAGAGAGGCTGTTATTTCCGCACCAGATGCAAAGTCTATCTATGATGTACCTTTGATGTTTTTAGATCAGGGATTACATGGATTAATAGAAAAAAGACTTGGACTTAAAGCAAAAGAACCAGATGTTACAAAATGGAAAGATTTTGCAAAACGAGTATCTAATGGAGGTGAAGAAGTCGAAATTGCCTTGATTGGAAAATATACCGCCCTAAAGGACTCATATATATCTCATAAAGAATCCCTTCGATATGCCGGAGCGGTTCTGGGGTGCAGAGTCAAGATTCGATGGATTGAAGCGCCTGACTTGGAAGATAATGGTACTATTGATGTTCTACAGGGAGTCAATGGAGTCCTTGTGCCTGGCGGATTCGGAAATAGAGGGGCTGAGGGTAAAATGATGAGTGCTAAATGGGCAAGAGAAGAAAACATCCCCTATCTCGGTGTTTGTTTTGGTTTCCAATTAGCAACAATTGAATTTGCGCGAAATGTTTTAGGACTTAAAGGTGCTAATTCTGCTGAGCTAGACCCAAAAAGTCCGCACCCAGTAGTAAATATACTTCCTGAGCAAAAAGGCGTTGATGATATGGGAGCGACTATGAGATTAGGCGACCACGAAGTTAAGATTAGTAAGGGAAAGGCCAGTGAGCTCTATGGTAAAAATACAATATCTGAAAGGCACAGGCATCGTTATGAAATAAATCCAGAATATATTGACCAAATAGAATCTAAAGGCCTAAAATATACTGGAAGGGATCTCAGCGGGCGGAGAATGGAGATATTAGAACTTGAAGGACATCCTTATTTTTTAGCATCTCAATTTCATCCTGAATTTAAATCCCGACCTGATGAACCATCACCTTTACATCTTGGTTTAGTAAAAGCAGCTTTAGCCCATAAGAAAGGATAAAAAAGCAAGGGCAAGCTTATTAAGCTGTAATTTCTGGCATCATTATGTCAGACGACAATGATAATAATGATGAATTCACCGATTTCAAAGGTAGAGCCGATCCTTCCGAGGATGGTTTCACAACTACTGAAATGATTACTGGATTTGGAATGCTGCTTATTTTTGTAGGATTTATATTCGGCCTAATTAGACTTTTAGGACTAAAAAATGGAGAAACACCTGCAGATTATGATAACCACCTTGATCAATTGTACCTAAGTTATATTATCATGTTTGTTGGAATGTTGATAACTAGTTTCTTAGGATTTGGTGGAATGTTTAAAAGAACTATATCCTCTTTTATTGGTTCTAACGATTAAAAAGTTAGAGACTTATTAAAACTTACAGACAATGTATTGTCATTAAGTTCATACGTATAAACGAAAGTATGAGTACCACTACTTTCTGTTGCTGATGTTAATGTATATAGCAAAGAATAACCGCGTGAAGCAAGAATTGATTCAAACTCTTCAGTCACCATCTCAAAAGAAGTAGACAATTGAACACCGTCGGCAGCATTCAAAACCTCATATTCCAAAGCTAATGAAAAACTACTCTCTAAAGAAGTAATTACTGGAGTTATGTCATGCCTTTCACCTTGATGATTACCCAAATTTACCGAATGAGTAATAGTACTAGTGACTGCAATTAATGTAATAGACATTAGCAGTCCGGAAACCAAAAGAAGTTGTGCTTTATCTTTCATTAATTCTCCCTGTATCCATACCACAGCTGTAAATTTAATTCCCAAAGTTCTTCATCTGCCCAAACGAGTCTGAAAGTTTGGGTAACTGGCCCTGATTCAACAGTTCGATCCACAATGACCTCAGTCTGACCGGCATGTATCCCTTCTAATCTATATGATAATGAAGATGAGAGACCGGCGTCCAAATATTGTTTTATTGCAGTATAATTTCCAGTAGCTAACCACCATGACAATGTTGAATCATGATGAGCTGCAGCAATAGTTGAATCTACAGGAACCCACTCATCAAATATCTCCAGGATTTCTAAACCCGTAAAATAAAGATCATTTTCTTCATAATTATTAGCATCACTTGTAGGAAGAACACTAACTGCTACATTTATTGTAGAAGTGAATAAAGTGGCTACTAACAAAACTTCCAACACGTGCATTTGACCTTTGGTATTTTTCATAATAATTAAACTCCAATTAAATCTGTGGAGTGTTTACCGAGGTTGCAATACCCATTATCTCGAAAATAAACCAACCCAAAAAGAGAAGGAATGCTGCTCGACTAAATGCAGAATATAGTTTCCCAGTTGACATGAAACCTGCTGCAAGTCCATTACCTATACCCTGAACCATAAGGCTGTAAAGGAACATACTTGAAATCCAAACTTCATTTATCTCTCTGATTGTTAAATTACCTATAGACATACTACCGCCGCCAGTGGCTGCAGATGAATCTACAATTGCAGGAATAAAAGTACTAGCAAGAACTAAAATTATACCTAAATAAACAAAGAATGAAGTATAAATGACGGTTACATAACTGCCTACTTCCTGTCTTCTTTCATTTTCTAAAGCCTTTATTTCTCTAGCATCAAATGATGCTGCCAAAAGAATATCCGAAATTCGACCTCCAGCCCTATTGGCTTCATCAACCATTCTAACGGCCCTAGTTACAATCGGTGAAGTTACCCTTTCAGTAAACATCTCTAAAACTTCACCAAAAGAAATACCCCAGGAAATTTGTGAAGCCATTTTATTTACTTCATCATTAAGATTGCCATACTCACCTTTAGCTAAAGTCTGAATAGCTACAGTCATACTGAGCCCTCCTTTCCAATACTCAGCCAAATCTCTCAAGAAATCAGGAAACTTTTCTTCGACACGAGCCCTAATTGCATCCCGTCTTTTACCATACCAGCCATAAGGATACATCAAGGCAATCAAACCAAAAACAATATAATCTATAGCTGAAATTTCAGGATAACTACGAATCCAAATGTCTGCAGTCATTTCTTCATCAATACCATTCACGAAAGGATCTTTATCTTTAGTCTCATTATTTTGAATTGCAAGAGGCGAACCTAAACCAGTTATTAATTCATATCTATCAGTTGACCCATACGGTTCAGCATATGTATTTCCGAGGGTGAAGGTAAATCTCCCATCATTCAAATTCCAAGGATTATCAAATTGTTTATCATTATCTCTATCCTCCATTGGAGTTAATTTATCAGTCTTAATATCTTCATTTGCAATAGCAAAAAAGAAGATTGCCAATACTATTGAAAAAAATGCAACCAGTGTCGGACCCCAATCAGGGTCTTTGTTTCTAACACTTAACCAGCGATTAACTTTCCAATATTCCATCCAACGCCTCTTCATGCCTGTACGGCGGTCAGTGTAGATTTTATTCTGAAGATTCCCTTTTATTGACATTAATCAGTTGAAACCTCCTGACTTAGTGAATAAAATAAACCTGAGAAAATTATTTGGATAACTGGAAATCCTCCGAAAACTAAAAGATACATGTGTATCTGTTCAAGTTGCATTCCTGCACCAGAAACCCAGAATGTAATAACGGCAATAATCATTGCAAAAATAGGTAATGCTACAGCCACAACAACATAGGCTTCAGAGAACAAGGCCATCTGTTGTAAAATATCTTTAACATGACTTCTATTTTGCTGACCATAATATTCAGCTCTGTTTAAGTAGTAAAGTTTTAGATTTCCTCCAGCAGTTACTGTTCCGATAATGCCCTGAATAAACTCGGCAAATCTTTCAGAAGGAGTTCTATCAACGGCTTCTTTTAATGTAGTTACTAAATCACGACCCATAAACTCCATACTATGGTAAATCCAAGCGGCCTCATGTGCTATTTCTCCATATATATCCTTATTTCGAGCAAGTGATTTGAAAGTCTTAGAAGGAGTTGCATTAGCTGCAGCCATTGCTGAAACGTAACTAGCTGCAAAAGGAATTTGCTTATCCATGTTTGAACCGCGGCTACTTTGCAATAATGCTGGAGTTACCCAGTGAACTAAGGCCACCAATCCAGGTAATACTAACAGTAATACTCCAGCTATGACCAGTTCAACAAATATATCAATAGAATACGTAGGTTTTATTGTTTCCCCAGTTTGACTATTGATAGTGGGGGCTGCATTAGGGTCTTCCATAGACTCAATCTGAGGAATTACAACACCAAGAAGGAGTAATGTAACACCTAAGCCAACTAAAAAAGTTAAAACAATTTGCATTACTGAAGTTGCCACATAGTCTTCTGGTAAAAGTGGAATACGGGCTTTAACTAACTGATTTTTAAGACCAAGTGAATCTTTAGTCAGCATACGCCCTAACCAACCGAATAAAATTCTACTGAATGTTTCAAAACCCGTCAGAGCCATTTATGCCACCAACGTGGATTAGCAGAACGTTGTACTCTATTGGCTAAATTGATTTTCAAAGATACCAAAGATTTAGACTGGCGAGTTTCTTCAGCTTCAACGGCCGCCGACCTTTGACCTTCATCACTTTTTTCAATTTTTATTGCTGCTTTAGATCTGGCATTCATTTCAGATAATACTGATTTTAAAACTCTACGACCTTCAACCTCATTCAGAGATGAAACATCTCCAAAATCCACCTCTTTAGTCAATGGAATTAATTGTTTCAAAGGAGCATAGTATGCCTGATCTTTGAGTAAATCATTTTGTAATCTTAATTCCACATTTTCACGTCTTGATTCTTCGTTGGCAATTAATTTAGCCCTCTTAGTTGGATCATCCGTTTGTGAAATTTTAGCATCCGTTTTTGCGCGACTAGCCTGCTCTTTAGCCTCACGAGTTTGATATCTCTGCCTTATCTTAGGCGGGAAATCTCCAACATCAACTTCTTCATCATCTCTAGATAAGTCCATTTCTCTCTCTTCAACTTTGCGACGGCGTTTCTTACCGCCCACTTGCATGTCTGCGTAAACTTTACGCATTACATCTTCAGGATGGACATAATACTCTGCAACAACTTTTGCAAAATCTTTATAATCTCTAATACTCTTCTTTAAACACCATTCAATAACCAATTGTCTCCTCTTGGTTTCATCCATTATCTCTACACGATTAAGATTAGCTTTTACCATAATCTTTTCGAAAATATAGGACTTTCCTGTAAAAACATATTCGTCAATCTTATTATCCCACCGGAACGCTTCATTTGTTAACAATTCATGTGAATGAGGATCTATACCTATGATCTCAACAATTGCTTTATTTCTTCGAACACGTTTGCCTCCAACACGAGTCTGAATCTGAATAGATATCCCATCTAATGCAGGAATCAATACTCTAGGAATTTCAATTGGTTTGTTCTCAAGACGATGTACTAAACTTTGAATGGAATCTGCGTGGAAAGTGGAGTATGTTGTGTGTCCTGTTGCCATAGCCTGGAAAAGAACATAAGCTTCAGCACCTCTAATTTCTCCAACAATTATGTATTCTGGACGTTCACGTAGTGCTGCTCTTAACAAATCATACATATCAACTTCTCCAGCTGCTTTTTCTCCTGATCCGCCAGATTCACCTCCAAAACCTTGCCGAGTACAACCTGGAATCCAGTTTGGATGCGGTAAATTTAATTCTCTTGTCTCTTCAATACTTACAATTTTATGTTGCCATGGAAGAAAAAGCGAACATGCATTCAAAGAAGTTGTCTTTCCAGATGCAGTTCCACCAACGAAAAGCATAGACATACCATACTGCATTGCTAACCAAAAGAATGCAATTTGCATCGAGGAGAACGTTTTGAATTCAAGTAAATCTACTGGTGTAAAAGGTTCATCTCTAAAACGCCGTATCGTAAAAGTCGACCCCTTTGTCGAAACTTCACGACCAAGCGTCATAACAATACGTGAACCATCCATCAAAGTTGCATCCAATAATGGTTCTGCAATAGAAATGTGTTTTCCACAACGTTGAGCCATACGAATGATATATTGTTCTAATACTAATTCATCTTCCCACATTACATTTGTTCGCAAAGATTCAAATCTTCTATGGTAAACGAATATCTCAACGTTAGGACCATCACAAGAAACATCCTCAATATTAGGATCTTTCATCATGGTGTCTATTTTCCCATAACCAATCAAATCTCTTTCGATATAATAATGGATTTTCTCCCGATTACTTTTACGTGATTTTAATCTATAACTGTCTAAAATATCATTGACAGCTTGTTTCAAAAAATCTTCTTGAGTTTCATCAAGCGTTTCACGATTAATATTAAGCGCTCTTTGAAGGACAAGCTTAATTGTATCTAAATCTTCTTTTTCCTGTTTTGAAGCTTTAGGTTCAACTACATAATAAAAACGAGAGTAATCTCTCTTATCAAACAGAACCCTAACATAAGAATAAGGTGGGTAAACGGGATAAGTATCCAACTCTTCAAAATCCTCGCCAATCTCAATATCATCCATAACCAAGTCATGAATCACGCCTTCTTTGTCAGCAGCTTGGCGCTTCTTATCTTCCGCTTTACGTTGTTTGTTAAGTTTACGACGCTGGAGCCAAGAAAGTTTTGACTCATCAATCGGCTCTTCTTGGTCACCGATTAAAGTCGAAGCGTTTTCCATTGTTTCTTTGGCTGCGCTCATTTTATCATCCAGTGGTTAACTTAACAACCTTTAGACTTTCATCATAGTATATGACTATATAAGAAGTCGTCGATATCAAAGGAGAACCGCTTGTAGTCTCAATTGCAGTAGCTGGAAATAGAGGGAAAGTTACCTCAAATTCTCCACCCCTAGGCTGCATTGTAGTAACTTTAAGGCCATCGGTTGTACCATTTACCTTATACTTTATTCCATGATTTATAGATTCAATTCCTGTATTCAATTTAACTACTGGTGAAGAATCCGGATATTCTCTTACTGTAGTCAATAAATCTTCAATGGATAGCTGAAAGTAAAGCGCCAATTGTTCAGCTTCTTCTTGTGCAGTATTGGCTATATTTCCATTGAGCATTGTCGTAGAAGTTAGCATTATAGAAGATAAAATAAGAATCGAAACTGCGATTGTATAAACGTAGCCAATTAATTCCGAAGCTGCTGAATCATCGTAAGCTAAATTTGACATGTATTGTCCTCTCTAATAATCTAAAGTCAAATGGTGTTGATTGTGAATATACTATATCTTGTTCTATATCTTTTCCTAATTCAGAATGTGCCATCAAGGAGTCTGTTCTTTCAAAATTATAATCTACCGCATCAAAACTGTTGTAAGCCATATAATGTCTTTGGAATGCTGCCGAACTCTCTCCATCAAAAGCCATTCGTAAGCTGTAGATATTAAGAGAAATATCCTCCCCTCCTTGGTTACGAATATCAAAGTTAAAATTACCAGCCATCAATGATTTTATAGAAGATGAAAGATTATAATCTGTTTGATAAATAGTCAATGAATCATAAGTATCTTCTTTCCCAACCTCCTCATTTACAACTGATCGAGTTAGTGGTTGAGAACTGACATAAAATTGACCGCCCGGTTCTTTAGAAACGACACCCCCATTGAGCATTCTCATTTTGAAAACACCTGAAACTGAGGCATATTTATAGGATAAAGAATCGGTACCATATATGAGAAATCCACCTATTTGCGTCGTATTTTGAGTGCTTGTATATGTTCCTTGAACACCATATTCAAGTACCGGAAACCCAGAAATATAAGAATCTAGCGAATCTCCAGTCCATTGAGTCCCATCAGGATAAACTAAAGTAACTCGATAGTTCTCTACTGTATTTAATTCATCTTTTATGGCAAGATGTTCAGAGCCAGTTTTAACGCCTACTATCTTTGGAGATGACCACGGAACGGCAGTATAATAATACCTTATTTCATCTAAATTTGCACGTTGAACAAAGGTACCTGAACTGAATGAAATTGTTGAAGTACGAGATGCACCTTCCCCCTGAGCAAGAACGTGATCTAAATCAGCATCAAAATTTAAAAGATTATTCTGTGCTGATGTATAAATTGCATAAGCTTCATTTTGTTGAATTTGAGGAATACCCCAAGCTAACATGGTTCCAGTAACTGTAAGCATAATTGCTAAAATTAAAATTGTACCGATTACAGGACTCACGGCTTCATCGGAATTTGTCAGAGATAGCTTATGCTGCACACTGGCTCATCTAGTAGGGGTTCAAAAAGTATTATGTCATACTAATGCCTATTATCTTCTAACCATTTTTCGGCATCTATAGCAGCCATACAGCCCATTCCTGCTGCAGTTATAGCTTGCCTATATCGAGTGTCTACTACATCCCCACCTGCAAATACACCAGCCACACTAGTCATTGTATTTTCTTTCCAAAGAAGATAACCGCTTTTATCAGTTTCAATTTGATTAGCCAAAAAAGGAGTCATAGGTTTATGTCCGATCGCAATAAAAGCCCCATCACACGCTAATTTCTCTTCAACTCCAGTTTCCGTATTTACTAAAAGAGCACCCTCAAAATTACCTTCAGAACCCAACCACTCTTTTATACTATAATTAAGTTTCCAGGCTATTTTTGGATTATCTCTAGCCCTATCAGTCATTATCTTAGATGCGCGCAATCCTTCTCTTCGATGAACTATAGTTACTTTACTACAGAAACGTGTTAAAAATGTAGCTTCTTCCATGGCCGAATCGCCGCCACCAATAACAATTACTTCTTTATCTCTAAAAAAAGCGCCATCACAGGTTGCGCATGTTGAGATCCCCCTTCCTTTGTGCATTGCCTCATTTATAGCATCTAACCAAATTGCCTCAGCTCCGGTTGTAATGATTAAAGAATTGGCCAAATGCACTTCATTTCCAACAACTACTTTGAATGGTCTTTTTGATAAATCAACTGAATCTACATTTTTATCTATTATATCACAACCAAAACGAGAAGCTTGGTCTCTTAACTCAAGCATCATCTCAGGGCCACCGATACCCTTTGGATATCCTGGGAAGTTTTCAATATCACTTGTTAGCATCAATTGACCTCCGCTTGCAAAACCTGCAAATAAAGTAGGATTGAGCATTGCCCGCCCTGCATACAAACCTGCAGTATATCCTGCTGGGCCCGAACCGATAATAATCAAATCTTTAACGTCAGTCATTACCTTCCATTAGAAAGGCTTCTAAATTATTGTGTCTAGATTAACCATTCCATCTAGAAGATATAAT
>Ga0114997_10002370_pt1 | contig 15191 bp, 18 predicted proteins | sample ArcticOcean_MG_C_2_FD_87045 | JGI IMG/M metagenome (GOLD analysis project Ga0114997, IMG submission 87045) | Marine microbial communities from western Arctic Ocean - ArcticOcean_MG_CB4_136 | ecosystem: Environmental > Aquatic > Marine > Oceanic | place: Arctic Ocean: Canada Basin | collected... | reverse complement strand
AGGCGACATTTAATCAATTGGTTATTAAGATAATTATTATAAGTATAATTTATGTTTGTAAATAGCGACAACTATATAAAATATTTAAAATTATGGTTAATAACATTATTTTTATTAATTATTATGATGGTAGCAGTTGGCGGACTTACTAGATTAACTGATTCAGGTTTATCAATTACTGCTTGGGAGCTCTTCACTGGTATACTGCCACCATTAAATATTAATGAGTGGAACTCTTATTTCTCTGAGTATAAAAAAATTCCAGAATATCAAAATATTAATTTTGGTATGACACTAAACGAGTTTAAGTTAATTTTTTATTGGGAATATATTCACAGATTATTGGCAAGACTTGTAGGTTTATTTACACTGATACCTCTAATTATTTTTAGTCTTAAATTTAAAAATAATAATGATTATTCGAATAAATATTATTGGATATTTTTTCTTGTATGTTTACAAGGGTTTATAGGTTGGTATATGGTTTCAAGTGGATTGATTCAAAATAACGATGTTAGTCATTTCAGACTAAGTATACATTTATCTTTAGCTTTATTTATCTTATGTTTAGTTTTTTGGTTTTTATTAGAGTTATTAAATATCAAAAAATTTAAAAATAAAATTTCAAATTTATTATTATTTTTTATCTTAATATTTATTATTCTACAAATTATTCTTGGAGCTTTCCTTTCTGGTTTGGATGGTGGTTTGATCTATAATTCTTGGCCAGATATGAATGGCTCTTTTTCTCCAAACGATGTCAGCACAAGTGATTATTTGACTTCTCAATTATTTTATAATGCATCAATAATTCAGTTTTTTCATAGAATAACTGCTTATTTTCTTTTATTTTTTACTATATTTTTAAATTATTTATTCTTTAAAAAAAGATTAAATTTATTAAATATTTTACTTTTTGATTTTGCTATTTTGTTACAAGTTTTTTTAGGGGTTATAACGTTAGTTTCTGGTGTAGAAATTAAATATGCATCTCTACACCAACTAGGTTCAGTATTTGTTCTAAGTTCTTATCTTTTAATTTTATATAAAAATTCTAACCAACAGCTTTAACTTTCTTAATATTTTGAACATTATCTGATGTTCTTGTAAAAGCCTGTTCCAAGTCTTCAATTATATCATCCACATGTTCAAGTCCAATGCACAATCTTACGTATCCTGGCGTTACACCAGAAGCTAAAAGCTCTTCTTCATTTAATTGACTGTGTGTTGTTGTAGCTGGATGAATAGCTAAACTTCTTGCATCACCAATATTAGCAACATGGTAAAACATTTTTAAAGCCTCAATAAATTTTTTACCAGCATCAATACCACCCTTTAATTCTATACCAATTAAAGCGCCATTTCCTCCACTTAGATATTTTTTAGCTCTTTTACCAATTTCACCCTTGTATTGATTTGGATATATAACCCTAGAAATTGCAACATGTTTAACTAAATAATTAACAACTTTTTCAGCATTTGAACAATGTTGTTTCATTCTTAAGGCCACTGTCTCAAGTCCTTGAATTAATCCAAAAGCATTATCAGGTGCTAGTGTGGCACCTAAATCTCTTAATAGAACTACTCTAGCTCTAACAGCAAAAGCAACATTTGCACCCGTTAACTCTGGCACTGCTTTACCCCATACTGCACCACCATAGCTGGCATCTGGCTCATTAAATAAAGGTTGTCTTTTTGGATCTGCTGTCCAATCAAAATTACCACCATCAACTAAAGCTCCACCAACAACCGTTCCATGTCCACCTATATATTTTGTAAGTGAATATACTACTATGGCAGCACCATGCTCTAAAGGCTTACAAATTACAGGAGAGGCTGTATTATCCATTATTAGTGGTATGTTATACTTTCTTCCTATGTCGGAAACTTCTTTAATAGGAAAAACTCTTAAGTATGGGTTTGGTAGTGTCTCACCATAAAAAGCTCTTGTTTTATTATCTACAGCTTTTTCAAAGTTTTTTGGTTCTTTTGGATCAGCATATCTAACTTCTATTCCAAGTTTGCTTAATGTATGAGTAAATAAAGAAATTGTTCCACCATAAAGATCAGTTGAACTAACTATATTATCTCCAGCTTTTGCTACATTTAAAATTGCAAAAGTTGATGCTGTTTGACCAGAAGATACAGTTAAGCAAGCTAACCCTCCCTCTAATGCTGCAAGTCTTTTTTCTAGTGCATCATTTGTAGGGTTCATTATTCTTGTGTAGATATTTCCAAACTCTTTTAAAGCAAATAGATTTGCTGCATGTTCAGTGCTATCAAATTGATAAGAGGTTGTTCTATATATGGGAACAGCTACTGCTTTTGTAGTTGGGTCACTTCTATAGTCACCACCATGAATAGCGATAGTTTCTGGGTTTTGTCTTTTTGTACTCATTATATTTCTCCTTTTTTAGTACTTTTGCTAAATGCAAGGCGTACAATACAGTTCAAATGTGCCTACCGATTATGTGTGTAAAAATCCTTTTTAGCAAATACTAGCCTGCAATAGGAACAAATCGGCATTATTAAATTAACATTCCATGCAAATATTGCAAGGTAAATATAAAATTGACTTTATATCTAATAATAGTATTAATCCACGCACCATGACAAAATTTCTAAAAAATAGTGAATTAAGCAGTAACTGGTTTGAAATAGATGCAAAAAATGCCGTAGTTGGAAGACTAGCCTCTATTATTGCCATGATTGTTAGAGGAAAAAACAAAGCCACATTTACTCCACACATGGATGATGGTGATTTTGTTGTAGTCAAAAATGTAGAGCAAGCAAAATTTACTGGAAAAAAATTCAATGACAAAAAGTATTACAGACACACTGGTCATCCAGGGGGAATTAAAGAAATTACTCCAGAAAAATTATTAGAAAAGGGTAAACCAGGTGAGTCTTTGAAATTAGCAGTTAAGAGAATGTTGCCAGGTGGTGTACTTGGAAGAAAGCAACTAACTAAAGTAAAAATTTATGCTGGTGAAGAACATCCTCATGCAGCTCAAAACCCTAAAATTTTAGATTTAGGAAAATTAAATAATAAAAATTTAATAAGAAATTAATATGGAAACAGTAATTGCAGCAACTAAAATATCTCCAAAAAAACCTAAAATAAAATTAGATTTTAAAGATAGTAAGTATGCAACTGGAAGAAGGAAAAAATCTATTGCTAAAATTTGGGTAAAAAAAGGTACAGGAAAAATTTATGTTAATGGCAGAACTATGGATGAATATTTCACTAGCGGTAGTCATAAAATGCAGATTACAAGACCATTCGAAATTATAAATCAAGCAACTGATTATGACGTTAGATGTAGTGTAACAGGTGGTGGTCACACTGGTCAAGCTGGTGCAATGGTACACGGTATTGCTAAAGCATTAATTTTATTTGATTCTGAAAATAGAGCAGTCCTCAAGACTGAAAAGCTAAATACCAGAGATTCTAGATCAGTTGAGAGAAAAAAACCTGGTCGTAGAAAAGCTAGAAGAAGCTTCCAGTTCTCAAAAAGATAATTCTTTTTTAATTTTTAACTGTTATAATAAAAAATGCGTAAGCTTAATGTATTGGTTGCCGGTTCTACTGGGTATATTGGTGTTCAATTAATAAAACTATTAGTTAAACACAGCAATATCAAAATTAAATACCTTTGTGGTAATTCATCAGTTGGAAAAAAAATCTCTCATTATGAAAAAATATTAAGTAAATACAAGTTACCGAAAATTGTTAAATTTAATAAATCTTATTTAAAAGATGTAGATCTTATATTTACAGCTCTACCAAACGGAGGTTCTCAGGATATTTCAAATCAGCTACATAAACACAATGTACTAATTGATTTAGCTGCAGACTTCAGACTCAATAGAGCATCAAACTATTTAAAATGGTATAATCAAAAACATAGATCTGTTAGAAATATTAAAAAATCAATATATGCTTTGCCTGAAATTAATGGTGATGATGTTAAAAAATATAAAATCATAGCTTGTCCAGGATGTTACCCAACTTCAATATTATTGCCCTTAATTCCATTAATTAAAAATAATCTAATAAAAACTGAAAATATTATTATAGATTCTAAATCAGGTTATTCTGGAGCAGGTAGAGGTGTTTATAAAAAATATAAAAATAAAAATTTACATGGATCGTTAAGTTCATATGGAGTAGGTTTTCATAGACATAATTCTGAAATTCAACAGGAAATAGATAATCACACTAAAAAGAAATTTTCTTTTACCTTTACACCTCACCTAACACCAATGTTTAGAGGTATATTGAGTACAATTTACATTGATTTGAATAAGGGTGTAAACATTAAAAAATTAGAAAATGTTTTATATAAAAAATATTCAAAAAATAGATTCGTTAAGGTTCTAAAACTGAATACTTTAATCAGCACAAATGACGTAATTAATACGAATAATTGTCACCTATCAATTTGTAAAACTAAGTATAAAAATAGAGTTATTATTTTATCAGCTATTGATAATTTAATAAAAGGGGGTGCTGGCCAAGCAATACAAAATATGAATTTAAAATTTAACTTTCCTGAAACCAAAGGTTTTTAATGAAGATTAGACCTATTATTTTATGTGGTGGAGCTGGTACAAGGCTTTGGTCACAATCTAAAAATAATTTAGCTAAACAATTTATTGATTTTGGTGGATGGAGTTTATTAGAAAAAACCTTAGAGCGAGTTAAAAACCCAACTTTTGATTATCCGATTATCAGTACAAACGTTAAGTACTTAAAGTTAGTAAAAAGTTATCTAAAAAAATTTAAAGTTAAAAACTACAAGATAGTATTAGAGCCATCTAAAAGAAATACAGCACCAGCAATTTTAGCATCTGCGCTGATCAAGGATATTCCAAACAAACAACCTTTAATGTTTTTTGCTGCTGATCACCTAATAGAAAAAGTAAGTATTTTTAATAAAGCTATAATCAAAAATAAAGCTGATTTAACTGATCAAAATATATTCATTTTTGGTATCAAACCCACATCGCCTTCTAGTGAGTACGGATATTTTTTAACAAAAAAAGTTAAGGGAAATATTAATAAAGTAACAAAATTCATTGAAAAACCTAAAGAAGAAAAAGCTAGGCATGTAATTAAACAAAAAGGATATTGGAACTCTGGTATGTTTTTCTTAAGAAAAGATTCGATAATTAACAATTTTAAAAAATACCAGCCAAATATATATAAAAATTGTGTGAATGCTGTCTCTAAGGCAAAACTTAAAGATAATACATATTATTTAAACAAAGTATCTTTTGAAAAAGCTACTGCTAAATCTTTTGATTATGCAATTTTAGAAAAAACTAAAAAGATTAATGCGATTAAATTAGATATACCCTGGTCAGATCTTGGCAGCTGGAAGGAGATATGTAAAATGTATGATAGAAATAAGATAAAATATTTTAAGAAAAAAAATGTTTATTACAGACCTTGGGGTAGATATGTTAATTTGTTTGAAGGTAAGGGTTTTTTGATTAAAGAATTATATGTTAAACCTGGAGGTACATTAAGTTTACAAAAACATCATCACAGAGCTGAACATTGGATGGTAACAGACGGAACACCAAAAATTACACTTAATAAAAATAAATTTTATAAAAAACCTAATGACTCTATTTTTATTCCATTGGGAGCAGTTCATAGAATTGAAAATCCTACCAAAAGACCAGTTAGAATAATTGAAGCCCAAGTTGGATCAATTTTAAAAGAAACGGATATTATTAGATATGAAGATATTTATGGACGTATTAATTAATATGATTTTATTTTATAAAAATACTCCTAAAAAAAAAACATGAATACAGTTCCTTTATTGTTAGATCAAATTTTTGATTTAGCTAAAAAAACTTTATTAGCCAATGGTTGTGATGAAGAAAATGCTAGTATTTTAGCAGACACAATTATGAGAGCTGAAAGAGATGGATCTGTCTCACATGGCTTATTTAGACTGCCAGCTTATGTTTTGGGTTTAAAAAGTCAAAAAATTAATGGTAAAGCAAGACCAGAATTACAAAATGTTGCTCCAAGTATTATTAAAGTATTAGGTAATAACGCTGTTGCTCCAATGGTTTTAAGTTTAGGTCTACCTGCGGTTATTGATTTAGCAAAAAAAAATGGTGTAGCAGTACTTGCTATAAAAAACTCTCATCACATGGCTGCTCTTTGGCCGGAAACAGAGGCTATAGCCGAAGCAGGGCTTGTTGGAATAGCTTGCACATCTTATAAACCAGCTGTTGCTCCAGCAGGTGCTAAAAAACCATTATATGGAACAAACCCAATTTCTTTTGCTTGGCCGAGACCAGGTAAAACTCCAATTGTTTATGATATGGCAACAGCCTCAATGGCTATGGGTGAAGTTCAAATTGCAAAAAGAGAAGGGCACAAAGTTCCCCTTGGAACTGGTTTAACTAAAGAAGGAAAAGAAACTACTGATCCAGCCGAAATTGTTGATGGTGGAGTTATACTTCCATTTGGAGGGTACAAAGGGTCAAGTATAGCTATGATGGTTGAACTATTAGCTGGTGCACTAATTGGTGAAAATTTTAGTTTTGAAACTGCGACTAAAGACAATAACGATGGTGGTCCCCCAAGCGGTGGTGAATTTATTATAGCAATCTCACCAGAAAAAATTAGTGGTAAGGGTTGGGATAAGCATGCTGATGAATTCTTTAATAAAATGTCATCAATGGATGGTGTTAGACTTCCTGGAGAAAGACGACATAAAAATAGATTAGACAAAGGTCCAAGAAATATTAATGAAGAATTAGTAAATAAAATTAAATCTTTAAGTTAATTCAATTTCTATAGGTGTGTGATCTGAAGGTTTCTCTTTGCCTCTAGGGTCTTTATTAATATTAACATTTTTAATAATATTTAATAGTGAGTTAGATACTAAAAAATGGTCAATTCTTAACCCATTATTTTTCTGCCAAGCTCCCCTCATATAATCCCAATAAGTATAGCCCTCTTTGTCACCATGAATATGACGGTAAGCGTCATGAAAGCCTAGATTGATCATTTCTCTAAATTTCTTTCTAATCTCAAGTCGGTACAAAGCATCATCCTCAAATTGTTTAATATTATAAGCATCTTCTGCTGAAGGAAGAATATTAAAATCACCAGCTACAATAATATTTTCATTTGTCTTTAAAATAATTTTCAGTTGTTTAATTAAACTATCAAGCCATTCTTTTTTATAAGTATATTTTTCAGTATCAACTGGATTTCCATTGGGTGTATAAATATTGATTATCTGAATATTTTTTTTCTTATGTTTTACTTCTGCAGATATAATTCTAGATTGTTTTAACTTATCTTTGATTAAATCTAATTTAATATTTTCTAATTTATGTTTAGAGATTATTGCTACACCGTTATAACTTTTTTGACCAAAAACATGACTTTCATAATCTAGTGCTGAAAAATCATCATATGGAAAGGTCTCATCTTGTGTTTTAATTTCTTGCATCATAACAATATCAGGAGAAAATTTTTTTAAGTATTTTTTGATATTTTCAATTCTTGCTCTAACAGAATTTACATTCCAGGATGTGATAATCATTATACAGAGAATGAAACACCACAACCGCAAGAAGATTTGCTTTGTGGATTCGAGATTTTAAATTGATCACCAATTAGTTCGGAAACAAAATCAACCTCAGAACCCTTTAATAGATCAGCAGAAATTTTATCAATAAGTATATTTTCATGTTTTAGGTCATCAGAAGTTAACTCTTTATCAAAAGTAAATTCATACTGAAATCCTGAACAACCACCACCTTTAATAGCGATTCTAAAAAATGACCCAGGGTCCTTTTGAGACAACAAATTATTAATTTGTTTTATGGCTTTATCTGTAAATTTAATTTCTTTAATCATATAAGAACACTGATATTATTAATATAATATCAATTTATTGATTTTAAAGTATGAATAATTACTCAAAACTTGCTCTTTCTATTAGTAAAGGTCGTATACTTAAAGAAGCTAATTCACTTTATAGAACGCCATTTCAAAGAGATAGAGATAGAATAATACATAGTGCTTCGTTCAGAAGATTAAAGCATAAAACCCAAGTTTTTGTAAATACTGAGGGAGATCACTACAGAACTAGAATTACTCACTCAATAGAAGTAGCTCAAATTGCAAGATCTATAGCTAAACATTTAGGATTGAACGATGACCTTGCAGAGACATTAAGTTTAGCTCATGACTTGGGGCACACACCATTTGGTCATGCGGGAGAAGATGCTTTGAATGAGTGTATGGCTAACTTTGGTGGCTTTGATCATAATCTTCAGACTTTAAGAATTATAATGTTTCTTGAGCACAAGTATCTTAAATTTAAAGGTCTTAATTTAACATTAGAAACTTTGGATGGATTATTAAAACATAATGGTCCAATTAAAGATCTTTCTCCAATTAAAAGACTCATTGGATTACAAAATTTTAAAAATAAGATAAATTTTGGTAATTCAGCTTCATTAGAAGCTCAAATATCTTCAATCTCCGATGATATTGCTTACAATAACCACGACATACAAGATGGCATTAAAGCAAAAATGTTTAATTTAGATGACTTGATTGAAATTAATTTTTTTAAAGATATTTATAAATCACATAAGAGAAATATAAAAAATAATAATAAAGACATTTTGATATATCAAATTATAAGAGATTCGATTGATTTAATGGTTAGGGATTTAATCAAAAATACAAAAAATAATTTAAAGATTCATAAGATAAAATCTTTAAATAATGTCTATTTATTAGAAAATCCTATAGTTTGTTTTTCTAATAAATTTCTAAATATAGAAAAAGAAGTTAGATTTTTTTTAAGAAGTAAAATGTATAATAACAAAAAAGTGTTATTAAAAAATAATCAAGGAAAAAAAATTGTGAATGAACTTTTTTCTAAAATTAAAAATAAACCTAAAAACTTCATAGCAAGTAAACAACTTAAGTTAGATGAAAATAGAACCATTGCTGATTTTATTTCAGGAATGACAGATAGGTATGCAATAAATTTACACAAAACTATTAAATGAATATTTTTGACCTTTATTTAGACAGGATATTAATTTTAATCAAAAGATTAAATAAAGAGGGGACTCTTAAATTACCAGAATCCTTAAATAGTATTAATGTGGATATACCACCGTCTAATTTTGATTGTGATATATCAACTAATGTTTCTATGGTACTATCAAAAATTAACAAGAAACCAGCAGCAGAATTAGCAAATCAATTAATTGATTTAATAGAAAAAGAGGATACTAATATTGAGTCAATTTCTTTCGCTAAACCTGGTTTTATTAATATTAAGTTCAAAGGAATTTATTGGAATAATTTTATCAGAGAAGTTCATAATACAAATAAAGATTATGGTGTTAATCTTAAAGAAAAAAAACAAAAATATCTCATAGAATTTGTATCTGCAAATCCAACTGGTCCATTGCATGTCGGTCATTGTAGAGGAGCTATATTAGGTGATGTTATCTCAAATATTTTAATTTTTAATAAACATAACGTATCGAAAGAATACTATGTTAATGATCATGGTAATCAAATAATCAACTTCACAAAATCAGTTTATTTTAGAGTAAGAGAAGTTCTATATAATGAAAAATTCCCGTTAGAAAATATAGATTTGTATCCTGGGGGTTATTTAATTGATATTGCTAAAAACATTACTGAAAATAATAAACATTTAAATTTTGATAAATTTGAGAATAATTTAAAAGAATTAACATTATTATCTGTTTCAGAATCTTTAAAATTGATAAAATCTAATCTTGAAAGCTTAGGAATTATTCATGACAATTTTATGAGCGAGAGAGATATTGTTTATGATAAAGAAGTAGAGAAAGTAATTACCAAACTAAAAAACAAGAACTTAATTTATGTAGGTAAAATTAAAGCACCAGCAGGTGAAAATGATGATAAGTGGGTAGAAAGAGAGCAGCTATTATTCAGGTCTACGGAATTTGGTGATGATAAAGATAGAGCTCTACAAAAATCTGATAAGTCTTGGACTTATTTTGCTAGTGATGTCGCTTACCATAATAATAAATTAGATAGAAATTTTGATATATTAATTAACATACTTGGAGCTGATCATGCTGGATACATAAAAAGAATAACATCAGTTGTTGAGGCCTTATCTGGAACTAAAAACAAATTAATTTGCAAAGTTAGCCAGTTAGTTAAATTAATTAAAGACGGAAAGCCTTTTAAAATGTCAAAAAGAAAAGGTGATTATATTACTGTTGAAGATCTAATTTCTGAAGTTGGTAAAGACGCTACACGTTTTATTATGTTAAATAGAAGCAGCGATGTAGAGCTTGATTTTGATTTTGAAAAAGTAAAAGAAAAATCAAAAGATAACTCACTTTATTATGTGCAATATTCATATGCGAGAATATCCTCTGTATTTAGACATGTTGGTATTGATATTAATAAAGATTTAAAATTTGATAATTTGAAATTTGATTATTCAAAAGATGAAATTAAGATTCTAAAAAAAATTGCAGAATGGCCAAAATGTATTGAAGCTGCAGGTTCAAGATTAGAACCACATAGAATACCTGTTTATTTATATGAATTAGCTTCAGAATTTCACTCTTATTGGAATATGGGCAAGGATGATCCCTCTAAAAGATTTATTAATGATAAAAAAGAAATTCCTATGGATAAATTGATATTTTTAAAAGTTATATCTAATGTAATTAAATTAGGTATGAATATTGTTGGTGTAAACACACCTGAAAAAATGTAATGATTAAAGAGCTTAAATATTTTTTTTATATATCGATAATTCTGTTTACTTTTTTCTTAACACTAAAATATTATTTTTCTGATGATAATAAAAAAAAATCTTATAGATCCTTTAAGCAAATTAATGAAATAATTACTAAATATTCAGAAAATTTGATTTTATTAAAAAATGATACAAATGAAATTGTTGAATATGTTGAAAGAAATACCGATAAAGATAAAAAAAATTATAATTTTTGGAAACTAATAACAAGCAATGATTAACAGAAGAAGTTTTATAACTGGAATTAAATCAATATCACTATCTAAAAAAGAAATAAATTTTCTTAAACTCTATAAACCATGGGGAATCATACTTTTCTCAAGAAACATTAAATCATTACAACAAACTAAAAAACTTACTAACCATATAAAATTAGTTTTTAATGACAAGCGTTATCCCATCTTAATTGATCAAGAAGGGGGTCGTGTCACTAGATTAAAAAAAATCTTCAATACAGACAGTCTTACAGGTGAATTTTTTGGTAAACTTTATTCAAAAGATAAAAAAAAGTTCAATCATTTTTATAAATCATTTATTAATCAAACTTCTCATTTACTAAGATCGATTGGTATTAATATTAATACTTTACCTGTTCTCGATTTAAGATCGAAAGGATCTAGCAGTATTATTGGAGATAGATCTTTTTCAAATGATATAAAAATTGTATCCAAAATAGGAGATTTATGTATTCATTATTTTCATAAAAATAAAATTGGAACTGTTATGAAGCATATCCCTGGTCATGGTCTAGCAAAAGTTGATAGTCATAAAAAGACCCCTACAGTTAAAAAAAAATTAAAATATTTGATTAAAAATGATTTTTCAGTATTTAAAAAAAAAAGTAGCTTGTTTGCAATGACTGCACATATTATTTATCAAAATATCGATAAACTGAATACAGCTACACATTCTAAAAAAATTATTAAATTGGTTAGAAATAATATAAAATTTGAAAATATATTAATGTCTGACGACATATCCATGAAAAGTTTAAAATGCTCAATTAAAGATAGCACAGAAAGAGCGTTTAGTGCTGGTTGTGACTTAGTACTTCACTGTAATGGCAACTATAAAGAAATGCTTGTGGTAGCAAATAGTTCACCAATAATAAGTAAGTTTATAATCAAAAAAACATCACAATTTCACAAGATTATAAGTTAATATTTAGAATGCTTGATACCGATTCTAATAATTTTAACGTTGATCTAAATAATTATCAAGGCCCATTAGATATTTTATTAGATCTCGCCAAAGCTCAAAAAGTAAATCTTGAAGATTTATCTATTACAAAATTAGCTGATCAATTTCATGAATATATTACTAATGAAAAAAACCTTAATTTAGAAACTGCTTCTGAGTATTTATTAATGGCTACATGGTTAACATATTTAAAGTCTAAACTTTTATTACCCAGTAATCCTGAAGAAGAATTTAAACTATTAGAAGTTGCTGAAAAGTTGAAATTACAATTAAAAAAATTAGAATTAATACGTTTACTTTCAGATCAAATGTTAAAAAGAAAACGGTTAGGTAAAGAAATTCGTTTTAGAGGCATTAAGGGAAATATCAGATCAATTTATAGTAAAGAATATAAATTAAATCTTTATGATTTGATAAAAGCATATTCAGGAATTATCATGACAAAAGATTTTCTAAGAATGAACATACCTAAATTACCTGTGTTTACTTCAGAGGACGGCATAAAAAGAATTAGAGAATTTTTTGGAAAACTTTTAGATTGGAAAAATATTAATGATTTAATTCCACAAAATTTTAAAAAAGGCTCTAAAAACATTAAAACTGGTAAGGTAGGAATTTTTGCTGGATCACTTGAACTTGTTAAAGAAGGAAACCTTACAATTAAACAAGAAAACTTATTTGATGATATATATATAAAAGAAATTAAACAATTAAAATGAAAAAAATAAAAAAAATTCTACCTAATAATATTGTAACCTTTCCAAAAAAACTAAATGATGGTGAAAGAGAAGTTGAAGCTATAGTTTTTGCAGCTTTAGAACCACTTGATGTTGATACTATTGAATCTAAAATTTCAAAAAAAATTAATGTTTTAAAAACTTTAGAAAAACTTCAAACTGAATACGCAACTAGAGGTATTAATTTAGTTTGTATCTCAAAGAGATGGTCATTTAGAACATCTGAAACTTTATCAAATTTAATGTCGCAAGAAAAGACTGTTGAAAAAAAATTATCTAGGGCTGCAATTGAAACACTTGCTATAATAGTTTATCATCAACCTGTAACTAGAGCTGAGATTGAAGAGATAAGAGGAGTAGCTTTCGGGACAAATACACTTGATATATTAATGGAGTTAAATTGGGTTAAATCACAAGGCCGCAAAAATGTTCCTGGTAAACCAATCCAATATGGAACAACTGATGATTTTTTAAGTCATTTTAGCCTTCAGAAATTATCAGATTTACCAACTGTTGAGGAATTGGGCTCTGCTGGTTTAATTGATAGTGCAAATATTGATAATGCAATATTTGGAACAGGTAAATTTTATAAAGAAAAACAACAAGAAAAAAAAGAAAATATCTATGAAAACATAGATGAGATGCTCAGTGGAACTCTTAGTCCTGAGGAAGAAAAATAAAAAAGTTTCTTTAAATTTAAAATTAAAAGAGTTATAAACTTATATGAGTATAGGCATATGGCAAATAGCAATAGTTGTTATCTTGGTGGTTCTTTTATTTGGTAGAGGTAAAATATCTAGCTTAATGGGTGATGTAGCCAAAGGTATTAAGAGTTTTAAAAAAGGAATGGCTACTGATATTACTGACGAGCCTGAGCCAAAGAATGTTTCTGAAAATAATCAAGATACTAAAGACAAAGAATAAATCAAATGCCCACTATTGGTTGGTTTGAGATTTTACTAGTAGTAGCTATAGCTATTATTGTTATAGGTCCTAAAGATTTTCCGTTTATGTTAAAAAAAGTTGGATCTTGGATTGGTACAACTAAAAAATATATTAGCAATATACAAAGAGAAGTAGCCGATCTTGATATTGGTTCTAACGAAATAGAAAAACCTGCAGAAGAAGAAAAAGATAATGACAAAATCTGAAAATGAAGGTGGCTTTATAAGTCATTTAACAGAACTTAGAAAAAGATTAATTCATTCTTTTATTTTTTTATTCATCTTCTTTATTGGATGTTACTTTTTTTCAGAACATCTTTATGGCTTTCTAGTTGAACCTTTTGCTAAAGCGGTAAATGACAGTGGAACTGATAGAAGATTAATTTTTACAGCTTTACAAGAAACGTTTTTAACATACTTAAAGGTTTCTTTTTTTGCAGCATTCTTTGTTACCTGTCCCTATATATTAGTGCAAATATGGAAATTTATTGCACCAGGGCTTTATAAACATGAAAAAATTGCAATTGTTCCCTATCTAGTTTTAACACCTATATTATTTTTCTTAGGAGGAATGCTTGTCTATTACTTAATAATGCCACTTGCTATAAAGTTTTTCCTCTCGTTTGAAAGCACAGGAGGTTCGACTGGTTTACCAATTCAATTGGAAGCCAAAGTAAGTGAATATCTTTCACTTGTGATGAAATTAATTTTTGCATTTGGCATAAGCTTTCAGCTACCAGTTGTTCTTAGCTTATTAGCTAGAGTGGGTATAGTTGATGCTAAATTTCTTAGAGAAAAAAGAAAATATGTTGTTGTAATGATTTTTGCAGCTGCAGCACTATTAACACCACCTGATCCCATAACTCAAATTGGCTTAGCAATACCATTATTGATTTTATATGAATTATCTATATTTTCTGTAAACATTATCGAAAAGAAAAATAAAAAAAATGCATAATATAAAAGAAATTAGAAATGATATTGAGGCTTTTAAAAAAGCTTTAGATAAAAGATTCTTAGACATTGATGTTGATAAAATTTTATCATTAGATGAAAATAATAGAAAATACATACAAGAAAGAGAAATACTTGAAAAAGAAAAAAAAGATATTTCAAAATCAAAAGATAAAACACTCTTTGAAAAATCCAAAAATATTTCTACTGAGATTGAAAAAATTAATAACTTACAAGCAGTTGTTAGGGTGCAATTAGAAACCATTTTATCATCAATTCCCAATATACCTTATTCAGATGTACCTATTGGTAAAGATGAAAACTCAAATATTGAAATTTTAAAATCTGGAATAATTCCTAACTTTACATTTGAACCTAAATCTCACTATGAATTAGGTGAGAACTTAGAAATGTTAGATTTTGATCTTGCAACGAAAACAACTGGATCTAGGTTTGTTTTTGTAAAAGATAAATTAGCTTTACTAGAAAGAGCGTTATCAAACTTTATGCTT
>Ga0114997_10002368_pt1 | contig 15198 bp, 13 predicted proteins | sample ArcticOcean_MG_C_2_FD_87045 | JGI IMG/M metagenome (GOLD analysis project Ga0114997, IMG submission 87045) | Marine microbial communities from western Arctic Ocean - ArcticOcean_MG_CB4_136 | ecosystem: Environmental > Aquatic > Marine > Oceanic | place: Arctic Ocean: Canada Basin | collected... | reverse complement strand
ACCACAACCACAAGATTCACCTTTTTTGCATCCACTACAACCACATCCGCCATTGCAACACTTACAAGCACTCGAGCAACAATCTTTCATTTTATACCTACCTGTTTTTATTATTTATGATTACTTATTATTCTCTACTATTACAATTTTCTTCTATAAAGGCTGCTAAAGCTTCGCGAGTCTCCAAAACAAAGGCCATATCAATTTGATGAACAATCTGTACTGGAAACTGCAGGAGAGGCTCTTCTTCATAATTAGTGTTTTCTTCATAAAATCTTCTAATCAATCCCCAGGCAGATTCATCCTCTTCACTTAATACCACAATCGCAGACTCATCTGGTAATATGAATGTTATTGGATAAATATATTCATAACAATCCTCACCTTCTTCATCCTCCTCGTATTCTAACTCTCGACATTCTTCTTTTGCTCTAATCATCTCATCTTCGCTATTTATTGTGACAGCATCGCTTCCTTGTTCGGTCCTATAAACAATCTCAACCGGATATTGTAGTTCAGACTCTTGTTCTGACTCATTCTCATCATACCAGGATTTTAATTCAGTCCAGCTTTCTTCATCATCAGCAGCAACTTCTATTATTATACCGTCAGGCATTAAGTATAATGCTGGGTATACTAACTCAAAGCATTTACTATCTTTTTTCCAATGCTCGTAAACTTCGCCCCATATATCACGACAATCCCTCTTCGCTATCATCATCTCATCTTCACTATTAATTGTAACTATTCTTTGATCTTGAGTGCCTGCTTCTAAATCTGCTTCATCAATCTCATAAATAATGTCAACTGGATATTGTAAAGTATGTCTTTCATCCGAATTAATGTTTTCATCGTACCATGCTTTTATTTCTGCCCAACCACTTTCATCTGTATCGCTATAAACTTCAATTAGAATACCATCGGGCATTTGATAATTGACAGGGTATATAAGAGAAAAACACTTTTTCTTTTCTATCCAATTCCTATCTCTGCCATAGCATTCTTTGTAAATTTCTTTTAATCTTCCATCGTTATCAATGGTACTTAATTCACCCTCGCTATCAGTGATATTGATAGGATATACGATAGCAATGTCTTCATCAATTTCATAAGCTTCATAATATTCTTTTACAGATTCTTCATTTTCAAAAGTATAAGTATTACCGCGAGGAGTAGTTACTGTTATTGGATACTCAATACTAAAACATACCCAATCTCTCTTATCGCCAAATTCATTCCTACTATATTCTTTATTACCATAATTCCAGAAGTTTTTTTCATTTTCAGAATAATCAAGTTTCTTACCTTCAATATTAAAATACACCTCTGTTCTTTTACCAAGTCGTCCAGGTTTACCTGCGATTGAGACTTCATATCCAAGCATAAATGCTTTCAATGATTGTAGGTGGTAATAATCTTTTAGATAATTGTCTTCCATTGACTCCTTAGCCGACGAAGGTAAACTTTCCATACCTATCTCCAACTTACTCTCTGCATCAATAATAGATTGGATTAGTTCAGCATCAGATAATCCTTTGGGCTCATCTTTAGCACATCCAATAAAAATAGTTAAAATGAAAAAAGAGTTTAATAACGTGACAAAATTTCTCATACAGAAACGTTCCTTTTTATTTGTAAGTCGAATAATTAAATAATACAGGTTGTTTTAAAATCGATAATTATTAATAATGTAACCAGCATTAAACATTTGAGAAACAACATATATTTTTTAATTTAATAACTTGAATTTTAGGCATTTAGATAAGCTAAAGCCAATCAAAACCCGCCCTTAAATAATTAGGATATTTTCACTATATGTTTCACAATCTTTTTAGAAAAACTACATGCATTTTTTGTTTCTTACTCCTTACCCTAAAGGCCGATTCGACTGGAGTTCTAAAAGGAAAAATCATTGATATAGATAATCAATTACCTCTTCAAGGAGCTAATATTATAATTAAATCAACTTCAATAGGAACGGTTTCTGATAAAGATGGTTATTTCACAATAGAAAATATTCCTAACGGTAATTATATTATTGTAATTAGCTACATTGGCTATAAACCAGAATACAAACCTGACATTTGGATACGTCCTAATGCTTATGATTTTTTAAATGTTAAACTGGAACAAGCCATAATAGAAATTGATGATGTTGTGGTTGAAGAAAGCTTTTTTAAAAAATCATTATTAAATGAATTCCAATCTGTTTCATTTAACCGCGATGACATGCGAAGATCTCCAGGTTCCGGTCAGGAAATAACTAGAATAATTAATACACTACCAAGCGTTGCTAGTGTAGGCGAAAATAGACAAGATATGATGGTTCGTGGCGGCGGACCGACAGAGAATGGTTTTATTATAGATAATATTTATATTCCCAGCATTTCTCACTTTAAGCAAGCCGATGGTAGGTCAAACGGACCAGTTGGTATAATAAATACAGATATGGTAGAGAGCCTTGAATTCTATAGCAACGGATTTTCTTCGAAATATGGAAACAAACTATCTAGTTTTGGTGATATAAATTATAGGACAGGTAATAGAGAAAAAAGTGCAGGGTATGGACTTTTAGGCATGGGTGGACTTGGTTTTTTAATTGAAGGTCCAATAAATGAAAATTTTAGTTATATAAGTTCTTTTAGAATGAGCTACCTAGATATTATTGCAAATGCGATTAATGCCAGTGGAGGAATGCCATCATACAGTGACTTTCAATCAAAAATCGATTTTAGACCTGATGTATATAATACCTACTCTCTTCTACTTATATCTGGGAAAAGCCTTTATGAAAGGGATAAAGAAGGCGCATTAGAAGTAGGTGAAAGCGAGTACGGAAAACTAGACAACGACCAAATAACGATTGGCATCAACTACAAAAAAATCTGGAGCAAACGTTCATATTCCAATACTAGTTTTTCAAATTCAAATAACTACGCAACTGCAAATTTTTTGAATATTAGTTCAGATAGTTCAGTTTTTAAAAATATTGAAAAAATAGAAACACAAACATTTCGACAAGTAAATCATTTTAAAGTTTCAAATCAATCTAGCTTAGAATATGGTATTGATATGAAATGGGAAAATCAAAAATATGATTTTTTACGAAAATTAAGTGATAACAATATTATGGTAAATGAAATAAAATTTAATGAAACAGTATCAATAGCTAATTATGCAACATTCATCACATTAAAACAAAAACTGATGAGTCAGTTCGTTTCCTCCTTTGGATTTAGGATTGATAATAATAACTATGAGCAAAAAACCCTAGTATCGCCAAGAATCAACTTGGATTATGAGCTCATAAATGGAAAGACAAATTTGATTTTAAACATTGGAGAATATTACCAAAATCCTCCAGGTATTTACGTTGCAAATAATACATCAAAAAAACTTAAGAGCATTAATTCTAAGCAGGTCTCTCTTAGCCTAGAACATATGATTACACCTAGTACAAAATTTTTAATATCTGCTTACAAAAAGAATTACACTAATAGTCCTGCATTACCGAATTCAGAATTACATAATGATCCTACATTTTTATTCGACGAATTGAAAATGTACAATGGTATTGAATCAACAGGAAAAGCATACTCTGAAGGAATCGAACTTTTAATTCAGAAAAAAAGAGCAGAAAATTTTTATGGATTGATAGGGGGCTCTTTTTTTAATTCAATATTTACAGATTATAATAACATAGAAAGAAACAGAAATCATAACTATCGATATGTTTTTAATGCAGTTGGAGGATATAGGCCAGATAAAAACTGGGAAGTTTCTATTAGATGGTCTTATTTTGGTGGAAGACCATATACACAGATAAATTTACAATCATCGATTCAAAATAATGAACAAATTTTAAATGTAGATAATTTCAATAATCAAAAAACCCCAGATTATCATTCGCTTTTCATCCGTTATGAAAGAAGATACAATCTCCAAAGGTCTAACCTTATTTTATTTTTTGAAATTTGGAATACTTATAATAGAGAAAATATTGAATCATTCTTTTTTAGTAAAGAAAAAAAGTCCATTGAGAAGATAGTTTACTTTAGCACAATCCCCGTTGCAGGCTTTGGAATAGAGTTTTAGATAAGATAATATGAAAAATCATGATAATATAAATAATCCTGAGTTCTGGGAATCTAGGTATAATAGTAGAGAGACTGGATGGGATCTAGGCCAGGCAACACCAGTTTTTGAAGAAATTTCACAAAAAATTAAACCTGGTCGTATATGTATACTTGGCTGCGGTAATGGATATGATGCCATGTTATTTTCCAGGAAAGGGTTTGATGTAACTGCTGTTGATTTTGCCCCCACACCAATTAGAAACATAAAGAAGGCAGCGAAAAAGCAATCGTTAAATATTTCAACAGTTCAAGATGATATTTTCAATCTTTCATCTAAATATAAAAATAGTTTTGATTACATAGTGGAACAGACATGCTTTTGTGCTATTGACCCTTTAAAGAGATTACAATATAGTTGTCTAGCCTACGATATCTTAAAGACAGGAGGGCAGCTAATTGGGCTATGGATGCCTTTAGATAAAGACATAAAAGATGGCGGCCCACCATTTGGTGTCGAAGAAAAAGAAGTAAAACATCTATTTAGCAAAAACTGGATTATAAAAGAAGACAGGTTTCCATCTAAATCTATCGAACCTAGAAAAGGTCGAGAAAAATTAATTATATTTCAAAAAAGTTAAATAAAAAATAATTATAACATATCGGCAGCTTGCTGAGGTTTATTTTTTATAATTTTTTCAATTGACTCCATAATTTTATCATTCAATAAACTTTTACATTGGGCAGCTTTTAAATTTTCATCAAGTTGTTTTGTATTTGTGGCTCCAAGAATGACAGTGCTTACATTTTTGTTTTTCAAACACCATGCTATACTCAATTGAGCCATAGAAATATTTAGTTTTTCTGCAATTTTTGATAATTTTATTACTTTTTTAATATTTTCAGCACCCTCTTTAGACTCTAACCCGTCTCTCAAAAATTTGTAATCAGGTAAACTCATCCTAGAACCCTTTGGAATATTTTTATTATACTTACCAGTTAAGATACCAGATGCTAAAGGAGACCAAATTGTGGTACCTAAACCCTCTGTTGAGAAAAGGCCTAAGTATTCTTTTTCTAATTTCGAACGATGAAACATATTATATTGAGGTTGCTCCATTGAAGGTGGCGTCAATCCATATTGATGAGCGACAGAATAAGCTTCTCGAATCCTATCAGCAGACCACTCTGAGGTACCCCAATAAAGAATTTTACCCTGTTTAACAAGCACATCCATTGCTCGAACTGTTTCTTCAACTGGTGTATGAAAATCAGGCCTATGACAAAAATACATATCTAGATAATCAACTCGCAAACGAATTAATGCTGCATCACAAGCATCTCGAATGTGTTTAGCGTTAAGACCTCTTTGCGTTACAGCTTGACCACCCCAGAATACCTTGCTTGAAATGATGTAAGTATCTCTTTGAAAGCCAAGATTGTGGATTACTTCTCCCATTATTTTTTCTGATTCTCCAGAAGCATAAACCTCAGCATTATCAAAAAAGTTAATACCTGAATCATAAGCATGCTTCATGGTCTTTTTTGCCTTGGTTTTATCAAGCTGAAAAGAGAAGGTTACCCAGGAGCCATATGATAATTCGCTTACCCTTAAACCAGATTTACCTAAATTTCTATACTCCATAATATTCTCCGTATTTTATTAAAGATTTTAGTTCAGTTCTAAATGTTTTTTGTACGAATTGATAGCTTATTTCTTGATCGAGCCCAATAATAAGTTCCAAACCCTGTAATAATCTCAAAGAAAGTAAATAAGACAAGGTTTACTGCTATTCCACTAGCAAAACCATAACTATGCAAACCTATGGAAAGAAGGTTGACACCGAACCATGCCATGATAACGACGATGTTATTAAGCACCATGCCGAGCGCAAATTTATCAGGTTTCGCCAAACCACTAATTCTCATATGAACCATCATTAATTGCCATAAAACTATTAGAAGAGCCCCATTTTCTTTAGGATCCCATCCCCAAAATCTTCCCCAAGACTGATCTGCCCATATACCACCTAAGATGGTCCCAAAAAGAGTGAAAAAAAGTGCAATAAGAGTAACTCCAAACATATTATTATAAATACTTTTTAGTCGAGCAGTATCATTTGGTACTCGTATTTTTTCAATTAAATAAATGTGACCAATTAAACCAGCCATCAGAGATGTACCATAACCAAGAATAATTGTAGTAACATGAGTGGCAAGCCAAAAGTTAGAATTTAAGACAGCAACAAGCATTTCTAAGGTGTCTCCATCTGCAGCATAACCAAAAGCAACGTAATGAAGCATAGAGCCACTAATTGAACCGATAAAAATACCTAGGCCATCTTTTCGTAGGTACTCAATAATCAAAGAGATAAGAACAATGACAAATCCAACAAAAATCACCGTTTCATACAAAGTTGAGATGGGTGGACGACTCATAATCACCATCCTTAAATAAATCCCAAAAGCGTGAAGGCAAAAACCGAGTATAATTGAACCAAATGCAATATTTCGCAAGATAACAGGTTTAAGCATCCAACTTAATCCCAATAAAATAAAGGCAAGTAAATAAAAAACTAAACTATTTGTAAACAAATCTGCTTTATTCAGCCAACGTTCTTTACTAAGTATTGAGAAATCTACTTTTTTTCCTATATGGGAAAGTAGTCCTGCCTTGTAAGACCTAAGAGCAGTATTCTGATTTTCAATATTATTTTCAAATCGAGCAAGAAGGTAAGCTTCAAGTGATTTTATGATTTTATCTTGATGGGGTTCGATCAATCTACCATCAAATAATTCCCATGGCGATAGCCATAAACCAGATGAATCATTTTTTGAAGGAGGAATAATTTTAAGTGCCTTTGCAAACTCGTCAGAACTAGTTTGCTGCAAATTATAAAGGAGCAATGCAATCTCCCTTTCAGAGAGTGACCACTCTGATTCAGGCTTAGTTATAATTCCCTGAGAAGTCTCAAACAATGATGCTCGGTGACTCATTACGTGGGCATAACTAATAAGCTGCCCGGGCTCAATATGTAAACTTGTCGCTAACGCAGGGTCATAAACTGAAAACAGAGGAAGCAAGCAACTAAGGCTAGAAACTATTTCTCTAAATTTCATTACATTTTGATATACTTCCACTAACTGAGTTTCAAATACATCTCTTTCTGCTTCTTTTTTTTCAAAAATCTCTCTAATCAGAGGTAGCTGCTTTTCAATGCCTGGAAATAATTCATTGTAACTGTATTTATGGAAGTTGTTTGTCCAAGCAAGGTCTAGAGCATTTACAACCTCAGGGTTTCTTAGATTAAACACTTTTTGATCCAGCCCTTTTTCAGGATGCGTAAATAGGTTTAAAAGCCAATCCATAGCAGATAGATTATCATGCTTTATTTTTCTCTTACCGTAAAAAGCTAATGATTGATTCCTAGCAAATGAATCGAGTGGTTTTATTCGTCCACCTTCTTGAATCGGAATATCACTAACAAGAAATTTCTCGGCCGATAAGGTGTTTGAAAACATAATTATGAAAGTAAGTACGCCTATTATCATCTTTGATAGAATATTCATGTTCAATTCTTTTTGAAAAGGTTTGGCATACTAACCAGCATGTGTAACAATAATCCAATCGACATTATAATACTCGATACGTATGGAAACAACCTTCCATAATTCTTAACTGCTGCTAGCACAGTCGCTTCCTCACCACTTGGATTCTCAATAAAAGAAGCTTGATAAAAGGTATAACCTTCGTGTCTTAACGGTTTATTCATTTCTATTAATATCGGTCTTGGAACATTATTCTCAATTAAATTTATTTTTGAACTATAGCTCTTAGCCACATCTGTTCCAGGATGCATAACCTTTTTAAAATCTTCTAACTCAATAGCAAAAGGAAGATATGTTTTTTTCTTTTGTAAGGACATTACATACTGTCTGCCCTCAACTTTAATAGTAGCTGGAACCGATTGACCAAAAATAAGTCCATAAATACCATCCGTGTTCGAGAAACTACCAGAAATTTGATAAATAATTCCTGGACGGTTTTTCATATCATCTTTGTCTCTTTTTATTCTTTTCAACATGAAGTTTTTCAACATTCCTTTAAACTGAATCCCGGAAGAGCCCTTCAATTGTTCCAAGGTTGCATTATCCATGTAATCTAAAATTGTGATGTCAAAATCTAAGTTTTCATGCATCAAATTGTTTCCGTTTTTAAATAACGGCTGGCCAAAAACAAAATATTGATCGTAATTCACATCAGAGATATCGATAATTGCTAGTTCTGTGATATTATAATCATCTACAGTATTTGATTTTGAACCCTCCTCAATAACCATGCTTCCCTCTGAACTAAAAATAGCAGTCATACCAGCTCCGACCAAAAGCATAACTCCCCCAAGATGAACAATTACCACACCAATTTTTTTCATTTTCCATAAATTCTGTTTAAACATCATAGATACTAGATTAACTAACATTAATGCCAATACAATTCTGCCGCCAGGAAAGGGTATTGGACCAATGAAAAAGAAATATGATGAAAAATATATTTGTTGAGATGCATATAACCCAATATCTCTTTGAGATACTGTACCGACAACAACTAAAATCATTAACCAGACTAAGCTATAAACAAATAATTTAGGGCTACTGAATAATTTAATTATTTTATTTAGCATAGGTTTTAAGTCCCGATTGAAGAACAAAATTTTTCAAAAATAGACTCTAGTTCGATTAGACCTTGTTGGCTAGCAGTAAGTTTTATAAAGAATGTTTTTTCCCCGGTCGGAAGAACTGCAGCAAGGATAGCTTTTTCATTATTTGAATTGTTTACCATTCTAAATATTCTAAAAGCACCCATTTTACTTTCCCCAACCTCAGAAACATCAAGAATTTCATTTTCAGATATGGGATCTAGATTTATTTGTGCCCTCCACCTATTCACATTTGCTAAGAGCCCCCCACTAATACCACTCAAAGAAATAATTGATAGGTCACCTACACCGCTTGAAAATGGAACATCAAAACTAGCTAATCTCATAGAATGGCCTTTTGATGGCACCCAGCCTTTCGGTAGATCCCAAGATAAGTTATTTATTGCTTCTGATCGACTATCTTCATTTATTAAAGACTTTTCTACACCAAAATCTTTTTTCGGAGTTCTATAATTTTGAATGTGCCTACCGTTATCGCAGCCTAAATAAAAAACAATTATAAATAAAAGACTAACTTTTTGAAAAATGATCATTTACACTTTCTTCTAAGATTAAATTATTAGCCATTAATCCAAGTTGATACCCTTTGTTAGTATTCATATTATGACCAGACCTATCATCTGCTAGTTTATAATTTTGACAAGTTAAGACACCAAATAAAATTGGAGTTTTTGATTTTAAAGTAAGATTCATTATACCGTTTGCAACAGCATCACAAATGTAATGATAATGATCTGTCTCCCCTTTTATTACACATCCAAGAGTAATGACAACCTTAAGCTTGTTATGTTCTAGAACTCGAGCGACAGCACCGGGTATATCATATGCCCCAGGTACTTCAATTATTTTCATTTTGAGATCTTTTATGCCCTTATCTTCAAAAGCTTTAAACAGACCCTTCTGCAAACCATTAGTGATATCAGAGTTAAATAAGCTTTTTATTACGTATATCATAAATCTATCAAGTGACCAAACTTTTTTACTTTTGTATTTAAGTATTTTTCATTTTCTGAATTAATTGGCGTTTTTATCTCAATTCTTTCAGCGATTTCTAAACCATGCCCTTCTAATCCAACTAGTTTTTTCGGATTATTTGTCATTACTCTTAATTTAGTGACATTAAGATCTTTTAGGATTTGTGCGCCTGTTCCATAATCACGCATATCAGGAGGAAAACCAAGTTTTTGATTTGCTTCAACAGTATCAAGACCTTCATCTTGCAATTTATAGGCTTTTATTTTATGTTTAAGGCCTATACCCCTACCCTCCTGTTTTAGATAGATTATAACACCTGCCCCTGATTCTACAATTTTTTTCATCGCATAATTCAATTGATCTCCACAGTCACACCTTCTAGAAGAAAAGATGTCTCCAGTTACGCATTCAGAATGAACTCTAACTAAAGTCGGCTCATCTTTTTTTATTTTTCCATGAGTGAGAGCGATATGTTGTTTATCTTCAAATTTATCTTGATACAAATGCAATTTGAATTCACCATAATCAGTGGGAAACCTTATAGCTTCAACTTTTTGCACTAATGTTTTGTTTATCCGCACGTAAGAAATAAGGTCTGATACAGATATCAATTTAAGATCATGTTTTTTTGCAAAACTAATAAGAGCATTACCTCGAAGCATAGTTCCATCATCCGCCATTATTTCGCACAATACACCACTAGGTTTAAAACCAGCTAATTGAGCTAGATCTAAACTAGCCTCAGTGTGCCCAGATCTCCTTAATACTCCCCCTTCCTTTGCTATAATTGGGAAAATATGGCCGGGCCGTGCGAAGTCAGCAGGAACTGAATGTTCATCAACCATTAAACGTATAGTTTTAGCTCGATCTTGCGCTGAAATTCCAGTAGTAGTATGCTCCACAGCATCAACACTTACTGTAAAATTAGTCTCATGGAGACTCGTATTTTTCTGCTCCATTAAATCTAATTGTAATCTATCTGCATCTCTTTTTGCAATCGAGACACATATAAGTCCACGTGCGAACTTTGCCATAAAATTAACAGCTTCAGGGGTAATCATTTCAGAAGCCATGATAAGGTCTCCTTCGTTCTCTCGATCTGCATCATCCGTAACAATAACAAACTTACCATTTCGAATATCACTAATTGCTGATTCTATTTTTTCTTTAATCATTTTTCTATGTGTGGTTTTATGAAATTTTCTACATATTTTGCAACAATATCTATTTCAAGATTTACAAAATCTGATATCTTTTTATCACTAAAATTAGTGATACTTAAGGTATGAGGAATTAATGCAATATCAATTGTATTCAATCTTTTTTTTGCAATAGTTAAACTAAGACCATCCAGCCCTATATATCCTTTTTCAACAATGTATTTATCTACTTCTTTATCTAATCCAAATGTAAAAACAGAAGAATTCTCAAAATTTTTGATTTCTTTTATCTCGGATACAGTATCAACATGACCTTGTAAATAATGCCCTCCCATTCGAGTACTTTGAAGCATTGCACGTTCAAGATTTATAATGGTTCCAATTTCCCAATATTTCGCATTTGATCTTTCAATCGTTTCTGGCACCATTTCAACATTGAAAGTATTACCATCAGTTTTTACTACAGTTAGGCATATACCTGAACAACAAATACTATCATTAACACAAAGATCATCTAATGCCAGGCTATGCATTATTTCAAGACAAACAATATCATTTTCTTCAACATATGATGAGATCTTACCTACACCCTCTGATATACCAGTAAACATTACACTAAGTTCCTGTATATTATTCTTACATCATTATCGATTATTTTTGTTTCTATGAGCTCTAATTCAAGCTCACAATTAATACTTCGTTGTCCTTGGAATATATTTAACCCTGACCCTAAAAATTTTGGTGCAATGTAACAATGCAGCTCATCATATAAACCTGCATCTAAAAAAGATGAAATAGTTTTTGCTCCGCCCTCAACAAGTACAGACTTTATATTTTTATCATAAAGATCATTCATAATTAAACTCACATTTTTTACAGGACTATTTTTAAGTATCGGTCTTGAGTAGATAATTGGTTCTTTTTTAAAGAGATTTAAGTTTCTTCCAAGCGACTTTTTAGGGTCTATAACAATTATTTTAGGGTCTTTACCATAACCGTAAGAACCTAGGCTTGGATTATCTAACATTGCAGTTCTACGTCCTACTATTATTGCATCGCAGGTCGAACGAGTATAATGGTTTTGCATTCTAGATTTTTGATTTGTTATCCATTTTGAAGTTCCATCTCCATCCGCTACAAATCCGTCTAAGGTTGAAGCGTACTTTAAAATAACATAAGGTCGTTTTTTTTCATGAAACGTGTAAAACCTACTATTTATTTTTCTAGCATCTTTCTTTAATAGACCAACATCAACCTTTATACCTTTTTGTCTTAATTTTTCAATGCTTCCAGATGCTTTTTGATTCGGATCTGAATCCGCAATAACTATTCTATCAAAAACGGAAGAATGAATTAGATCTTGGCAGGGGTCAGTTTTACCTTTATGGTTGCACGGCTCTAAAGTAACGTACATTGTAAGACCGCTAGCCGTATTGCTTATCTTTTTTAAAGCATTATACTCAGCATGTTTACCGCCATATTCTTGGTGATAACCGGTGCTCAATATTTCATTATCATAGCAAATTACACAGCCTACAGCCGGATTAGGGAAGGCATTGGGGATACCTCTTGCTGCCACTGATATGGCTTTTGACATTAACTTTTTATCTATTGCATCAAATAACATAATCTAATTTGTTTTATTACCGTAAAAAAAATAAAGTATTAAAGCTAAAAAATTGAATAAAAGTTCTAAGATGGTTAAAATTTTGTTTTCGATATAAAATGTTATATAAGGATCTATAATCATCTCCCAAATTGGGATATTGCCATTTTCTGGTTTTATAGGGAACAAATAATAATCGGTACTATTAATTGGATACAGCCACTTAATGCCAACAGTTCTTGCCGTAATATAATCTGTAAATAGGTGAGCAGTAGAACCTAAAAATAAAATGATAAAAATTGCTTTTATATTTTCATTTTTTCTTAAGAAACCCATCATCCAGCCAAAGCCGCAAAGGACTATCCAAAAAGAAGGGGTGTGAAGTATACTATGGTGATCAACTACAGACTTAGACCAAAGTCCATCGATATCAGGAATTATTGCAGAGATTAGCCATAATGCTAACCACTTTTTCTCAAAAATTCTTGTCCGGCTTAGTAAATAACCTGTTGCTAAATGAGAATTAATAAACATGTTTTTGTTTATAAATTTTCATATAATTAACCTAAAAGGTCAATTTTTCTTCTTACGAAATTTCCTATTATCCATAGATCGCTTTAATCGATTTTTAGGTCTACTAGTAGACCCACTTTTTTTAAAGCTATCTTTTCTTGTTCTATCTTTTTTATCTGATGGCGCTGGTTTAGAATTTTCTATTTTTACAGTGATTCCATTAAAACTTTTTCCGTCTAGAGCACCAACTAATGGTTTGGAAAATTTTTCATCAATTTCAAAAAAGGAAAACCCTTTCATTATTTCAATTTTTCCTATTTCCATGTTTTTTGATTTTAAGTTATCGTTTATTAAACCAATTAGCTTAACTGGATTAATATTGTTTTTTGAACCAACATTAATATGAAATCGACTAAATTGAACTCTGCTAGACCTATCTCTATTACCACTAGACCTATCTCTATTACCACTAGACCTGTCTCTATTACCACTAGACCTATCTCTATTACCACTAGACCTATCTCTATTACCACTAGACCTATCTCTATTATTACGATTTTTTCTTCCAGCGACACCTCTAGAATCTTTTGAGTCAATGTTTATATCTCTGGCATTTTTATAATAAGAAACAAAACGGTTGAATTCTGCTGATACGAACTGCTTGATTAACTCCTCTCGAGATAAACCTTCCAGCTTTTCATTAATCGTATCTAAAAATGGTTCTATTTTCTCATTATCAACCTCAATACTTTTAATTTTCTCGATTAAAGAGTATAATTGTTTTTTGCAAATGTCCTCTCCAGTCGGAACTAATTTTTTTTCAAAACGAACCCCTGATAATTTTTCAATATCTCTAACTTTTCTCGTCTCCCTAGAATGAACAATCGCAATAGATATGCCTTTTCTTCCAGCTCTTCCCGTTCGACCACTTCTATGCGTATAAACTTCAGGGTCATCTGGTAAATTAAAATTTATTATATGAGATAAGTCATTTACATCTAGACCTCTAGATGCAACATCGGTTGCAACTAATAGTTGGAGCTGCCCTTTTCTAAACTTCCTCATTACATCATCACGTTGAGATTGGGATAAGTCGCCATGCAACGCATCAGCATTATAGCCATCATACACTAATTTACTCGCGATATCTTTCGTTTCTCTTCTGGTTCTGCAAAATACGATACCATATATGTTCGGATTGATATCGGCAATTCTCTTTACTACTTCATACCTGTCACTCGCTTGAACCATATGAACAACATGCTTCACATTAGTGGCGGCAGTATTAACCGGATCAACAGCAACGGTAACTGGATTATTCATATACTGTTTAATAATAGATGATAAATTTTTGGGCATAGTAGCAGAAAAGAAAAGTTTTTGATTCTCAGTTGATATTTTTGATAAGATAAAATCAAGATCATCTTTGAACCCCATAGACAACATTTCATCTGCTTCATCTAGTATTACTCTCTCAACTCTATCAATAAAAAGCTTTTTTCTTTTTAAAAGATCTTTTGTTCTGCCAGGTGTACCGACAACAATTTGAGAACGTTTTTTTATAGCTCTAATTTGTACTTCCATACTCGCTCCACCGTAAATTGGCACGACACCAAGGTTATCTACATACTTGGAATATGTTTTTATATCATTTGTAACCTGTATACATAGTTCTCTGGTCGGGCATAGAATTAGAGTTTGGGTTCTTGAATCTGATAGGTCTGTTAAATGTATAGAAGGAATTCCAAATGCAGCAGTTTTTCCTGTACCAGTCTGCGCAGAACCAATTAAATCTTTATTGGAGTCCATTAATAGTGGAATTGTTTTTGCTTGAATGGGCGTTGGTTTGATAAAACCAAGCTCACCCAGTGCTTTTGTAATTTGCTTACTTAATTTTATTTCGTTAAAGGTTTCCATTTACTATTTTCTTCCGACTGTTTTTTGTTTTTTTAAAATACGCTAATCAGTCTAGGGAACACCATAAAATTAATATCACAGAAGGTGTGCATATAAGGCTGTGTTAGGACGTAAATATAGCTGTTAAATAGTTAGGTCACTATGGAATTGGACCAACAATAAAATCCATGCGAATCTCTTGCCCAAAATCTGGAGGGAAGACTTTCAAAAGATTTTGGTCTAAATCATAAAAGCTT
>Ga0114997_10002366_pt1 | contig 15207 bp, 15 predicted proteins | sample ArcticOcean_MG_C_2_FD_87045 | JGI IMG/M metagenome (GOLD analysis project Ga0114997, IMG submission 87045) | Marine microbial communities from western Arctic Ocean - ArcticOcean_MG_CB4_136 | ecosystem: Environmental > Aquatic > Marine > Oceanic | place: Arctic Ocean: Canada Basin | collected... | reverse complement strand
TGATCACATTGGCCAGGAGGCTAGAATAAAGTCAGCTAATCTTATAATAAAAAAAATATCTGAAATTACTTTATCCTCTGAGTCTATTATTTTAATGGGAGACTTTAATAGCCTTCCAAATAGTGCCCCTATTTCATATATAAAAAGTAACCTGTTGGATGGTCTTGAAATTTCTAAATCAGATTTTTATGGGCCTTATGGAACTTTTAATGGCTTTAATCCGCTACATCCTTTGTCTGAAAATCGAATAGATTATATTTTTATTAAAAACCTTGAAATAACAAGCTATAGACATATAGACGATAAAATGAAAAATTCAAGTTGTATTTCAGATCACCTTCCCATATTAATGACTTTTACAAAATAGACGTTACTTTATGTCCTTGTTGTTACTTTTTTAGTATATTTACTAAAAAAACAAACCTTCTTGTCTGAGCTTTCTAAATCTCGCCAAATATTTGTTACAGCAAAAGACCTTTTCTTCAAACATGGTTTGCGAAAAGTTTCTATTAACGAAATATGTTTAAATTCTGGTGTGAGTAAAATGACCTTCTATAGGAATTTTAAAAACAAGAAAGCTGTTGCTTTAACTATTATTAAAGAGTTCTGTGATAATGGGGCTGAAGATTATCGTAAAATAATGGCGTCTGAATTGCCTTACTATCTAAAAATAAAAAAAATAATTTCTTCCAAGGGTGAGTATTCAAAAGGGCTTAGTAAGGAGCTGTTCGCTGACATAAATTCTGGATATTTTAATGAAATAAGAGCCTATATTTCAAATTATCAAGGAAATTTTGAAAACGAACTTTTTAATGATTTTAGCTTAGCCCAAAAAAATGGGGAGATTAGAGAGGGTGTTAAAATAGAATTTCTTATTTATATGATTCGTGATATAAATAAAAAAATAATTGATGCTGAGCTGAACAAATTATATGAGTCTGAAGAGGCCGTGATTCTGGAATTAACAAAGTTTTTTTTCTATGGAATATTGCCCGAAAAATGAAAAAAATAACTTTATTAATATTATTAAGTATTGTTCTTGAACCTTTAAGCGGTCAAAATGTTTTTGAATTTGATGGTCAAGCCACAATTCAAAGCCATACTTCTTTTAAAAACAATAATAGCCATTATCTTGGATTAAGGTATCTGCCAGAATTTAAATATATACTTAAAATAGACAGCCTAAAGTCATTTACAATTGAAGGTTCTGGAAATTTAACTATTTCTAAATATTTAAATAATAATCTTGCTCAAAACAATAATAGCACTATTCGGCCTTATAGAATTTGGAGTCGTTTTGTGCATAAAACTCTTGAGTTACGATTGGGTCTCCAAAAAATTGATTTCGGATCCGCTATGCTTTTAAGGCCCCTACAATGGTTTAATCAAATTGACCCTCGTGATCCTCTGGGTCTAACAAATGGGGTTTCTGGATTATTATTGCGTTACTATTTCAAAAACAATTCTAATGTTTGGCTATGGGGACTATATGGAAATAAAAAGCCTAGAGGATTTGATGCGTTACCAACATATCCGTATAAACCAGAATTTGGAGGACGTTTTCAAAAAACAATTCCCAAAGGCGAAGTGGCTTTTTCATATAATTTTAGAACTTCTTCCTATGATGAAAATCAGTTTTTAAACCCTTTTGAACAAAATCCAGAACACAGAATAGGTGTTGATGCAAAATGGGATATAGGGATTGGCTTCTGGACAGAGAGTAGCTTTATAAAAAGAGTTAAAAATATTGGAGCATTTACTTCTCAATTTCTTTTTGAAATTGGAGCAGATTATACTTTTGGAATAGGAAATGGACTAAATATAATTGGGGAACATCTAATAACTTCATATGGGGAAAGCTTGATTATTAAAGAAAACGCAAGCCATATTTCTGCTTTCAACTTGTCTTACCCTATAAGTTTTTACGGCGCTATAAATGCTTTTTTATACCACCAATGGGAAGAGCGTCAAAACACTTTCTCGCTTAACTACCAGCATAAATTTAATCGTTTGTCAGGACACCTTATTGCTTCTTATAACCCAGAGTCTCCCCAAGGAATTCAACAAAATGATATTTTAAACACTTTTACAGGAGCTTCCTTAAAAATATTACTTGTCTATAACCATTAATTATGAAAAAACCCTCTATTATTTTAATTGAAAAAATTAATAAAAGTTATCCAGTTGCTGGGAAATCTTTTATGGCTCTAAAAGACGTTTCTCTTTCTTTTGAAGAAGGTGAGTTTACAGGAATAGTTGGGCCTAGCGGCTCGGGCAAAACCACTTTACTAAACATTATTGGAACGTTAGATTCTCCAACCCAAGGTAAGGCAATAGTTTTAAATAGTGACGTGTCTACTTTGTCTCATTCACAAGCCGCAAATATAAGAAATCTACATATCGGTTTTATTTTTCAAGTTTTTAACCTACTTCCTGTTTATACGGTTTATGAAAATGTAGAGTTCGCCTTATTGCTTCAAAAATACAATTCTAAAGAAAGGAAAAAGGCTGTTATGGAGTCTTTAGATTGGGTTGGTCTCGCTGACCATGCTAATAAAAAACCTGACAAACTTTCTGGCGGCGAAAGCCAAAGAGTTGCTATAGCAAGAGCAATGGTAAAAAAACCAAAAATATTATTAGCAGATGAGCCTACGGCTAACTTAGATTCGGAAAACGCACATGGAATTTTGTCGACAATGAAAAAACTAAATAAAGACCTCGGCACAACTTTCTTGTTTTCAACGCATGATGAAAAAGTTATGGGATATTTAAACCGCATGATTTACCTAAGAGATGGCTCAGTTGAGAAAGATGTACTTAATGGAAAAACGGAAAAATGAACCTAGAATTAAAGCTTTCGATTAAAAACCTTTTAGGGGCTAAGCTCAGAACATTATTAAATGTCCTCGTTCTTTCAATATCTTTTGTTGTCATTATTTTACTAAATAGCATTATGGACGGATGGGATGCTCAAGCAAAAAAAGACAGTATTGAATGGGAGTTTGGAAAAGGTCAGCTGCTTCATAATCAATATGACCCTAATGATTTCTTTTCAATATTAGATGGCCATGGACAAATTCCCGAAAATGACATTGGCCTTACCCCTGTTTTTGTTCACCAAGCAACTATTTATCCACAAAATAGAATGATGAACACGATTCTTAAGGGCGCTGATCCAAATCAAAAAACCACACTTCTTCCGACGCATAAACTGCTTGAAAGTAAAGCTCTTCTTCCGGCAATTATAGGCAAAAGAATGGCGGAGGCTACTAATCTAAAGATAGGCGATGAGCTTTTAGTTAGATGGAGGGATAAAAACGGGGCTTTTGACGCAGCTAAAATAACTATTGTTGATGTTTTTAACTCTAATGTGCCCGCAATAGACTTAGGTCAAATTTGGATTTCAATAGAAACCTTATGGAGCATAACTGGTCATAAAAATGAGGCTACTCTTTTTATCGCAAGCGATTCGTTTGTTAATACTAATTTAGATTCTTGGAAATTTACTAGCCAAAAAGAATTGTTGCAAAACATAACAGATCTTGTCAGTCAAAAAAAAACAGGACAAAGTATTGTCTATCTTCTTTTGATGGGAATAGCCCTTCTTGCAATTTTCGACACACAAGTTCTCTCTATTTATAGACGGCAAAAAGAAATTGGAACATATATCGCCCTTGGAATGACTAGGCTTCGAGTGGTTAGGCTATTTACTCTTGAGGGTAGCATTTACAGCTTTTTAGCCCTGATTTTAGGTGGGCTCTATGGGTCTCCATTGTTTTATTTATTATCAAAATTTGGATTTCCTGTTCCTCCGGCAGATCAAAAAATGGGACTTGCTCTTGCTGAAACGATTATCCCTGTTTATAGTTTTAAGCTTGTTTTAGGAACAGTTCTTTTAGTTCTTATTAGCGCAACTATAGTGAGTTATCTTCCTGCAAGAAAAATCGCAAAACTAAACCCAGCGCTAGCACTAAAAGGAAAACAACAATGATCAAATTCTTAATTAAAGGTATTCTTCGAGATCGCAGTAAAAGCTTAATTCCTGTTTCGGTAATAACTATTGGTGTATCTATAACGGTTTTAATGTCTGGATTTCTTTCAGGCATATTATCGGATGTTGTCGATCAAAGCTCTAAGTTGGATACTGGTCACGTTAAAGTAATGACTAAGCCTTATGCTGAAAACAAAGATCAACTTCCCAATGATCTCGCCATTCTTGATTTAACTGCTCTTTTAGACTCGCTTAAATCTAACTATCCAGAAATTAACTGGGCTCCCAGAATTAAGTTTGGTGGATTTCTAGACGTTGCAAATGACGCGGGAGAAACTAAAAATCAGGGACCAGGCTTAGGGCTTGCAGTTTCACTTTTTGATAAATCTGCTAAAGAAAAATCGCGTTTGGGTCTTAAAAAGTCTCTTCAAAGAGGAAGATTGCCTGAAAAAAGCCGAGAGATTCTTTTAAGCGATCAATTTGCTAAAAAACTAAAATTAAATCCTGGTGAAAAGGTGACTTATTTTGGCTCTTCTATGGAAGGGAGCATGGTTTTTGAAAGTTTTATAATGGTCGGAACAGTTAATTTTGGGGTTAGTTTAATGGATAAAGGCACTTTTATAATAGATTTTTATGACGCCCAAAAGCTTTTAGACATGCAAGATGGAGCTGGAGAATTACTTGGTTTTTTTGAAAATGCTATTTACAATGACATAAAGGCTTCTGAAATAACAACTAATTTTAATAAGGAATTTGATGAAAGCTCTGATGAGTTCGCGCCAATAATGTTTACATTAAAAGGCCAAAATGACCTAGGAGCAAGTCTTGATCTTGCAAGCTCATTCATGGGGGCATTTGTTTTTATCTTTATTTTTGCAATGTCTTTAGTCCTTTGGAATACTGGTTTAATTGGGGGCTTAAGAAGATATAAGGAATTTGGAATAAGATTGGCGCTTGGTGAGTCTAAAAAAACAGTTTATACTCTTTTAATGCTTGAATCGATTATTATAGGAGCCATAGGCTCTATACTAGGGACAATTTTAGGTGTTCTTTTTTGTTATTATCTTCAAGAAGTTGGAATTGACATCAGTCAAGACACTAAAAATGCTTCGATAGTAATGCCCTCAATTATAAGAGCACATGTTACGCCTAGCTTGCTATATGTTGGTTTTATTCCTGGGCTATTTTCTATGGTTTTTGGAACTGCTCTAGCCGGTAGGGGGATTTTTAAAATAAAAACAGCCCAATTATTTAAGGACCTTGAAGTATAAATAATAATTTTAATGCTCATAAAAATATGAATTATAACTTTTACGTAATTTTGATTTCGTTGATTTCTTTTAATTTTTACAGTCAAGAAAGATCAAGTCCAGAAGCTCTTGCTGTTATTGAAAAAGTAGACCTAAATATGGTTTCCAAAAGTCAAATACTTACTTCTGAAATGATCGTTCATGGAAAAAGAAAAAGCAGAACCATAAGGTCTAAGGGGTATTCTGTTGGTCAAGATAAAAACTTCACAGAATATCTATCTCCTGAAAGAGAGAAGGGCATGAAAATGTTAAAGCTAGACGACCGATTATGGATTTATTCACCTTCAACAGATAGAACTATTCAACTCTCTGGTCATTTACTTCGTCAATCTCTTATGGGGTCTGATCTTTCTTATGAAGACATGATGGAAGAAAAAAAACTTTCATTGATTTACTCTGTAAATATAATTGGCGAAGAACTCATTAATAATAGAAAAGCATGGAAAATGGAACTTATCGCTAAAGTTAGCAACGTTTCATACTATAAGAGACTTTCCTGGATTGATAAAGAGAAGTATGTCCCTCTTAAAGAAGATCTTTTCGCTAAAAGTGGAGAGCTTCTTAAAACAACTTTATTTACTGATATAAAAAAAATTAACGGACGCTGGTACCCTACAAAGATAAATTACAAAGACGTTCTTAAAACAGGTCAAGGAACTGATTTTGTGATACTAGAAATAGCTTTCGATAAATCAATTCCGGATAACTATTTTTCTAAATCAATTCTCAAAAAATGAAAATTAAGAAGATCGGCCTCTTGTTGCTATTTTCTTTTTTCTATGTTCTCTAGAAAAAAACGATTATACTAAAGAAAACATTTCTAATCAAAATGCTCAAACAATAATCCATAACGGATTAACAAGAGAATATGTTTTATATGTGCCCGAGTCATATACTGGGCCCTCTGCGGCGCCTGTTATGTTTAACTTTCATGGCTTTGGAGGCGGATCCTCTCAACACATGATTTACGCCGACATGGGGCATTTGGCTGAAGCTAATGGTTTTATTTTAGTTTACCCTCAAGGCGCTCTTCTAAAGGGTTCTTCACCTTGGAACGCAGGCTTAAAATCTTCAAAGAACAAGAGCGCAGTGGATGATTTTGGCTTTATTGAAAGTCTAATTAATGAGCTTTTCAGGAGATTTTAATGTTGATTCCAAAAGAATATACGCCTCGGGTTTTTCAAATGGCGGTTTTTTCGCTTATAGCTTAGCCTGTTATAAAAGCAATCTGTTTGCGTCTATAGCTTCTGTTTCAGGGACCATGCTTGATGAAGCTATAAATAAATGACCCCCACCCTACGCCCGTACTTAGCATACAGGGGTCTTCTGATCAAGTAGTTCCTTATCAGGCCAACAGATAACGGGGCGAATATTGAGTATTATAATTATTCCCGAGGAGACAACCTAGCCCCCTACGGAGCATTACAAGATAATAGACGGAGATCATGTTTGGTTTGACAATGCTTTTTAGGGAAGAACTACTTCAGAATTAATATGGGGATTTGTGTCTAAGCATGATATTAGCTGCCCAAGATTAGAATAATTAGAATTAAACATCAATTATGTTTTCTTATTCTTGAGTTTTTCCTTGCATAATTTCTTAAAAAGAAAGATTTTGTTTTGTTAAAATATTAATTATCAACTTTCGTTAATAGCGTTCTTTTTCTAATATATTTGTTATATTTCGCTTTAAACTTATTTTATTGGAAAAACAAAGTTTTAATAAAGTTTTGATTGGTTTTGCTTTTTCGCCTAATCTTAAAGCAAATGTGTTTGAGGCCATGAGGCTGGCTTGCTTTTTTAATGCAAAATTATTTTTTTTACACGTAGGGGGGAAAACCCAGGCAAAAGAAAAAACTTTTTCCGAGATTTTAAACAAACCTAAAGATCGGCCTATTGAACTTGAAGTTCTATGGAAAGAGGGAGAGCCTATTGAGGCAATTCTTTCTGCTTGTGAGGAATACGAAATTGAACTTCTGCTTCTTGGAGCGCTAAAAAGAGAAAATGTTCTTAAATTCTATATGGGCTCTATTGCAAGAAAATTAACCCGAAAGGCCTCCTGTTCTGTTCTTTTGCTTATTGATCCAACCATAAAAAGGAAGCCTTCTCAGCATGTTGTTGTTAATGCCTTTGAAAGCCCTCAGACAGAATCTACCATTAAGGCTGCGTTTAGATTTGCTTTAGATTTAAATATTGGAAAAATAACTTTAGTTGAGGAAATTAATCGTTCTGAATTAGATCTCGCTGTCTATGATGACCGAAGCCTTCGTCGAGCAACTCTAAAAAAAGAGAGGATTAAAAGACGTGAACTTTCAAGGGTTAATCAAATTCTAAAAAAAATACCTGAAAGGTTTAAAGAAAACATTGCCATAACAACCCAAAGTGTTTTTGGAACTAGAGGTTATTCAATTGGACATTATGCTAAATTAGTTAGGGCCGATGTTTTAATAATGAACGCCTCAGAGAAAAAAAAATCTTTTTTTTCAAGACTTTTTCCTAAAGATTTAGAGTACATCTTAAGCGAGCTCCCAACGAATGTCCTAATAATTCAAAGCAATAAAGATGCGTAAATCTTCAACTATTAAGGCTTTTGTTTATGCCCTTCCGCAAAACTTATTTGCTGGATTTGTTGTTTCTCTTGTTGCCTTACCCTTAGGGCTGGGCCTTGCAATCGCCTCGAACGCTCCTCCTATTTCAGGAATAATTGCCGCTATTATTGGAGGGGTCGTTGCCTCTCTTGTGGGCGGTTCTCAGCTGACAATAACTGGTCCTGGAAATGGCCTAGTAGTTGTTTTACTTTCTTCAATAACCCTTTTAGGGGATGGAGACCTGTATCAGGGGTATCTTTTCACCCTAGCCGCTATAGTTCTTTCTGGTCTTTTAATGTTTTTATTTGGTGTTTTTAGGTTAGGGTCTTTGGGTGAATTTTTTCCTTCATCAGCTCTTCAGGGAATGCTTTCGGCAATAGGCATAAGCATACTCGCAAAACAGTTTCATGTAATGCTTGGGTTTACTGATGTCGAAGGAAGTCCTTTGGAGGCTCTTTCGGAGGTTCCAAAAACCATTTTGATTGTTTTTAAAAACCCGTCTAAGGAGATTTTGCTTGCAGCAAGTATAGGCGTTATAAGCCTTGTCCTCTTGTTTCTTTATAGCAAGCTTCGTGTTCGGTTTTTTCGATTAATTCCTGCTCCAATGTGGGTTGTTCTTTTAGCTATCGCCTTAAGCTACTATTACGAGCTGTTTTCTTCTGATCCATACCCTATTAATTCTTCTTTATTGATTTCGCTTCCTGACGACATTCTTAACTCTCTTCCTTTTCCAGACTTTAAAAAACTTTTAGACGTTCAATTTATTGGAGTCGTTGTCTCCTTAACCTTAATAGCCAGCATTGAGTCCCTTCTTAGCATAAAAGCCGTTGACAAACTAGATCCGCAAAAAAGAAGATCAAACGTAAACAAAGACCTAAGGGCTATTGGCGCTGCAAGCGCAATTAGTGGTTTTATAGGAGGTCTTAACGTGGTTACCGTTATTGCCCGTAGCTCCGTAAATGTTAATAACGGAGGAACTAATCGGTCTTCAAACCTTTTTCATGCTTTTTTTCTTCTTCTATTCGTAGTCCTCTTTCGTGATCAAATTCAAAGAATTGCCCTTCCCGCCCTTGCTTCAATATTAGTTTATACGGGATATAAATTAGCCGCCCCCAGTAATATTATTGGAATAATGAGGATAGGAAAAGAGCAATTAGTCATTTTTCTTTTAACTCTAATTACAACACTTTTGGGTGGAATTATTTTAGGGATCTCCGTCGGTATAGTCTCTACCTTTTTAATTCATGTTCTAATCAACAAATCGTTTTTTTTGTTTTCAAGAAACCTTTTAAAGCCGAATGTTTTAATGTATAGAGAGGAGGGCAGTGGAAACTATTACGTGAGTGTTAAAAGTTTTTGTAGTTTTTTAAACTTCTATAAGCTTAAAAGAATGCTAGATGAAATTCCTGAACAGGATCACGCTATAATAGATTTTTCATTATGTCAGTTTGTAGACCATACCGTTATGGAGGGAGTTAACGATTATCGAAGAGTTTTTTCGAGAAAAGGGGGAATCTTCGAGATAATTGGTCTTGATATTCACCTTGCCGATACAGAGCACCCTTTTGCCATAAGGAAAGTTCTTCCAATTAAAGAGTTTTTTAAGCTACGTAATAACCTGACCAAGAGGCAGCTCTCTCTTGAAAAACTGTCAAAAATTTTAAACTTAAATTATAATCCTGAAATGACTTCTGAGTCAAAAAACTTAGATCAATTTCTATATTTTAAAACAAAGCTTATAAACTACCAAAATAATCAGCTGACTAGTGTGGAAAATAATTTTTCTTTTTTTGATCTTTCATATAGCGAAGGCGCCTTTATCTCAAAAGAGGACTTGAGCGCTTCTTTTTTCCTTATTGATTTAAAAGAAAAAATTCCTTCTTTTATTTTAGATAAAGAAAGGTTTTTAGGCTCATTAAGCGAGAGGCTTAGGTATCATGATCTAGACTTTAAAGCCCATCCTGATTTTTCTAATCGCTTTTTTCTTTCTGGAAGTGATCAACTTGCGGTAAGGTCTTTGTTTAAAGGGAGCTTGATTGCTTTCTTTGAAAGAAGCGCCGAATTTTATATTGAATCTAGGCGTTCTCAGCTTTTAATTAAAAGAAAAGACAGGCTTTTAAGCATTGAAGAAATAAAGAGCTTATTCACCTTTTCAACCGAACTTGTTTCAATACTTAAAAATAAATGACTCGAAAAACCTTTTTAATTTTTTTTCTCTTTTTCTCTTTAACCCTAGTTTACTCTCAAAAATCAATAGGCTCAATTGATCGGTTGGATTCAGAAATAAATAATTTAATTTCTATAGGGGCTAAAATTGAGATTTTGGCAGAGGGATTTACCTGGTCTGAAGGCCCATTATGGTCCTCTGAACTCAATGGTCTTCTTTTTAGCGATGTTCTTGAAAACAAAATGTATTTTTGGAGCCACAAAAAGGGGCTCGAAGTGTTTCTAGAGCCTAGTGGTTTTACCGGATACGCTCCAAGTTCATTAAAAAAAGGAAGTAATGGGCTTGCCTTTAATTCAGAAGGAATACTCTTAATCGCCCAGCCTGGGGATCGAAGAATTGCTTTTCTAGATTCAAATATTAGCTCTGCTCTTCCAAAATATAAGACCGTAACTGACAATTATCTTGGGTTAAGGTTTAATAGCCCCAACGACCTAATAGTATCCAGCAAGAATGAGCTTTATTTTACAGACCCTCCATACGGTTTAAAAGCCCAGGATAAAGACTCTTTAAAAGAGCTTCTTTTTAATGGAGTTTACAAATACTCTTCTGGAAAAACATCGCTAATATCCAGCGCTATGTCTCGTCCTAACGGACTTGCTTTGTCTGCTGATGAATCTAAGCTGTATGTTTCAAATTCTGACCCAAAAAAAGCGATTTGGAATGTTTTTGATTTAAAAAATAGAAAAATTTTAATTCCCAACGTGTTTTTTGACGCAACAAATATGGTTGGATTTAAAAAGAAAGGCTTGCCAGACGGCCTTAAGATTCATTCAAAAGGATATTTGTTTGCTACTGGACCAGGCGGGGTTTTAATCTTCTCCCCTGAAGGAAAGCACCTTGGCACCGTCTTAACGGAGGTCCCTACTTCTAATTGCGCTTTTAATGCTGACGAATCGTATCTTTATATGACTTCGGATAATTATCTAACAAGAATTGCTTTAATTCATTAATTTAGTGATAGATGATATTACATTCTATTGAAACCGGAAATTTTAAGCTAGACGGAGGAGCTATGTTTGGAGTCGTGCCTAAAGCGCTTTGGGAAAAGACAAATCCTGCAGATGAAAAAAACAGAATTGGAATGTCAGCTAGGTCACTATTAATAGAAGACGGTAAAAGATTGATTTTAATTGATGCTGGATTGGGAAACAAACAAAATAAAAAATTTTTTAATCACTTTTGTAGGTGGGGTGACTTTTCTTTAGACTCTTCTTTAAAAAAAGCTGGCTTTTCATGCGACGACATAACTGATGTTTTTTTTACTCATTTGCATTTTGACCATTGCGGTGGCGCTATTAAAAAAAACTCAAATGGATTATTGGTTCCTTCTTTTAAAAACGCACTTTTTTGGTCAAATGTTGATCATTGGAAATGGGCTAATTTTCCTAACTTAAGAGAAAAAGCGTCCTTTTTAGAAGAAAACATTCTTCCTCTTCAGCAAAGTGGCCAACTCAATCTCTTAGATTCTCCAATTTCATCGGGTCTAACAAAAACATCTTTGGGTTTTGAAGTTTTATTTGTAGATGGTCATACCGATAAACAAATGCTTCCCGTTATAAAGTATAAAAAAGAAACTATTGTTTTTGCTGGAGATCTTATTCCTACCATAGGTCATCTACCTATTCCTTATTTAATGGGTTATGACACTCGTCCCCTTTTAACTCTTAAAGAAAAAAAATCCTTTTTAGATGTTGCTGTTGAAAAAAATTATCTTTTATTTATGGAACATGATCCTAGCAATGAGCTTGTTTCTCTTAAAAAAACCGATAGAGGTGTTCGTCTTGATAAGTCTCATAAACTAACTTCTTATTTTTAATATTAAATTCAAGGTTTATGACTTCTTTAAAACACACATTTTATTTTATTTTATTTTTTACTTCTTTACCTTGCTTTTCTCAATATTGGCAACAGAAAGCAGATTACACGATGGAGGTTTCTTTAGATGTTGAATCGGCTCAATTTAAAGGAAAACAAAGAATTCTTTATACTAATAATTCTCCCGAAACTCTTCAAAAGATTTTTTATCACTTATATTTTAATGCTTTTCAGCCAGGAAGCGAGATGGCTATCCGTCTAAAAAATTCAAAAGATAAAAACAGACGATTTAAGATTGACTTAGATTCGTTATTGCCCGCAAGCCGAGGAAGAATTCAAATTAAAAACTTAAAACAAAATGGAATTCAACTTACTCCTTTTTTTTCTGAAACCATTTTAGAGGTTCCTTTGGCTGAATCAATTAAACCTGGGGAAACTGCTGTTTTAGATCTTGAATTTATAGGTCAAGTTCCTGATTTAATTAGACGGGCCGGAAAAAACTCTTCAGAAGGCGTTGCCTTTTCAATGGCTCAATGGTACCCTAAACTAGCCGAATATGATGTAAATGGATGGAATGCAAGCCCCTATTTAGGAAGAGAGTTTCATGGTGTTTGGGGAAATTTTGATGTTAAAATTACTTTAGACAAAAAGTACACTATTGCCGCTAGCGGATATCTTCAAAATCCAGATGAAATAGGAAAAGGATACCAGGAGGGAGCTAAAGCTCGTTCTAAAAAAGGAAAATTAACCTGGCACTTTATAGCCCCTAATGTTCATGACTTTACATGGGCTGCAGACAAAGATTATATTCATGACATTTACCCTGGGCCTAACGGCGTTGATTTGCATTTTTTTTATAAAAACAATCCCGATATAGAACAAAATTGGAAAAATCTTCAGCCAATGACTTCTAAATTAATGAGTTTTTATAATAAAAACATAGGCCTTTATCCATATAAACAATATTCCGTGGTTCAAGGCGGAGATGGCGGCATGGAATATGCCATGTTAACTCTTATAACTGGTGATAGGAAATTTGGTTCTCTTGTTGGTGTAACGGCCCATGAATTAGCTCATTCCTGGTTTCAACAGGTTCTGGCGACCAATGAAATGAAATATGAGTGGATGGACGAAGGATTTACTACTTTTATTTCAACAATAGCAACAGATCAAGTTTTAGAAGAAAACAAAAAATTCCCTTTAGAAAAAGCGTACTTAGGTTATTATCTTCTTGCGCTTTCTGGAATAGAACAGCCTCAAGAAGCAAGCGCTAATAGATATAGTTATAATTATGCATATGAAAGTTCCGCGTATAACAAAGGAGCGGTATTTCTTTCTCAGCTTGGCTATGTTATCGGTCAAGAAAACTTATCAAAGACTCTTCTGCTTTATTATGATGAATTTAAATTTAAACATCCAACTCCTCGAGACTTTACGAGAATAGCCGAAAGGGTTTCTGGAATATTATTAGACTGGTATTTAACTGATTGGACACAAACAACTAACACAATAGATTATCAAATACTTAAGGTAGAAGGAAATGAAAATAAAACAATACTCTCTCTAAAAAGAAATGGGTTAATGCCTATGCCTTTAGATATTTTAATAAAAAACAAAAATGGTGATGAAAAGTTTTATTATATTCCTATTGGATTAATGAGGGGAGAGAAAAAAAACCCCTATAATACAGTTGATTGGATTGTTGAAAAAGACTGGTCTTGGTCTAACCCATATTATGAATTAATTATAGATTCTCCTTTAAATACTATTGATTTTATTCACATCGACCCTTTTTCTTTAATGGCAGACATCAATAAAGATGATAATGTTTTTAGTTTAAAAGAGTGAAAAAAATAAAAACTAAATTAAAAAAATTAAAAGGAAAAACCCTTATTAAAACACTTTTTAATAAGGGTAATTCTTTATCTATTTCTAACCTACTGGTTGTTTATTTAAAAGAAGAAAATTATTCTATTTTTAATTATGGCGTTAGTGTTTCTAAAAAAACATTTAAAAAAGCAGTAGATCGAAATAAAATTAAAAGACTATTAAGGGAGTGTATTCGTCTATATTTTAAAAAGAATACTGACTTTTTTGCTAAAGAAAACGTTTGTATGTTTATATATAGAGGAAATAAAATTATTGATTATAATGAAATAAAAAATAATATTTTTATTCTTCTTGATAAATTATTTCAATCTAAATAATACATAGCTATATGAGTAATTCCATCTTCTAAATATTCTTCTCCTTTTTTGCTAAATCCTAATTTATTATAAAATATTTCTAAGTGACTTTGAGCAGAAATTTTAATTCTTTTTTTTTCTTCTTTTTTTTTTAATTGATTTAAACATTCTTTTACTAATTTTTCTCCTATATGTTTTTTTCTATAATTTTTATCTACCGCAATTCTTCCTATGTAAAAATATTTTTTATTATTTATTATAAGTCTAGCACACGCAATAATTTTTTTTTTAAAATACCCTAATATATGAATAGCCTCTTTGTCTTTTCCATCTAAATCTAGATAAATACAATTTTGTTCTAAAACAAAAATTTTAGATCTCAATTGAAATAAATCATAAGATTCATTTATTGAAATTTCATTAAATTCTAATATTTTCCAGTTTATTTGCACTTCATTTTCTTTATTCTTTTTTCGTGTCTTCCTCCCTCAAAGGCTGTTTTTAAAAAAACTTCTATCATCTGTAAAGCCTGTTTAATTTTTATAAACCTAGCGGGTATGCTTATAATATTAGCATTATTGTGTTTTCTTGATAATTCTGCTATTTTATTATTCCAACATAAAGCAGCTCTAATTTTTTGATGTTTGTTTGCTGTAATAGCTGCTCCATTTCCAGAACCACAAATTATTATTCCAAAAGAATTTTTGTTATTACAAACATCTTCTGCTACAGGATGAATAAAATCGGGATAATCTACGCTTTCGTTATTGTTTGTTCCGCGGTTTATAACTGTATATCCTTTTCTTACTAAAAATTCTTTTATTAAATTTTTAAAATCAACTCCTGCATGATCATTTCCTATATATATATTCATTATTATTTTTAATATCTTATGTATAATTCGTTAATAAAAATTTATTTATTTATTTATTTATTTAAATTTAATTATCCTATACTTTTTAATTATTATTATTTTTAAAATAATATAAAAATTTACTTTAAATAATAATCAATATTATAATTTTTTTTGTTAAAAACATTTAATAATGTTTTTAACAAAAAAAATTATTAACCATAGTTTATAACTCTT
>Ga0114997_10002365_pt1 | contig 15214 bp, 34 predicted proteins | sample ArcticOcean_MG_C_2_FD_87045 | JGI IMG/M metagenome (GOLD analysis project Ga0114997, IMG submission 87045) | Marine microbial communities from western Arctic Ocean - ArcticOcean_MG_CB4_136 | ecosystem: Environmental > Aquatic > Marine > Oceanic | place: Arctic Ocean: Canada Basin | collected... | reverse complement strand
GACAGTATTAACAGGTATTTCAGGTGCCGTCCGTTCTCAAATAGCAGGCAGATTAAACTCAGCCGTTTCTAGTACACTTCGAAGTGGTGTTGATTTTCTAACTGGTACAACTAAGGAAGGTGCAAATGCTGCCTTCAATCCTTTATCAAATGGAAAGTTTAATACCAATATTATGTCATATCCGTCAGATGTTGATTCTGATCCACAACAGGGACATTATATAATATTCAATATTAATAAATTTGAGCCAGGAAAAGCAAAATCATCAAAAACAAAAAAAGATTTCACTGGAATAATACGTGATTTAAAAGCAGAACGCTTGACCACGGTAGACGAATTTGGCGATGCCGAAGTTAGTCGTGAGATAGATGAATTAGAAAAATTAGAAAAAACACAACCAGCGGTAAGTGCTGCTAGAGGAGGACACGGTAGATCGCTCTTAGCTGAAAAACCAACGGTTAGATTAGAAGCAGCAATATCTTTATATATGCCACCCTCTGTACAAGTTAGTTATGAAGTTAAGTATGCAGACCAAGAAATTGGTACACTTGCCATGTTGGGCAGTGATGCAATTAAAGCTTTCACGAATACTAGTGGTAGCACGGAAGCTAAATTAAATGCAGTTGCAGACAAATTGGGTGGTAACGCTAAAGAAGGTTTTACAAATCTACTTAACGCAAGTTTAGATGGTTTGGCTTCAGGCGCAAGAGCTATACAACAAATTGAAAGTGGTAAGGTTATTACTCCAAGAATGGAAATGATGTTTGAGGGTGTTGGTAGAAGAAGTTTTTCTTACACATTTAGTTTTATACCTAAGAGTGCTGAAGAAGCTAGAACAATAGAAAAAATTATACACACATTCAAGTTAAATATGATGCCAGAATATTCCAACAAAACTACAAGAAGAGAAATGAATATTCCAAATACTTTTGATATTACATATATGTATCAGAATCAGGAAAATGGATTTATTAATAAAATATCATCTTGTTTTCTACAAAAGATAGATGTTCAATATGGCGCAGATCGTTATACTGCTTATGAACCAACAACAGGTATGAATGGTAGTGGTACTCCACCACAAAAAAGTCAGATTACATTAGACTTTGTTGAAATAGAAACATTGAGTAAAGATTCAATTAAGGAGGGGTTCTAAAATGTATTTTGCAAACTTTCCCCTTATAGTATATGATTCTGTTGGTAATGGTGATTTTAAAATTGTAACCAATTTGCTTAAACGTGTTGCTTTGAGAACAAAGGTAAGAACAAACACTCTTATATATGATACCTATGATGTTAAAGAGGGCGAAACACCAGAGATGATTGCAGATAAGCTCTATGATGATTCACAATTACATTGGGTAATTTTGTATGTTAATAACATCACGGATCGTTATCATCAATGGCCATTGAATAGTGGACAGTTTAATGCATTTATTAATGACAAATATACAGATATAAATGCAGTACATCATTATGAGATAGCACAAACTTCTGGTGATACTACAATCAAGATTGATATAGGAACAGATACTACAGGGTATTCTGAAGCAGACCTTACTACAATTACAAACTATGAGTTTGAAGTAGAAAGACAAGATGGCCTAAGAAAAATACGATTGTTAGATGGTGCTTATATAGAACAATTCGTGGAAGAATTTGAATCTCTTATGGGAGCAAGTATACTGTAATGGCAGGATTAAAAGCCGTTGGTGATTTTGAATTAGTCAAGGCAGAGATGATCACATCTTCTGGTATGGTTATAGATTTATCAGCATCAATACTCAACATAACTATTTTTGAAGATACTGGTATGACTGCTGTAACAGGAGACATACTGCTACAGGATTCTTTTGCACTAACCTCAGTAGGACCAATTATCGGTCAAGAATATCTAAAACTTAAAATACAAACACCAACCCTCACACATGAGGAAGAAATTATAGATTTTACTGAGAATGTTTTTATTATCAATTCTTTGGAAAGTAGAGTACAAGCTGGAAATAACGTACAGGTGTATTTGTTAAATTTCACATCATCAGAGCTAGTAAGTAACCAAAGAACTAAAGTATCTCGTTCATTAAAAGGTTCTTACTCAGATATTGTAAAAATTATGTTGAATGAAGTTAATTGTAAGAAAAAAGTTTATATAGAACCTACTTCTGGTATCAAAAGAATTGTTGCGCCAAACGTAAGGCCATTTGATATTATCAAGATGGCAACCAGAGAAGCAGTATCAAAATTCTTTTCAAATCCAAACTATTTGTTTTTTGAAACATTAAAGGGGTATCACTTTAGAAGCCTATCAAGTTTATATGCACAAAGTCCAATACAAACATACACACAATATGTTCATGGATCAAGTGTTGATAGGGGGGGAGCAGTAAATATAGAAAAAGAGTTGGGAAATATTCTTGATTTTGAAATTGTAGAAAACGCCAATAGTTTAACTAATTACACTGTTGGTGTATATGCCTCCAATCTTATTGTTCATGATATCTATAGTAAATCATATAAGAAGTATCAGTATGGTATTTTTGACAATTTTAGAAAAGAACAGCATATCACAAGCCACCATAAATCAAATGGAGATGATTTTCCAATATACAGCCATCTTCATGTTGATGATAAAGGTAGAATGGTTCAAGATTTCCCGGCTAGAACATTTGTGACTCCTACTTCTATATCAGATTCAAGTGATGCTCAACACACTACAGAAAATAATACATCACCATATTCACCAACAAATGCACAAAATTGGTTACAACGCAGAACCTCACAACTTATACAATTGGAGCAAGGATTATTACTGAATATATTAACTCATGGTAATACTGTTGTGAGTGCTGGTGATATTGTAAAATTAGATATCCCATATAATGCTTCATTCAAAACTACTAAGAATGAAAAGAACGATAGATTTTATAAAGGTATGTTCTTTGTAAAAAGACTTAGACATGATTTTGATTTTGGTGATAAGAAGCATAAAACACATATGACTCTTGTAAAGGATTCATTAGAAGAAACATTGGATGGCCCAGAAGATAACTATGAACCTAAACCAAAGAAGTCAGCTATCTTTGTTGATAAACTAGAAGATTTTTACCCCAACCTATAAGGAGGAATATATCTAAAACTCGCTGCAAACTAATAATCTGAAAAAACAAAGGAAAATTAAAAATGGCAAAAACTGCAATGAAAAATCGTATCAAAAAAATGAACTTTCAGAGACAGGAGAGAGAAATGGCAATTCAACCACTTTCAGATAATGATAAATATATATTACAAGTAGCAGGGCATGGCGTAGATATTAGGAACAAATATGAAAACATTTTACGAACTACAGGAAGGTCTTCAAGACCCTCATATATTTAAAGCGTTCTTTCTTGCTGGTGGGCCGGGTAGCGGTAAATCATATGTCGTGCGGTACTCCACTGGCGGGACAGGATTACGAGTAGTTAACTCTGATGACGTATTTGAGAGGTATCTCAAGGACGCTGGGTTATCGTTGAAAATGGGTTCAGAAGACCCACGAAGAGATGTAATTAGGGGGAAAGCAAAGAAGGTCACTTCCAAAAAACAAGCCAATTATATTGAAGGTCGTATCGGTATGGTCATTGACGGCACTGGTAAAGACTACGATAAGATTAGTAAACAGAAAGCAGAACTTGAGTCTCTAGGATACGATACTCATATGATATTCGTCAATACATCAATTGATGTAGCACTTGAGCGTAATTCTAAAAGAGAGCGTACAGTTCCAGAGGATATTGCTATTAGTGGGTGGAAACAAGTGCAAAGCAATATTGGTAAGTTCAACACTCTATTCAGAGGCACTATGATTATCGTTGATAACAACAAGGCAGATGATGATGTAGAGAAGTCAACTTTTAAAGAAGTTAAACGTCTGTTGAAGAAAAGGGTCACAAATTCTCGAGCTAGTCAGTGGATTGAGATGGAGATGAAGAATCGTGGTATCACCAAGAAACCTAAAGGATTCTAAATAGTTCATTTTTTTCTTGACAAATCCTATTTCATAGTGTATACTAAGGTATAAACTGAGAAAAGGAAGACATTATGATGAATTGCAATTGGATACTTCGGAACCTTATAATTAAGAAAAAAGCTCTGCGGCTGGCTGGATTTGATATTTCACTTCTAGATGATGAAAAGAAAGTGAATGATGCATTTAAGAAATCGGGTCTGACAATGCCAAATATGAATAATCGGGGGATTGCATGATCCTCACCCTCAAAGGTCTTACCAACAAGGGTAAGAACCGTATTCGCGAACATGGTGACCTCTGGGAAGTCCTAGAGTTGCCGCCAGGTGTGGTAAAAATGTCACAATCACCCCAATTCCCCCCTATAAAATCAGTAAAAAGTAATGAATGGCGTTGGTTAGATGACGTTAATTTTTCTTGGAAATAGTGCATTTTATGCTTGACAAATCTATTTAAACCTGATATACTATGTATATAATGAGAAACAATAGAGAGATTATATTATGACTATTAGAGTGAATAAAACCTTCGAAAAAGTATCTGCCGGTATTACAAATATGCTTGCTGCAGCTGAAGCTGACTACAAAACCATGTCATTCGGTAAGAATGAAAGAATGGTTAATGAGTTTTGTGAAGGTTGGGTTGTTAAGGAAGGTTCTAAGTACATTAAAATTTCCACTAAAAATGGTGGTTCTGCTTGGGGCTTTGTTGTTAACACTGACAATGACAAGAAATTTAAAAAAGGTGATTTACTGAAATGTGCTGGTTATAGTGCTCCTGCCCGTAACGCCGCTCGTGGAAATGTTCTAACTGGTGGTTTTGACATTCAGTGGACTGGCCCAATGTACTTATAGGAGATTGATTATGAGAACGATTATTTTTGCAACCCTCATGATTGCGTGTGTCGCACTTGTGGGGTATATTGAAGACCCTTGTACTACAGAAGGATTAATTGCAGGCTGTGCAAAATAACTGTTGACAAAGCTTCTTTAGTGTGGTATACTTAGGTATAATCAAGAGAAAGGGGTTATTATGAATACTTGGAAGCAAAACTGCGAATCTCATGCAATTTTAAGGTTTGAAGAGAGATTTGATAAAGAAGATTTCGTCTATAAAACCAAAAAATTAGGTGTGTTAGATTTTAAAAATGAAATAATAAATGCTATCATAAATGCACCTATTGCTGGAAAATGGGTTAAGGGTGGTAAAGGAACTCGTAACATTTATAAAATAAAATACGGAGAAACAAAGCCTGTTTTTGTAGTGTGGGATATGGCGTTAAACTGTATTGTAACTGTTCTTACTGAAGAAATGAAGAATGTTACTAAAATATCAAAGTGTGACATATTTACATCTTGACAAACCCTATTTTGTATGATATACTTAGGTATAATCAAGAGAGAGAAAGATTCGTAATGGTTGATAAAATTGATATGAGAAAATCTAATAGTTTAGGTTATGGTGATATGGAAGGTGAACTTCTAGGACGCCGGTTTGGTTTTGACATATACAATGAGCAGGAAGAAAGTACACATCGTGAGATATGGATTTATGACCGTTCTAAGACTAAAAGGTTTCGTGGCCTTAATGGTGAAATGATTACTCGTAATCGTATTGTTGCTAACGTAGATTTGAGTAAGGAACGTGGCGCATGGCACGTTGATATATTGCGTGTGGATAGTCGTTATAAAGGTAATAACCTTGCTGTTAAACTCTATACCTTCCTACTTAAAGATGAAGGAATCACACTTCGTGGTGGTTCTTCACAGTCTGCTGGTGGTAGATATGTTTGGAACAAACTAGCTCGGCATAAAGATGTGACTGTCTATGCAAAGAAGTCTCCCTATTCTAAAGTGATTGATTTCCCTAGATCGGGACAACGTGAATTGGTATCTAAACGGTTTGATCTGTATGATTCAAATGCAGAAATATTTGCAATTGCTGCGTAATTAACTATTGACAAATCCTATTGAGTGTGTTACTATTAGATATAATGAAAAACAAAGGAATTATTATGAGTAAAATGACATGGAACTACGCAGCGTGTACTTGTGAAGAAGGTGTTGAGTTGGTTGAATCATACTCAACTGAAGGGTATACACACAGCCCATACTTTGCAGCTGGAACCCGTGAGGAACTTGTTAAGTGGTTACGTCAGGCTGCTGATGATGTTGAAAAAAATGATGTTATTATATGTGAAGAGATTGAAGATGAGTAAAAAATCTGAAGCGTTAATGGCTACCCTTCTTGGTAGTGATATGGAAAGAGTTGCAGTTATCCATTCTGCCTTTGAAGATTCTCCACGGACTGTTGCGTTTGTTGAAGTAGAAAAGTCTGTATCTTGGGAAAGGAAATGTGAAGTTGCATATGTAAAAACAAACACAATCAACGGCCCTTGGTGGCGTAATGAGGGTATTGCCCCTATGTTTCCTGAGGCAACGTGTCGGTCAACGAGTGTAGGAGATATGGTACTAATCGGTACTGAAAAATATAAATGTGAAAACGATGGATGGAGTAAAGTATAATGATCCGTGAAACTAAACCAGTGTCTAATACCATAGTTGATCTGGATGGGCCAAACGGTAACGCATTTATGTTGCTTGCCATTGCAGAAAGTGAAATGGAAGGTCTTGGAATTGATCGTGATGAGATAGATGCTATCTTGGATGATATAAAGAGTGATGACTATAATCATCTTCTAAAGACAATGGATGAACATCTTGGTGCAAATGAAGACCATCCATTTGGAATAATTTTTGAAACAACAAATGAGGAATTGTTAGAAGAGGTTCATCCAAACCCAAAGCCTCCTACAGTATCAGAGAAAATGCAAGACGAATTGGAGCCTATAGATGAACCAGACCTCAGTAGTCCAGAATGATTAAAGCTATGTTAATTGTTGCAAGTATGGGCATCAACACAGAGATGCCTGATATGGAAACCTGTCTAGAAGCAAGACTTGCAATCGCATCACAAGATTCATCTATCAAGACGTTGTGTATTCCTATAGAAAACGAAACAGATAAAATGAAAGAGATGTTTGGTGTTTTTATAAATATTATTGATCGGCTAAAGGAGATGGAATATAATGAAGGAACAGGAGGCGAAGGTGAACTTTACTATGATTCGTATCGATAATGCTAGAGTTGCTCTAGATAACAGTACATCTGAATGGGCAAAGCAATATTGGGAAAATGTTTTGTATTATATGATAAAACTAGGTAACAGGATAAACTAAATAGTGTCATGATAACAGTAACAGATCGTGCTAAAAAGTACATGAAAAGTGTAATTATGAATGGTGACCATGTGTCCCTCAGCGTAAAAGGTGGGGGATGTTCTGGTATGCAATATGTGTGGGATTTAAAAAATAATTTACCTGACGTTACATGGTCAGCCCCTATAGAAGACGTATTGGTAGTCGATCCTCTAGCTGAATTATATGTAATGGGTAGTGAGGTTGACTATGTAACAGAACTGGGTGGTTCTTATCTTGCAATTAAAAATCCTATGCAAACAAGTTCATGTGGTTGTGGGGAAAGTTTTGGGGTTTGATTGTGGGCAACTTTAGTTTACATAAATCTTGGACACATGAGTATGAACAAACCATCAATTATAATTACACTATTAATGTCACTTACAATGACATCTGCTTGCAGCCTTATCCTTCCTTGGGAATTATCGACAGCATTAACAGCTGGAGACTTTGTATTGGCTACGGAAACAGGAAAAAGTAGTAGTGAACATATTGCTGAAGAGTTAACTGGTAAACAATGTCGGTGGAGTAGGGCTCTTCAAGAAGAATCTTTATGCATGACCGAAAAAGAATATGTAAATTACATTATGGCTATGAGATGTAAGGTGTATACGTGGGATGTGCTTGGTTTACCAAGTTGTAAAAATGATGTTACAGAACAAAATATAAAGTATTCAGTTAAACAAATGAGTTCTTTTTTAGGGGAATAATATGCATGAATATAAATGCACAGTAGTTAGAGTGGTTGACGGTGATACTGTAGATGTAGATATTGATCTGGGGTTTGGTGTGTGGCTACGTAAAGAGCGTGTTCGTATGTTTGGTATCGATACACCAGAATCAAGAACAAGAGATTTAGAAGAGAAGAAGTATGGCCTTGCTGCAAAATATTACCTTAAAGATATGTTAGGTGGTGAGGGTAGTGTTGTTCTCAAAACACAAAAAGATTCTACAGGCAAGTATGGTCGTATACTTGGTGAGCTTTGGAAAGTTGATAAAAATAATATAATGGATGAAAACTCTGTAAATGATTATATGATTCAGAATCATCATGCAGCTGCATACTTTGGCCAGTCTAAAGATGATATTACAGAACAACATATAAAGAATAGAGAATTTATAAACTTAGAAGAATGGACTTAAGCAATATAGCTTATAATTATTATGTTTAATAAGAAATATAATAATCGTATTTGGGCTGTTAAAAATGCTAGATTATTATATATATTTTATAATAATTTTATTAAACTCTTACGCGCTACAAAACTGTTGTGGAAATATATTCCATTAACTACAATCGAATCTACTGTAAAAGGTGTAATGTTTGATTGTAAGATGTGTGGAAACTGTATACTATCTAGTACTGGGATGTCTTGTCCTATGAACTGCCCCAAGAGTTTACGAAACGGGCCGTGTGGTGGAGTAAGAGCAGACGGTGGATGTGAAGTAATACCAGATATGCCTTGCGTGTGGGTGTTAGCATGGGAAGGTAATAAAAGTATTAATGAAGATACCTCTATGACTAATTTACAGCCTGCATTAGAATATACCTTGCAGGGAACTAGTTCATGGATAAGAGAAATTAACAAGAGTTAAATATACTACAATGCATTTTAGAAATAAGGAAATATAGAAAATGAACATAAAGAATCTTTTAATGGTATCCATTATTGCAGTCAGTTTGAGTGCTTGCCAAACTATGGGTAATAATGCTCCAAAGGCTACTATGGGAACATTACTAGGTGGTGCAATTGGTGGCATTGCTGGATCACAAGTTGGCAACGGCAAGGGTAAATTGGTTGCTGTCGGACTTGGTGCTGTACTAGGAGCATTTATGGGCAATAGTGTTGGTTCTAGTTTATATGAGTTAGATAAAATTAAAATACAAAAGACTAGCCAACGTACTCTAGAACGTGCCAGAGATGGACAGGTGATGACATGGAATAATCCAAACACTGGAAATTCTGGATCAGTAACGCCAACTCGCACAGTTGTAGAGAATAACACATATTGTCGTGAATACCAGCAGACTGTAACCATCGATGGAAAAACACAGAATGCATATGGCACGGCTTGCCGTCAGCCTGATGGTAGTTGGAACATCAAGAGTTAGTATATCAAAAAGTTGATAATGAGTATTGACAATTCACCCCAACCCTGTTATTATATAATTTATAATTAGAAAGGGTTTTTATGGCTGAAAAATATAGGTTTGTGTCGCGTGAAGGTGACAAGTGGGCTTCGATACTTATCGATAGTGGTAATTATAATGGAATCATATATCAATACGGTAAGGTTTCAGTACCAGAAGAAGAGAATGAAGATGGTAATATGCCCCTCTCATTTAAATATAATGTTATTGACTATAATGGCCACACTGAAGAATCCTTAAAAGAAACAGAAGAGTTTGTCACTACAATTGGTGACATCCTTGTATTAGTCCTAGATGAACAACTGGAGAAAGACAACCTTGAATATGCAGACGATTGAACGAACAGCACTTACACAACTTGTTACAAACGAGCAGTATGCACGTAAGGTGCTACCCTTTATCAAGAAGGACTATTTCTCTGACAAGACAGAGCGTACCATATTTGAAGAGATCACAAAGTTTGTAGACAAATACAACAAAATACCAACGCAAACATCACTAGAGATTGAGGTTCAGAGTCGTAAGGACTTGAATGAGCATGAGTATAATAAAGTTGTAGAAGTTATCAAAACTCTAGAACATACTGATGTAGATTTTGAGTGGCTAGTAGATACAACAGAGAAGTTCTGTAAAGATAAAGCGGTATACAATGCAATCGTTGAGGGCATCTCCATTATTGATGGTAAAGATAAGACAAGAGATGCAGGAGCAATACCAAGTATCCTCACAGACGCACTTGCAGTAGGGTTTGATAATAGTGTGGGTCACGATTACCTTCTTGATGCAGAATCTCGATTTGAATATTACCACACTATAGAGCAGAAGATTCCGTTTGATCTAGACTTTTTTAATCGTATCACTAAAGGTGGATTACCGCCAAAAACTTTGAATATTGCACTAGCTGGTACTGGTGTTGGTAAATCTCTGTTCATGTGTCATATGGCTGCAAACTGTTTAAGTCAGGGTAAAAATGTCCTTTACATCACCTTAGAGATGGCTGAGGAACGCATTGCTGAACGTATTGATGCAAACCTCATGAATGTTTCTATGGAAGATTTGCATGATTTACCCAAACAAATGTTTGAGAGTAAGATGGATCATATCATAAAGAACACTACAGGAACTCTCATTGTAAAGGAATATCCGACTGCTGCAGCCAATTCTGCACACTTTAGGGGACTAATTAAGGAACTTGCTATTAAGAAGAGTTTCAAACCAGATATCATATTCATTGACTATCTGAATATCTGTGGATCATCACGTTTCAAGGGTGCATCCAATGTCAATTCTTATACTATGATCAAATCAATTGCAGAAGAACTTAGAGGACTTGCAGTTGAAACTAACGTCCCTATTATGTCTGCAACTCAGACTACTCGCTCAGGCTTCAGTAATTCTGATGTGGGATTAGAGGATACTGCTGAATCGTTTGGCCTTCCGGCAACTGCTGACTTGATGTTTGCACTTGTATCTAATGAAGAACTTGATGCATTAAATCAGATCGCAGTCAAACAGTTGAAGAATCGTTATAATGATCCAACATCAAATAAAAGATTTGTGATCGGTATTGATAGGGCCAAGATGAAGCTATTTGATGTGAAAGTAGAAGAGCAGAAAGGTCTTGCAGATAGTAATCAAACAAAAGAGAAAGATAACTTTGCAGAACCAGTATTCGATAAAACAGACTTTGGTGTAGGGTGGGAAGTATAATGTTAAAAATTCTATTAACAACTCCAGCAATGGTAACAACACAAGTTGTAATATGGCTCTTAGTAGTAACACTGCTTGTAATTACGCCAGCCTTTGCAGGCGACAAGGAATTTAAAAGGTGTAAGTCGTGTCATTCAATTGAACAGGATGGTAAAAACAAGATTGGCCCAAACCTTTGGAACATTTTTAATCGCGGCACTGCTCAAAATCAAGACTACAAGTATAGTAAAAAGTTTCGAGCATGGGCAGAAGAGAACCCTGTATGGACTCCTGAGTTAATGGATCAATGGCTTACTAAAAGTACAAAGTTAGTCAAGGGCACAAAAATGCGTTTCCGTGAGAAGAAACAGGAAAAACGTGCTGCAACCATAGTGTATTTACAGAGTATGCAAGAAGTGGAAAAATAGAATGTTAAGAGATATTGAACATAATATACCACCACTATGGAAAGGTATGGGATCATGGACTTATCGTGGAGAGAAGGAAGTAGAACCAGATGGCCATAATGCTAAAATGTGGCACTATCTAATTGCACCAGATGGTAAGAGGATAGATGTAGATCAATACTTTGGTTCATACTATTCACCTAGTGCTGAAGAAGTTGAAGACCTTATAATGGAACTTCCAGAAGCAAGAAAATATGCAGAATAGATATAAAATTATTATACTGCTACTTTCGATAGAGATAGGCTTGCACCTATTAGAAATAGTTATTGATATGCAGCAGGGCAGATACTTTGAACCCCTGTTGTAAATATTGCACTAGAGAAGTCTTAGAGTATGTTCCTGAGAATGCAGGGTATGTCAGCTGTGGTGGGTTAGAGTGCGGCCATATGAGAGTATACGGATTGATTGATGAAGATTGCCGTCAAGTTATTATTAAAAAGGATGTAAATGGATGAAAAAACGTATACACATTAATATGCACGTTATAAGAAAGAATAACAAGACAGGAGAACGCAATCCTGTTATAACGTGTAAAACATCCAGAAGTAACACCTATGGACATAAAGTGAACATAGAAGGGCCATCTGAAGTTATATACTCTCCAGATAAACCATTATCATGTGGTGCTCGTGTGTGGATAGAAACTGATTCCTCAGTAAATGTAGACGGTATTATTATTCCGTAAATAGTTTATTATCTACATTCACACTTTGTTACATAGTCACCAACAGCAGCCTTTATAGCATCCTCTGCAAGAATTGAACAATGTATCTTAACAGGCGGTAGTGCTAGTTCTTTTGCAATTTCTGTATTCTTAATTTCATTTGCTTCTTCTAGTGTACGTCCTTTGACCCACTCTGTAACCAAGCTAGATGAAGCGATAGCACTTCCACACCCAAAGGTTTTAAACTTAGCGTCTGTGATAATACCATCTTCTACTTTAATTTGGAGTTTCATGACATCTCCACAGGCCGGAGCTCCAACAAGTCCTGTTCCTACTCCGTCATCTTCTTTATCAAATGAGCCTACATTTCGCGGGTTCTCATAATGATCTAATAGTTCTTTGCTGTATGCCATAATATGTATTCTCCTTATATGAATATATATGATTTGTTATTGTGTATGTAATATATCATAAAGTTATGCTTTTGTCAAGTACCTTATCTATTTATGCAAATAATTATTTCATTTTCTGCTTGACAAACCTTATTTTGTATGGTATACTAATAATATAATCAAGAGAGAGAGAAAATTATGAAAATTAAAGAAGGTGATATGATCACAGACAACGGCATTTCTTATGTCGTAGAAAAAGATGAAGATGGCACCCTGTGGGGTGTATCTAATAACGCAGAATACGAAATCGAATTAAGTGAAGATTTCGTGCCTGATGCGCTATTTTCTTCTTGACAAACCTTATTTTATGTGGTATACTAATAATATAATCAAGAGAGAGATAATACAAATGTTTACATATTCAGAAGAACTTTTTTCAGACCTTCACAAAGATGCATATGGCTTTAGGCCGCGTGGTCATAAGTTCGACACATCTACGCCGGCAGAGAAGCAGGTAATCTGGGATGAAACTATCTCAGATATGTATCTGTCGATGGAAGCTGAAAAAGCTCGCACTGCTGAGTATCTTGAAGATTTCAAAGCTCAAGTTGAAAAAGTAATCAATGTTTATGGTGCGGAAGACCGCGAACAAGCTCTTAGATGGATGACTCAAGAGGACACGTTTTATCATAGTCAAGACGTTGAGAGTTGGGTTTACGATAAGGGCATTTTGTTTACTGACTATGGTAAAGAATTAGTTAAGGAACTAATGGATATTGTTGATCAGGTTGAAGACGAGGAATATATTTATGAGTAAGATGAAAGATTACATGATAGATGTTGAAGAACAGGTCATTGATGCAATCGCAATGGGTGCTAAGAACGAATCGGATGTTCTTGCATATGTTAAAACATATATGTCAATCATAGATGTTGACGATGTTTCTAAGATCACAAAGGAGCTTATGGGTGAAAATGAAATATACTATTGAAATGGAATGCGAACAAGTTGATGCTATCCTTGTTCAGACACTTAAAGATCAGTATTTGAGTTTAAGATATGACCTCGATCTAAGACTGGCCAATGATGAAAGCTTAGTCTGGGGGGTGTTTGATAAGGATAAAGATGCTGATTGTGTCAAAATCCAAAGCCATATAGATGCTATTGCAAAAGTCCTTTCATATTATATGGCCGCTGAAGATTATAAAGAATGGAAGCATGATGAAAAAACAAAAATATTATAACCATCCGGCGATTGTAACCAAGAACCATTTCCTTATAGACTATACATGGCTTGTTGATGGTAGTAAGGGTAATAAGTATAGTGTGGAGATGCATGATAAAGGTTTTACGTGTGAATGCTTAGGCTTCACGTATAATACCAAATGTAAGCATACTTCATATATAGCTACACTACTCACAAATGAGAACTTTCCAATGTATAGGATACATTGATATGCCTAACCTGAATAACATAACAGTACGAGAGATGTCACCTGAACAGTGGCAACAGTTCATTGACCAGTGGATTCATTCATGGGCTGAGTCATTGATTGTTGAGTGTGAGATGTCTGTCGGTGATGCCTATTGTCAGGCTGATATAGATTGGGAACGCTACTCAGGTCAGGAAGGCTGGACTGGGCGTGATGAAATGATACTGATGAAGCGTGAGGGGTATTCGTATGGACTTGCTGAAGATAATGTTGCTGTATTACGAGACATTGCAATGTCTCGTAATTGGGGAGAGATGTGATGAATGACATGAACTATGATGATTCTATAGATATGATTCATTCAGTCCTTCGTGATATCGCAGTATGGGACATGAAACGAGAAGGATATGATCCTGTAGATGAAGGTATGATTGACGATTGGATACATGAATTTTCGCTAATCGCTACCAAATCAGACTTCATAAAAATATGCAAACAATATTGGAATGAATATCTTGAGCCACAACCTACCATACATTGAAGACACGGAAACGTGCATGGTAATATGCATAGGAGTATGTACTCTTAACGAGCATCTTATATGCTATGGGTGTGGAAGAACAAACAAAGAGATAGAAGACTCAGGAGACATAAGAAGCCTTCCTATCGTAATACGTAAGAGAACAAATGAGAACGCCTAAACTTAACAACAAATATAGAACCTTTTTAAAAAACTGTAAACGTCCAAATTATAAAACCAATATAGACCATACATCAGAACTTATTAAGCACTATAACTTAACAGAAGAACAAGCAGAGTATCTACGTGAACAATACGTAAGAGAACTCTTTTTAAGCATACCATTTACACCACAAAATGATTGAAGCATTCGTATATCTCTGGTATGACGCATTGAATAAGATGTATTATCTGGGTAAGCACAAAGGCTCGCCAGATGACACATACACACATTCATCAACCATATGGGAATCATTCACCAAGGATAACATTCCAGAAGGTGTAACAAGACGTATACTTGCAAAAGGTACACATGAAGAGATATGCATACTAGAACATGAACTTCTGGTCAATAGAAAGAAACGCTGCTGGAATAGGTATTATAACAATAGTCTAGGTGATCCACGTTATGTAGAT
>Ga0114997_10002364_pt1 | contig 15216 bp, 14 predicted proteins | sample ArcticOcean_MG_C_2_FD_87045 | JGI IMG/M metagenome (GOLD analysis project Ga0114997, IMG submission 87045) | Marine microbial communities from western Arctic Ocean - ArcticOcean_MG_CB4_136 | ecosystem: Environmental > Aquatic > Marine > Oceanic | place: Arctic Ocean: Canada Basin | collected... | reverse complement strand
TAAGTTGGCAACTAGGAATGAAGACTTATTTTAAAAATGGAAAATTAAAAGTTTTAAATATTCTAGAGAACAGTGCTGCATATAATTCCATAGTTGTTATTGAGGATGAAATACTGGCGGTTAACGATTTTAAAATTGACAATAATTTTGACCACTGGCTGAATTACTTTGAAAATGACAAAATTGTATTAAAAGTTAATAGAAATGGAAAAATATTAGATGTAAATATGAATTTGAGAAACGATAATCAGTACTTTAATTATAAACTATCTGAAAAATGAAAAATTTTGATGCTCTTAAATGGCTTTGTTTATTAAGTTTAATTGGTTTTATCTACTGCTTTGTTTTTGACTTAGGCTATTTTTTTCTTTTTTTTGATTCCTTAAATCTTAATGCTGAGAAGAACAATTTTTTAAACTTAATTGTAGAAAATCTAGATGAAAATGGTTTCAAGTTTGACAATTACCTAGCTTCGCAACTTAGAAGTTTGTATGCTTTAAGAATAGTATTTGACATTTTAGCAATGGTAGGGGTAACACTAATGTTTTTTAAAATTAAATTAGGATGGACTTTTTATTGGATTTTTCAAATAGCCTATGTTCTGGCTCCATTTATTTTTCTGAATTTTGACTTCCAACCTTCTTGGCCCTATTTAAGTGGAATTGCCATTGTTGTCTTCCCCCTTTTTAATAATATGATTCATTTGGTCTATGTACTTTTATTTATGTCCCAAAGAAGCCAACTCAAATAATAAAATCTGTTTTGGATATTAAAATTTAACTTTTTCTTGTAAATTAGAGTAGAAGCATTTTTATATGGAAGAAAATAACGAAATAGATTATGATCCTATTAAATCCGAAGCAGATAAAGTTTCCGTAAAACAAGCATTTGGTTCAATAACCAATTTTTTAAAAAAATTATTTTCCATTTACGATGGTGTTGATAAGGAAAAAACGGTGGAGGATATTAGAAGTGACATTGAGTTCTCTTCTATAAATATTTGGATTCTAATTTGCTCTATAATTGTTGCTTCCATCGGTTTAATTAACAATTCTCCAGCGGTAATAATTGGAGCAATGTTAATATCCCCATTAATGGGTCCAATAAGAGGAATTGGGTATGCTTTGTCTGCCAACGATTTTAAAGCTCTAATTAAATCTTTAAAAAACTTTGGAATAATGGTTGCAGCAAGTGTTTTGGCATCCTATTTATTTTATTTAATAACTCCCATAAAGTCTGAGACATCTGAGCTGCTTAGCAGAACAAAACCCCATGTTTTAGATATTTTAATTGCCTTTTTTGGTGGATTAGCCGGAGTTATAGCAACAACAGTAAGAAACAAAGCAACAACTGTAACAGTAATTCCGGGTGTTGCTATAGCTACAGCTTTAATGCCTCCTTTATGTACAGTTGGATACGCAATGGCTGTTGGTAATTGGCCATATTTTATTGGTGCTTTTTACTTGTTTTTACTAAACAGTGTTTTCATATGTTTATCTACATTCATTGTTTTGAGATTGTTAAATTTTCCAAAGGTCAAATTTGTAAATCCTAAAATTGAGAGAAAAGTAAAAATTTATGTTTTTACAGTCTTATTATTGATAGTGATTCCAAGTGTTTTTAAATTTTACCATATAATTCACGAGTCTATATTTATACAAAATGCAGAAAATTTTATAAAAAGTGAGATATCCATTAACCCCGAAATAGAGGTTTTGACCCAAGAGTTAAATTACGAAGATGAATTTTCAGAAATTATTTTAAATATCGGCGGTAAATACATTAACGATGAACAGGTAAAAAACTGGAAGTTGCAGCTCACCAATTATGAGATGGGAAATGTGAATTTAGAGATTCATAATTTACAATCAAAGGCTATAGATGAAGAAGAGTTGTTAAATAAAATATTGGTGGATAATGACAAGAAAATAATGTCTATTTCTGAAGAAAGGGATTTGTATAAATCTGAACTTCAAAGTATAATGAGAGATAATAATGCCTTAGATGAGTTGAATACAAGGATTCTAACCCATTTTCCTGCTATAAAATCTTTAAATTATGGTCAATCATTTACTGAATTAAATGGAATTAAGGATACCAATTTTGTCTTTGTTATAAAGTGGAACAACGATACTTTGAAAAATTTCCAAAAATCTTATGTTGAGAATTTCATAACTACGGAGTTAAACACTTTCTATTCAAATAGCAATAAAGTTCTAATTTTCAATAAGTAGATAGTGGGGAAATCCAAAAAAAATCGTGTAAATGTAGTTTACTCAACCAATCCTCATTTTGATTTTGAGGACCCTTCTGATGATGAACAAACCATTCCATTTAATGAGCAAAAATTGTATGTTTCAATAGACAGGAAAAATAGAGGAGGTAAGTCAGTTACATTGGTTGAGGGCTTTGTTGGTAAAGATGAAGATGCAAAAGATTTAGCTAGGAAGTTAAAACAACTTTGTGGAGTTGGTGGCGGATTTAAAAATGCTGAAGTATATATTCAAGGGGATCAAAAAAACAAAATTGCATCTTTTCTTAAAAAGTTAGGAGCTTCAGTCAAGTTAAAGGGTGGGTAATTTGGTCTTTATTTTTTTTTAATTATTTTTGACTAAACGTTCAGTCAAAAAAATGAGTCCAAGAACAGTTGTTCAAAATAAAATTATTCGAGAAGAGAAGAAAGATCTTATCCTAAGAACTGCTTTAAAAGTTTTTGCCCAAGAAGGATACCATGCCAGTTCGGTTAACAAAATAGCGGATAAAGCAAATATCTCTAAAGGACTTATTTATAATTACTTCGAAAGCAAAGAAGACTTACTGAATAATATTGTTTCTAATATCATGGATAGGTATATGGAAAAATATCCTCCTATTGATTCTATTCCAAATGACAGTCATATTGAATATTTTATTGACCAATCATTTGAATTTATACTTGAAGATAAAGCTCGAGCTAAACTTTTATTTGCTTTGACAGCACAATCTATAGTTATGGATCTTATGACTAAAATAACGATGCAAAAAGCCGAACCATTTATGAACAATGTCATGAATTTTTTTGAAATTAAAAAATATGACGATCCAGAGGGGATGATGCATTATTTTTTTTCAACTTTAGAAGGGGTTCAATTACACGTAATTTTTAATCCCCTATACCCAATTGATAAAGTTAAAAAGATTCTAAAAAAACAATTCTTAAAATCATGAAGAAAATTTCTCTTATCATTTTACTATTTGGATGTTTAGATGTTTACACCCAGTCAGCAATAGAAATTATTCAAAAAGCAGATTCTAAAATGCGTGGAGCTTCTTCTTTTTCAGAGATGGCTATTACCATAGTTCGTCCAAAATGGCAAAAGACAATGACTATGAAAAGCTGGTCTCTAGGAACAGATTATTCAGTTTCTTTAGTGACTTCTCCGGCCAAAGAAAAGGGTTCGGTTTTTTTAAAGCGAAAGAATGAGGTTTGGAACTATTTACCCGCCTTAGAAAGAACTATTAAACTTCCACCATCTATGATGACCCAAAGTTTTATGGGAACGGATTTAACCAACGACGATTTGGTAAAACAATCTTCAATGGTAGTGGATTATACCCATAAAATTTTGTCAGAGGAAATCGTTGAAGGTTTGGATTGTTGGAAGTTAGAATTAATTCCTAACGAAGAAGCTACCGTAGTCTGGGGCAAATTAATTGTTTGGATTGACAAATCAGATTTTATGCAGCTAAAAATAGAGTTTTATGACGATGATGAAGAAATTGTGAACTTAATGAATGGGTATAATTTTAAAATGTTTGGCAATAAAAAACTTCCATCTAAAATCGAATTTATCCCTTTAGAAGATCAAGGTAATAAAACCATAATAGAGTATAAAATATGGGAATTTGACAAAGATATCCCCAGCAATTATTTCACTACTCAATATGTATCACGACTTAAATAAAATTAAATGTTAATTAAACTAGCTTGGCGAAATATATGGCGAAATAAAAAAAGGAGTTTAATTACCATAACTGCTATTGTAATTGCTGTTTTTTTAGCCATATGTATGAGATCACTTCAATTGGGAATGTATGACAACATGATTAAAAATGTGGTTGGATCTTATTCTGGTCATGTTCAAATTCATTCTAATGGCTATTGGGAAGAACAAACTATTGATAACGCTTTTTTATACAACGATTCATTAATTAAAATTATAGAAAACAATACAAATGTTGACCATACTACTAAACGTATTCAAAGCGGTTGTTTATCTTCTTTTAAAGATTTATCAAAATTTGTTTTTGTTAATGGAATAGAACCCCAAAAAGAGCAGTTGATGACTAACTGGAATAAAAGATTAATGGAAGGTAAATTATTAACCTCTAATTCCAATTCGATTAATATTGGAAAAGGAATAGCAAAATATTACAATATAAAAATTGGAGATACTTTAATTTTTGTGGGCCAAGGATATCATGGCATGCAAGCTGTCGGCGCATTTCCAGTTTGTGGTATTCTAGACATGAAGAATCCTAACTTGAATAATGTAAGCGTATTCATGTCACTTTCCACAGCTCAAGATTTTCTTTCTGCTAATGATTTAATGACACATTTGATAATAAATAAGAAAGAATATACAGATGAAGAAAGTATAGTTTCTTCTTTAAGTGAGAATTTTAAAGAGGAATATGAAATTATGACATGGCAAGAAATGATGCCAGAAATAGAGCAAGTGATTCAAGCCGATAGTGCAGGTGGTCTAGTCATGATTTTTATTTTATATATGATTATAACCTTTGGCATTTTTGGAACTGTACTAATGATGACTCAAGAGAGAAAGTATGAGTTTGGAGTGGTGGTCTCTATTGGAATGAGAAAAATAAAATTAATGATTGCAATGGTTTATGAAACCATTTTTCTAACATCTATTGGTGTTCTTTCAGGAATTATCTTGTCAAGACCTCTTGTACTACACTTTTACAATAATCCGTTAGAATTTCCAGCAGAACAAGCCGAAATGATAGAAAATCAAGGGTTTGAAGCTGTAATTCCATTTATGAGGTCTTACGATATTCCAATTACCCATGGGTTAATTATATTCTTTATTTCCTTATTTATTTCTATCTATCCTGTAATTACAATTTATAATTTGAACCCTGTAAAAGCCATGAAAAGATAATATGAAAACAGTAATAAAAATAGCTTGGAGAAATATTTGGAGAAATAAACTTAGGAGTTTAACCGTAATTACTTCTATGGTTTTAGGGTTGTTTTCAGGGTTGTTTGCTGTTTCTATGATGCTGGGTTTGAATGACCAAAGAATGGATAGTGCAGTAGATTCTTACCTTTCTCATATACAAATTCACCATCCTTCGTTTACTGAAAATTTTGATATAAAGCATACTATCCAAAACGTCGATTCCTTAGAAATACTTTTAAATAGAGATATAAATATTAAAGCTTTCAGTTCTAGAACAATTATATCTGGTATGGCTTCAACAGCACATGGTTCCGCTGGAATTCGACTTATTGGAATAGATCCCATTTCGGAATCAAAAGTTACCAATGTTCACAAAAGCATGGTTAAAGGAACTTATTTTAATAGTGTTAAAAGTAAGCCGGCTCTAATAGGTGAAAAATTAGCGGAAAAATTACAATTAGACATAAAGAAGAAAATCTATCTAACTTTTGTAGATGAGACTGGTAGTCAGCAACGAATAAAATTAAAAATTGAGGGTATTTTTAAAACTGCGAGTTCTCTATTTGATAGGACCAATATTTACATGAAACAGCAAGATCTTCAAAATATACTTATTGACAAATCATCTATTCATGAAATTGGTATTATTTGTCAAGATTTAAAATTGGTCAATGATATTTCTGAAGTTTTTAATGATGAATCCTCTGAAAATAAAGCAGAAACTTGGGCGCAAATTGCCCCTGAGTTAGGATATGCTCAAGAAATGATGGGTAGTATCATCTATATTTTTATGGGTATCATTTTATTGGCACTGTCCTTTGGTATTATTAATACCATGCTAATGGCAGTATTGGAAAGAAAAAAAGAGCTAGGAATGCTGATGTCTGTTGGGCTCAATAAAAGAAAATTGTTTTTGATGGTTGTTTTTGAAACCCTATTTATTTCATTGGTTGCTGCTCCAATAGGCATATTTCTATCCTACACATTTATTTCTTACTTTGGAATTCATGGAATTGACCTTTCTTCTGTTGGAGAGGGATTAGAAGAATTGGGTATTGGAACAAGAGTTTTTACCAAATTATCTTTTAACGATTATATAAATATTACCATCTTAACTTTAGTTGTAACTTTTTTCTCTTCTCTAATTCCCGCAAGAAGAGCTTTGAAATTAAATCCTGCGGAAGCAGTAAGATCCCTTTAAAATTTATAAATATGAACGTAATTGAAACAAATAACTTAATTAAAATTTACCAACAAGGGGACATTGAAGTTAAAGCGCTTAACGATGTTTCTATTAATTTTCAGCAAGGTGAATTTACAGCAATAGTTGGCCCTTCAGGATCTGGAAAAACTACATTTTTAAATTCTATAGGTGGATTAGATACACCAACTTCTGGTAAAGTGGTAATTAACAATGTAGATATTACCAATTTGAAATCTAATCAATTGATAGATTTTAGATTGCGCAACATAGGTTTTGTTTTTCAGGCATACAATTTAATTCCTGTCTTAACTGCTAAGGAAAATGTTGAATTTATAATGCTCATGCAAGGAGACTCTGCAAGCGAAAGAAAAAAAAGAGCAGAGGAACTGTTGAGTGCAGTCGGATTATCCGATCAAATAAATCGAAGACCTGGACAATTATCGGGAGGTCAGCAGCAAAGAGTAGCAGTTGCTAGAGCTTTGGCTTCTAAGCCTAAGTTTGTGTTAGCAGATGAACCAACAGCCAATTTAGATTCTACCTCTACATCCAATCTTTTAGATATTATGCATCGTTTAAATAAAGAAGAGAATATGACATTTATTTTCTCTACACATGATCAAAGAGTTATTGATAGAGCCCAAAGAATAATCACTTTAGAAGACGGGAAAATCCTCTCGGACAAAAAGCAATAAGATGAGAATATTTTCTTTCTGCTTTCTAGTATTATTTTTTATTTTTTCTATTTCTTCCCAAGAAAATAAAAAAAACAAATGGAAAGAAAAAGTAGAGGTTTCTGGTTTTGTGAAGTATATGAATACAACATCTGTTGTAGACTTAGACTCTCTAATTACAGATAACCTTTTACACAATAGAATAAGATTCAAAGCCTATTTAAGTAATAAAATAACGACAGTTGTTGAAATGAGAAATAGGATATTTTACGGTGAAGCAACACGCTTAAATCCCTATTTAGGTAAAGTATTAGAACAAGACAATGGTCAAGTAGATTTGTCTTTTGTTCCACTTGAAAGAAAATCTGTGGTCATACATTCTATTTTAGATAGAGCTTATATGAAATACAGTGAAGATAATTGGCAGCTTACTCTTGGAAGACAAAGAATTAATTGGGGGGTTAATTTGGCTTTTAATCCAAATGATTTATTTAATGCTTATAGTTTAGTAGATTTTGATTATCAAGAAAGACCGGGTGTGGATGCAGTTAGATTTCAATATTATGGAGACGATATGTCTAGTTTTGAAGGAGCTGTTCAAATTGGAAATTCCTTGGATAGTTCTGTAATAGCTGGATTATGGAAATTCAATAAATGGAAATACGATTTCCAATTTCTTGCCGCCAACTATTTTAAAGATATTGCTATTGGAACCGCGTGGGCAGGAAATATAAAAAATGCAGGATTTAAAACTGAATTATCTTATTTTCAACCTAAAACTAATTTTTTTGAAAGTAACGGTGCCTTAAGTTTATCTACTACCATAGATTATTCTTTTAAAAAAGGAACCTATATAAATGCCTCAATTCTTTACAATAGCTTAGGGAAAAATAAACCAATAAATTCATCCAATTTATTCCAAACCTTCATTGGAGATATTTCTGCAAAATCTTTGATGCCCTCAAAATGGACTTATTTCGGTCAGGTCAGTGGGGCATTTAATCCTGCACTTAATGGATCTTTTGCGGTCTTTTATATGCAAGGAATAAATCTTGCACTATTTATGCCATCTATTATTTATAATATTAATGATGACTGGGAGTTGATGCTTACTGCACAATCTGCTTTTGGGGAGTTAAAAACTAAATTCCAGGCAATGGGCTCAGGAATTTACCTAAGAACCATGTATTGTTTCTAAAGTTTTAAACTTTTATTTAAAAAAAAACAAAAATGTTTAGCCTTTTGTTGTAATAATCAAACAAAACATATTAGTTTCGCATCGTGTTAAAAAATTTACTCTGTTATACTCTATTTCTGCCACTTTTCGTGGTCTCTCAAAATCATACATTAAGTGGGTATGTGAAAGATGCATCTACTGGTGAAGCTTTAATTGGCGTGAGTATTTTTGTAGAAAAGGAATCTAAAGGAGTTACTACCAATGTGTATGGTTATTACTCAATCTCTTTAAACAGTGGAGAGTACAAAGTTAAATACTCTTATGTTGGATATTCTAGTGTTGTTAAAAAAGTTCAATTTTCAGATCACATTAGGTTAAATATAGATTTAATTGAAAGTCAGGATATATTAGACGAGGTAGTTATAGATGCTAAGCAGTCTGATGAAAATACTAGAGGAACTCAAATGGGAAAGATCGAATTATCTATGGATAAGATCAAAACCATTCCTGCTTTTATGGGAGAAGTAGATGTTCTGAAAACCATTCAATTTTTGCCTGGTGTTTCATCTGGCGGAGAAGGAAATACCGGTTTTTATGTTAGGGGAGGAGGTCCAGATCAAAATCTAATACTTTTAGATGAAGCAACGGTTTACAATGCTTCTCATTTGTTTGGGTTTTTCTCTGTATTTAATGCGGATGCAATCAAAAATGTTTCTTTAACTAAAGGTGGAATGCCAGCTAACTATGGAGGAAGATTATCATCAGTGCTGGATATTACCATGAAAGATGGTAATTATAAGTCATTTCAAGGCGATGGAGGGATTGGTCTTATAGCTTCTAGATTGACTCTGCAAGGTCCTATCAAAAAAGACACAGCTTCTTTTATTATTTCAGGAAGAAGAACATATATTGATGTTCTAGCAGAACCATTTATTCCAGAAACTTCTCCTTCAAAAGGGTCGGGCTATTACTTTTTTGACCTTACTGCAAAAGTAAATTGGAGGTTGTCGGATAAAGACAGACTGTATTTAAGTAGTTATTTTGGAAGAGATATTTTCTCATTTAAAAACAAAGATTTAGACTTTAATTTTAAAGTTCCATGGGGAAATGCAACTGCTTCACTACGATGGAACCACTTGTTTAGTGATAAGCTATTTGTGAATACAACAGGTGTTTTTACCGATTACAATTTTGCTTTTGAAGGTGGTTCTAACGGGTTTAATTTTAGGTTGGGTTCTGGAATTCGAGATTTTAACTTAAAGCAAGATTATACATACTACCACAATACCTTGCATAATATTAAGTTTGGTTGGAATTATACTTTTCATCGTTTTATTCCCTCAAGTTTATCTGCAAGTTCAGGAGATGTTGAATTTAACACGATAGATGAAACGAAAATTTTCGGAAACGAGTATGCAATATATTTTCAAGATGAGTGGGATATAAATGAAAATTTGAAAGTTAATTTAGGATTTAGACTTTCTGCATACCAACATGTTGGTCCTTTTACTAGGTATTATAAAAATCCAAATAGCGGAGCGACAGATAGCACTACTAGCTATTCCAATTTCGAAGCTATTAAAACTTATTTTGGACCTGAACCAAGATTTTCTGCTAGATATTTATTGCCAGATAATTCCTCATTTAAGTTTGGATTTGCCCACAACTACCAGTACATACATTTAGCTTCTATATCCTCAGTTTCTCTACCAACAGACTTATGGTTTCCAAGTACTGAGAATGTAAAACCTCAAATAGGAACACAATATAGTATTGGTTATTTTAGAAATTTCCTCCAAAACAATTACGAAGCTTCTGTAGAAGTCTATTACAAAGATTTGAATAATTTAATAGAGTATAAAGAAAACTCTTTTCCTGAGGATAACTTAAATAACAATGTAGATAACCAACTCACTTTTGGTAATGGATATTCTTATGGAGCAGAGTTTTTTATCAAAAAAAGAACAGGAGATTTCAATGGTTGGATAGGGTATACGTATTCCAAAACTATGAGAAAATTCGATGCTATTGATAATGGAGAATGGTTTCCTGCAAAGTATGACCGTAGAAATGACCTTTCTTTGGTAGGACAGTATCAAATAAATAAAAGAGTAAATATTGGAGCTGTTTTTGTTTATGCTACTGGCAACTCTATTTCACTTCCCGAAAGAAGATGGTTTTCTTTAGAAGAGAATAGAATTATTACTGTTTGGAGTAAAAGAAATCAATACAGACTAAATCCATATCATAGACTAGATATTTCCTTAACTATTGATTCAAAGCCATTTAAGAAAAAAGTAAATATTGAGACCAACAAAATTGAGAAGGTGAAGAAAAAAGTAACTTCATCTTGGAATTTCTCTGTTTACAACGCCTACAATAGGGCCAATCCGTACTTCATATTTTTTAGTTTTACTGGAGACCCTATACAGGGTACTGCAGATTTTGGAGCAAGTCAAGTTTCTCTTTTTCCAATTTTACCTAGTGTTACATGGAATTTTAAATTTTAATGAAAAGTATATATTACATATTGTTAATTGGTCTTTTGGGATGTACTAAGTCTATAGATTTTAAACTACCAGAAATTGAACAAACTATTGTTGTAGAAGCTACTGTAGAAAGTGGATTTCCACCAAGAGTAATATTAACCAATAGTCAGGGTTATTTTGAGGCCATAGACAGCAGTATACTATCAGATATTTTTATTCACGATGCAGAAGTGGTTATAAGCGATGGTGTAGAAAGTTTTACACTAGAAGAAATTAATTTTAATGGGATATATATATACACTTCTTTAGATTTCTCTTCTCTTGGTCAATATGGTAAAACTTATTCTCTTTCTGTCCAAGTAAATGAAAAGAGCGTTTATTCGTCTACTTCAATTCCTCAACCATTACTTATAGATAGTTTGTGGTTTGATAAATATGTCGCTTACGATTCTTTGGGTTTGATAGGTGCTAAGTTTACCGATCCGGATACTTTGGGCAATTGCTATCGATGGTTTGCACAGCGAATAAATTCTTACACCTACAATTATCCTGCTCCATTTAACAATGTTAAGGGAACTATTAAAGACTCTCGCCCATTACCCCCAATAGGTAGTTCTACAGACGATAAGCTTTTCAATGGTTTGTCTTTTGATTTTATATTTCCTAGAGGAAAAGATGGTCTTTCAGATGGACCTGACGATAATAATGTAGAATCTGGGTTTTATAAGATTGGGGATACAATTTTAGTAAAATCTACCACCACTACTTATCCAATCTACTTGTATGTAAGAGCTATGGAAAATGCTGCGGCTTCTGAAGGAAGTATATTTTCTTCCCCTGGAAACTTGCCATATAATGTTGAGGGAGATGGTATTGGAATTTTTTATGGGTATGGAGTTTCTTACGATACTTTAATTTGTGAATAAGTTTTTTTCACTAACCTACTCATAAATAATATATTTGAAATCTAAAAAATTATTTATGCCAACTATTGAAAAAGTTAAGTGCTTAATTGTAGGTTCTGGTCCAGCTGGTTTTACAGCTGCTATTTATGCTTCTAGAGCAAATATGTTCCCAGTTCTATACCAAGGAATACAACCAGGTGGTCAGTTAACTACTACAACAGATGTAGATAATTTCCCAGGATATGCAAAGGGGGTTAACGGCACTCAAATGATGGTAGATTTAGAAGAACAAGCCAAACGTTTTGGTACTGATGTAAGATCTGGTATGATAACGAAAGTTGATTTTACTGGACCGGTGCACAAGGTATGGGTAGATAATAAACTAGAAATTCATTCAGATACTATTGTTATTTCTACTGGTGCTTCGGCAAGGTATTTAGGCTTAGATTCTGAACAACATTATTTATCTAATGGTGGTGGTGTTTCTGCCTGTGCTGTTTGTGATGGCTTCTTTTACAAGGGACAAGAAACGGTAATTGTTGGTGCGGGAGATTCTGCTTGTGAGGAAGCATCCTATTTAGCCAATATTTGTACCAAGGTTACTATGTTGGTTAGGAAAGATGAATTTAGAGCTTCTAAAATAATGGCAGATAGAGTTAGGGGCATAGATAATATAGAGATATTACACAATACAGAACTAGATGAGGTATTGGGAGATGGCAATGTTGTTACTGGAGCAAGAGTAGTGAATAATAAAACACAAGAAAAGCATGAAATATCTTGTACTGGTGTGTTTATTGCAATTGGACATACACCAAATACCAAAGTGTTTAATCCATGGTTATCAATGGACGAAAACGGATATATAGTAAATAATCCAGGTTCTTCTAAGACCAATATAGATGGTGTTTTTGTTTCTGGAGATGCTGCCGATCATGTTTACCGACAGGCGGTTACTGCTGCAGGTACTGGCTGTATGGCTGCTTTAGACGCTGAAAGGTATTTGGCTGCTAAGGGTTTACATTAAGAGATAAATAATTCTCATCAAAAAGTGGGTAGGACAATTTTTTGGTAATTTGTAGATATTCATGTTTTAATTTTCTACTTGCGGATGCGTTTGCAAATTGATGTTTGGCAATAATTATAAACATTTCTAACATTTCTTTGTAGGATGTTGAACCAGCTTCTACAGAAAAAAGTTTCATATTTTCTTGGAATTTTTTTCTTTCTTTTTTGATGGCAAAGTATAAAGATTTCATAATGAAATAATGCTGAATATGTCTTATATGAAAAATATAATTTTCTTCTGTATTGCCTTCGACTTTATTAATTATCCATTCCATTACTTCGCTATTTTTAGTAATCATTGCGTTGATTATTATTTCATAGAAATATTCTATAGGTAGTTTAGAAATGTTTTGGTTCTCATCATTTGTTAACACCATTTGAGCTTTGTTTATAGATAAAAATAGGAATTAAAAATTGAAATTTTTGTATATGGCAATGATTTATGATGATTTCAATTCTATTTGTAAATAGAATATCTATACTTTATCAAGTAAATAATTTTCTTTAATTTCATTAACTATGAATCGATGGATATATCTTTTACTATTTGCAATAATTTTCTCTAACGTTTATTCTCAAGAAAAATGGAGGGGAAATACTACTCCCACTTATGGTGAATTAATTACTCATCTTAAGAAAATTTCCATTTCTCATAGTGAAGTAGAACTTTACAATATGGGACCATCAGATTATGGATTGCCTATTTATGTCTGTATTGTAAATGGTGCAAAAGATTCTACCAACACCTTCAAAAAAGCACGAGAAGAGACTACTATTTTATTTAACAATGCCATTCATCCAGGGGAGCCAGACGGAATAAATGCATGCTTAATTTGGCTGGAGGAGATTTTAAATAACAAAAAAAGTATTAAAAATCTCCCTGTTGTTGCTTTTATTCCAGCTTATAATATTGGTGGAATGCTCAACCGTTCAGGTAATAGCAGAGCGAATCAAAATGGCCCCAACGAATATGGTTTTCGTGGAAACGCCCAAAATTTAGATTTAAATAGAGATTTCATAAAAATGGATGCGGTCAACTCTTTTACTTTTAGTAATATATTTCACGCTCTGGATCCTGATGTGTTTGTAGACAACCATGTTTCAAATGGTGCAGACTACCAATATGTTTTAACTTATATAAGTTCTCTAAGAGAAAGATTGGCACCAACTTTAAATAGTATTATTTACGACAGACTTTTACCAGCATTAGAGAGGAATTTAAAGGAAAACCATAAGATAGATTTATTTCCATATGTAGATTTAAAAGGAAAAACTCCCAAAGAGGGAATAGTTGCTTTTAACGATCTTCCTCGATATGCTATGGGTTATGCATCTTTATTTCACTCTCTAAGTTTCACAGTAGAAACCCATATGCTAAAGCCATTTCCTCTTAGAGTAGAGGCCACCTTAGCATTTATGAAAGAATTAATAAACTGGACTTCATTAAACAACACTTCAATTGAAAATGCTAGAGTAGAGGCTAGAAAATTTGTAACAGAAGCACCATATTTAAAATACAATTATGTTACTTCTAGTAAGAGAGATTCTATTTTGTTTAAGGGTTACCAGCATTCTTTCCCCATTCATAAAATAACAGGCCTTAAGAGACTCAAGTACGACAATACAAAGCCATACACCAGCTACGTTCCATATTTCAAGACTTCTACAGCAAAGGATTCTGTTAAAACTCCAAACTTTTATTATATAAGTGCTCAGGAACAAGATGTAATTAAGAGGTTGGCGGCAAATAAGGTGGAGATGAAAATGATAAGTAAGGATACTTCAATGCTTCTAGGAGTTTATAGAGTAGTTGAATTTTCCCCATCTAAAAAACCATACGAAGGTCATTTTAAGTTAAACAATATTAAAGTTCAAAGAGATAAGGAATTGGTTCAGATAAAAAAAGGAGACTACATGGTTAATTCCAATCAAGATGCTGCACTTTTTATTCATTTTGTTCTACAGCCAGACTTGGAAGACGCTTATTTATGCTGGAATTTTTTTGACAGCTATTTACAGCAGAAAGAGTATTTTTCTAGCTATGTTTTTATAGACAAGATAGAAGAGATTTTAAATAGCAATATTGAATTAAAAAAAGAGTATGAGTTAAAGAAAAAAGAAGACAATGCTTTTGCTAGTTCGGAGTGGGACCAGCTTTATTTCATCTATAAAAGAAGCTCTTATTTCGAAAAAAGCTTTAGTAGATTACCTGTTTACTACTTTGATTCTCCCAAATAATTAATTATTAACCTCTTTTTTCTTTCTAAACTAGGTAAATTAACGTAATGACACCTATTATTTTTAATTATGATTTTATTTGTTTTTAAATTAAAATATGTTTAAAAAAACAGTATTATCTGCTTCTATTATAATTTTTACAATAAATGTATTTTCACAAGAAGTCATCTCTTCTCAAGGGGATACTTACACCAATGTAAGCGGGAACATAGATTTCACTATTGGGGAAGTAATTACATTTACTGGGAGTAATGTAGAGAACCAACTTACTCAGGGTT
>Ga0114997_10002363_pt1 | contig 15218 bp, 14 predicted proteins | sample ArcticOcean_MG_C_2_FD_87045 | JGI IMG/M metagenome (GOLD analysis project Ga0114997, IMG submission 87045) | Marine microbial communities from western Arctic Ocean - ArcticOcean_MG_CB4_136 | ecosystem: Environmental > Aquatic > Marine > Oceanic | place: Arctic Ocean: Canada Basin | collected... | reverse complement strand
CGGAGATATGATTGGATGGAGGGTTCGAGAAGATGACATTCCTTACAGATTCGTTCGCCATCCAACTCCAGAACAAATCAAACGTGCCAGTGGGCCGTTGTGGATTGGACCGCTGTGGGACAAGGATATAGCAGGCCGTATGACCGAAGAAAAAGTGCTTGAACTTTGCCAGGCTTCACCGGAAGAAATTGAGGGGATGAAAATTGTAGGTCTTGAATGGAGTGCTGAAGATGTTGAATACTCGACGCGTGAACTGAGGCGGAGCGTTCGGTATATTTCCGATGCGGCTGACCTCATGAGTCGTGAACATTTACTGTTGAATCTCGATTCATTACCGCGTTGGGCAGGCATTGGTGGAGCACCTAAACTTGAGAAATTGATTGCAAGTATTCTCGAAGATGGGCACTGTGCTGCCCGATTGCCAGATTTGGAACCGTTGTTGATTACTGATGCATCGTTCGAAGTGGTTTTGCAACACGTGCGTAAGAATTCCCCTTTAACCAAATGAAGGGTCAACATCACGGTCTGCGTCAACGACATTTGTTTCGGGACCTGGCAAGAGAGTTTGTGAATTCTCAATAACTTCTCGGACACTATCCTCGATATTTTGAGCGTTTTCGAGCAATTCACTGAGAGGGATTTCAATACCAGTCAATTCGGCAACTGCTTCAACTGCTAGAGCAGCAGCACGTGCATCTGGGTACATTGGGCTTGCTTCGGCCAAAAGAGCCGTCACATCGATTCCAAGGCGGTCGCCTTCTCCAAGAAGAAAGCCCGTAATACCGGCAACAATACCTTGCTGAATAGGTTCGATTCCTGCGCGATGGAGCCGGTCTCGTGCAATTTGAGACGAACCTACGCCAAATAATTCACCAGAGGAGACATCCTTGCTCGATTGAACCAGTCCATCGATGATGATGAGGCGGTCAAAGCCGCCACGAGTGAACCATTCTAAGACAGTAGAAGCGAACATGATGTCTTGCTCATCTTTGAATTGTATTTCCGAAGTGAATACACCAATTCCATCTCCTTGGTAGACACGAACCGGATGTTTTGGCACTTCGTTATGGATCAAGGCCACAGCAGGGAATTCGGCATTCAGTACTGTGCCCAATTGCTTGAGTTTTAGCGTTTGAATGATGTGGGATGCGGCGATGACGCCAACCATGCCTGCCGTTGTAAATCCAGCAACGGCAACGCCGCCCGTAGTTCGTGGGTCTGCACCGTCTTGAAGAACGAGTGCGTATCCTTTGAATTCGTGCTCCATGTCATGCCCCCTTAATTGAGCGTGAAGACTGCCTATGAAAAGTCATACGGTAGGGTTAATCTTCCCATACCGCCCAATCTTCCCAACCATCTTCACGGTACCACCAAACGCCTTCTTCGTCTTCCCACCATTCAGTTCCTTCTTCATCAACGGTAATTCCATCGTCTTCTGGAGTTGATTCTTCTTCGTCTCCTTCCGCGTCACCTTCTGCTTCGACTTCTTCAATCTCTTCTTCATGGGTGCCGAATTTTTCAATTTCGCCGCGGCCGTCGACTTCATCGAATAGTGAAGGACGACGTTCTTTAGGAGGTTCATTTCTCGATATCTCGCCATCTTCGGAATTGATTTCGTCCAAACTATTGCTTGGCTTGGTTATTGGGGAGGATTGGTCGTCATCTTCGTAATCGTCATCGTCGTCATCGTCGGAATTTTCGAACCAATCTTCATCTTCGGCACGTGGGCGTAACAAAACAAAGGCTACACCAAGTCCACCAAGTACGAGAACTGCGATGATTCCGCCGACAAGTGCGCCAGAACCGCCCTTGGTTTCTGTAGGGTCGGCGTCTATTGGCTCATCCACTTTCAGTTGGGCAGCAAGTGTCCACTGGAGTTCACCCTCGGTTGTAGCGGAGGGAGTCGTCATTGCAGAGCAGCGGTCTGTGCCATCATCCATGCAAGTGAGTGTGAACACATAACCGACTCCTTGTGGGCCAGGGAACAATCCATCGGATGGGCCATTTCTTACAGGAGTAAACGTGATCTCGAGAGTTTCATTGGCGTTCATTGTAAGGATTGGTCCCGGCCCGGTCAAAGAAGGGTGCTCAAAAGAGAGTGGGGGTGACGTGGACGGAATTACGGTCCAACTAAAGCCAAGTTGAACTTCAAATGGATTTGGATTGGTCACTGTGCAAGTCAACGGTGAATCAGTTGAGTTCTCTTCCCAAGCATAGGTTGCTGCTTGACACGTAACTAAACCTGCAAGAGTAACATCTGGGAATGGTGGTTGATTGGTTTCGTTACCCGTTTCGTTTCCAGTTTCGTTTCCAGTTTCATTACTCAAAGGATTGTGGAAAGTGAAACTAAACGTCTCAGGTGTTGGTGAAAACCATGGTTGATTGGTTGAAGGCCAGAACGTAAGTTCATCACCCGATGAAGCAGTTCCATCGAGTGTGATTTCGCCGCCTTTGATTTCAACTGTTCCGGCAGCAGTAATATCACCTGTTGCATTCGATAATTGCCAATCGTATACCACGTTAGCAAGACGCACGTTCTGCACTGGGAGTTCGGGAATGACTGAGGCCACAATGGAGAATTGTTGATCCTCATCTAGTTCAACTAGTTCCGGAGAGGTGGTGACTGTTGCGCGTAAGATTCCGATTCCATTCAAGGTCGCTGTGCTCATATCTGCTGGCTGGATTGTAGGGGTTCCAGATGTTCCGCCGTATTCAACAAAGAATGACACTGCGCCAACAAATTCAGAAAGGGATGCCGTTAAATCTGTTAAATTATTGGCTTGAACAGCATACCATGTCCCATTTTCATCAGTGATTCCGGGGAGGGTGAGGTTATCAAAATCTTGGCCAATAATGTGGAGTGTTAAATCTTGAGATGGTATCCCTTCACCATCGCTTGAAAGGGTAATATTCAGATGTAGTGAATCCAATGCGCTCAATTCAAACCAACTCGTATTAGAAAAACCACTTGAAGTAATTTCAAATGAAATATCGCTTGAACGTAATGAGTTGTTTTGGGATTGGACTGGCCCGAATGTGGAGAAGTTTGTTGTGAGATTACCGTAGGAATCGTATGCCACCACAGCGACCCAGTAATCGATTCGGTCAACTAAAGTATTTCCATCCCCATCTGTGGTGATATTCGTCGTGTACTGATTGGTGGATGGCGCGAAAGTCGAAACGGAAGTCAAAGATTGAAGCGTGGTTATTTCCTCAGTATCAACGAAAACTCTGTATTCGGAAACCAAATCAATTGAAGCATTCCATGTCACATTAATCGAACTACCGTTATCATTTGCAGTATCGATGGCATTGAGGCCTTGAACTGCCATCGGAGGGGCAGGGAATGGTATGGTGATTGAGAGGCGTGCAGAAAGATTGCTAGTGACTCCGTATGAATGCACCGAACGAACCGCGTAATCGTAGGATTGGCCGGCTGAAATGTCGGAATCAGCTGTAACATTCAGAATGCTGGTAGAGGTAGGGTTATTGAGGTCAAAGATGCCATTCGCGTTTACTTTGAATATCTCAAATTCAATTAGATCTGTTCCGAAATCAATCTGGTCTTGCCATGAAAAAATAAGAAGTTCGGAAGAAAGGAGATCGATGCTCAATACTGGGTCAGGTGGTAAGGCCAAATTCGGTGCACCCGGGATATAATCTGCATGGAGACTAGAAATTGTCAAGGTTCCGCTTTTCGTTGACGTGAAGGGCAAAACGATGTTGATTGTTCCTATTCCTGCCGTTTGGAGTTGATTGATGATATTGGTGAGGTTTCCTACTGTTGCAGGATTGTTTTCAACAATGAAATCAATGTCATAACCAATATCCATGTTGGTAATGTTGAAAGTGCCAGTGCCTGAACTGGTGAAATTGTGGGTGAAAATATTCATTTTGATATCGTAATCATGTGAAGTATACATTTGCCCGTTCGTCAATGGAGAAAGGAGAGAGGGTATTTTTCCGAGAGGGTCTGCAAATTCCAAAGAAGGCGTTCCTAATTGTCCATTTCCCGCATACCCAGATGCGAATAGATCATTTTGACCGTTTTGGTCAATGTCCATTCCAATTGAATTCCACGAGCCGATAAACAGGCCGAAGGTGTTTCCTTCACCAGCAGAAACTATGTGTTCTGGCAGGCCATCAGCATCCATATCGATATATTTCGAATCCGTTGGGCATGACCATGGTTCGAGAATTGTTTGAGTTGCTGTGATTGAAGTTGTTGTAATGTTGAAGATGGTGAGGTTTCCTTCTATGGTTTGAGAATTTCCATCGCCCGAAGATAATTGAGGGATGAGAAGAGAAAGGGTGCCATCGCCATTATGGTCTGCAATTGTGGCATTGGCTAAAATAAGCGATGAAATCACGCTGGTCGTCGACCAAGTTGAACCTGTGTTTTCAGCAAGAACATATCCTTGCATTGTTGATGAAAGGAGGTCGACGTCGCCGTCTTGGTCGATGTCGGCTCCAATAATTTCAGATTCCATTCCATCGAATGTGTTTACATCCAATGTCAAAGCACCATTCATCCATTTGACATGACTTGTGTGGCCGGTGATATCCGTTATGAGTGCTGAAAACACTCCCTGTGAACCATTGAAATATCCAGCATAGATGGTCGTAAGTTGGGCGGGTAAAGTGGTACTATTGCCGAAGACTGTCAAGGTGGTATTGGCAGCGAAATTACTATTTTTATCATTGTATTTTCGTAAAGAAACGGTTCCACCTTCATGAATTGAAAGGATGTCGGCATATCCGTCGCCATCAATATCGCCTGCACGGGCTGAAATCAAATCAGCAGAAAGGGAAATAGACGAAGCGTTACTCAAGACTCCGGTTGTTGAGTTTGTTTGATGAAAACATACACGGTCATCATCGGGAGCGGTTGAAATCACATCGCTGAAATTATCACCGTTAACATCAACCACTATGATATCACTTCCATTGCCGCATGTAGCGACCCATGGAGAGAGTGTGACTCCAGAAGATGAGGTCCAGTCAAGAGTTGCGAGCGCTGGGCCTACGGGATTACCTTGAATGCTAACATGGGCTTTCACAACTATTTCATCTAAGGTATCGTTGTCAAGGTCACCAATTTCATAGGTCGAAATGTTATCGATTGGTATTAGCCCAGCAGGCACATCAGAAGTAAACGTCACGTCCATTGTCCCACTTTCAATAAGAGAATTGTGCGGTAAATAAAATGGAAGTGATTGTGCCGAACCACTCGAAAAAATGGATTGTGAGGATATGTTATTCAAGAAGGTGTTTTGGTGGCCCAAATCTCCAAAACCAAGTCCATCAAACGCCCATTCATTAACCCCATCTTGCCCAATGTCGAGAGTGACTTGGCCGGGAGTGGATAATTCGTCTTTCGCATTAATTACGAAGTGGCTGGATTGAAACGTTGTGTTTCGGGGAACGTCGATGGAATAATTTGTATCCAGCTGATTGGCGGTAAGAGGGAACGAAATCGATGCCATACCGTTCGAAAAATTAGTGATTGTTCCTCCTTGGCCGTTTGCACTGGCTAAGAAGAGAGTGCTTGATTGACAAAAAATAAGCAAAGAAATTGCTAGAATCGTTGAAATTCGATTTTGATTCATTCGAGTGGCCTCTGGCGGCTTGAGACATAAAGCCCCTTACAGAATACGAGGGGTGGCCTTGGGTTTTCAAGCCTTTCTTCAAATCCCCCGTAGATAAGACCGGATGCAGAGTCGCTAAAGGGTTAAGAGCAGTAGACCGATACAAGAATCAAGTTGAGGTGTTTGATTGGACAAAACAGTTAAGATTTCTGTTACGGCTGGTGATGTTGAAATCGACCTTGACGGGTCGACTACAGAACTCGATGAGATGCTTTCATTGCTTCGCCAAGACGATTCTTGGGGCCTAATGATTGACCGGTTGAAGGTCGCTCGGAACTCTACACTAAAGGCCGCCAAAGACGCTGCAAAAGCATCGGATTTACCTGAACGAGGCTCTGCCTTCCACGCATTAGTTGAAACTTGTTCTTTGAAACGAAAACCCGACCAAGTGCTTGGTGCTATTCATTATCTGCGGGAAATCGAAGGAATCGCCGACAGCCCTCCGCGCTTGATTAATCAATTGTTTGAAGATGCTGGAATGGAACCTCCCGGCAATCTCTCGCTTTATCTCAATCGATTGCGAGAAAGAAACTTTTTAATCATTCCAAGTGGAAATGAAGATAAGAACCGATTTGCTATTTTAAGTAGCGAAGGTCGCGCACATTTGGATAAACGCTCAACCGATTGAGGAATGAAAATGGTCATGACGGGAGGGGGTGATGATGACCCTCGTGAAACGAGTGGTGAGCGATCAATACCGTTAGACTGGTCCTTCCAAAACCACGCTGAGGCAATTCTTCGCAAGGGAAGACACGCAGGTTCGACATTTCGTCGGGCAATTCTTGATAATGCAGATTTTACAGAAGGTGACTTTTCAAACTCGGATTTTCGAAAAGCCTCTATGTTCCAAATAGACTTGATGAAATCGGCATTTGACGGTTGTGATTTCCGAAATGCCGACCTTCGCAAAGCTAGACTGAATTTATCCAATTTTAGAAACTGTAAATTTACTGGAGCAGACCTTCGTGGAATACGTGGACGATACGCTATTTGGCAAGGCAGTGATTGGTGGAATGCAATTATTGATGATGATTTGAGAAAAGTACTTTCAAAAAAATGGCCACAGCCAAGTTCGGAATAACTCATTCCTCTGAATCGATTTTGAGATACACTTTGTGTTCTGGATAGAGCGCGAGGCGGGCACGCGCATTAATCAGCGGTAAGGCTGCTATTCCTGCGCACATAACCATACATACTCCGCAAAGATAGGTGGCGAGTTCGTAGGTGAGCAACAAAACGCCGACCAAATGTGCATCTGCTGCTCCTTTGACAAGAAGGCTGCCTGTGATGCCGGACACCATACCAAGCGTTGCCCCTCCAAGTGCCAACTTTGCCCCTGAACCTTTGAGAAATAGCAACATGCCCCCACCAAATAACACCATGAGACTGGCAAGGCCCAATCCATAGCCACGAACTGCATATCCGCCAGATTCTCTTGCAGCATCATGGAATATCTGGTATTGCTCTACCGAGATATCTTCTGTTCCATCTCCTTGGCTATTCGGAGTTGATAAGAGCAACTCTACCTCTTCATCGGAAAGGTCGACTGCTTGATGGAGGGAGACGTCTCCCCAGGCCTGGAAAAATAATAACAAAGCCCCGAGAATGAGAAGAACTCCAACCGTTTTTGGCCCCTTATTATCGGGCCGAATGGTGAAGGCCTGTGGTGGCATTTCCGGTTCGGGTTGGTTCTCGTTCATACGCATTGAAAACCCAAGGTCTATATCGTCACTCTTGGTAGTAGATTGCTTACTTTTTTCTTCATCGGGATGAACCGTGACATTCACATTTACATCCCCCATTACGACGCTGTCTTTGACCTGCACAGAATCCCAGGCATCTGAATTTTCAGAATCACTCATGGTTATACCTTCTTAATATGATGGAGTAATCCTGCTCTAAGGTCTTCTGGAATATCTTGTGATTCTAACGAATCCATATCGACGCATACGGTCACTTGAGAAGATGTCCAAAGCAATTCTTGCTTTTGATTGTGAAACTCATAGCCCCAAGTGCATGAAGTCGTCCCTACTTTATTGAGCCAAATTGTAGCATGAACAGTATCCCCATAGCGAAGCGGTGCAATAAAATCAGTTTCTATGTGGACCACAGGAAACCCAATTTTCCGTTCACCAATCAGTTCAGGATAACTGATCCCACACATTGGCTCCCAGCATTCTTCAAAAAACCGATGTGCAAGATCATAGATTCTTGGGAAGTAAGCAATGTTGGCATTATCCAACATTGGGTAATCGACGCGACGCGCCAGTTGAACCGCCATAGTTGTACCACATGCTCGGCCATCATGAAGCCTTGTATTCTAAGTCATAAAAAGTTGCAAAAAGCAACCCGTTGCGCTTATATCCAATCGGTTAGTGGGCCGACTACAAGGCCCCATAGTGTAGCTTGGATATCACGCCGGCTTGCGGAGCCAGCAACCCGTGTTCGAATCGCGGTGGGGCCGCTCTTGTTCCTCTGTGGTGCGGCCGCTGTCTACGATTGGATTTTCCAATCATGCATTTCCCAATTTTCTTTTTCGGCGAATTGCTTGAAGGCTCCTCTCGAATTGATTGCTATTGGATGGCCGGTAATTCGCATAAACCATGAATCAGCCATTGTGTTTCCATAGCCATAACATTCCGCAAGTTCGTGCCCATTCTCTTGAGCGTCTGTTTGGATAATCAGGACTTTTCCTTTTCGCCGAGGCACTGACCAGCCACGTTCTGAACCACTGAGTATACCCGTTCGTTTTGCAGGGCCGCAGCCATAAACTGTGTCCATTCCAAGCACTTCCCCCATCGCTTCCGCCATTGGAGCGATAGTCGCTGAAACCAAAACTAAGCGATGCCCTTGAGCGCGATGCCATTCGATTTTATCTCTGGCTTGCTGGGTTACTTTGTGAACAAGTTTTTGTTCGGCGATTTCTTTAGAAAGTTTCTCCAACACTTCCCATGAAGTGAGTGATAAATGGCCTCGGTTCCGGGCAGCATCGTACGGAGCTCGTAAACGTAGGACGTTAGCAAGAAAACCCACGCACCATGCTGTCACTCCATATGGAATTCGCCATGGGCGTTTTTTCCAAAGTACAGCAGTCAGCGTTTTTTCACTTGAAGCATCCAAAAGGGTGCCGTCAAGGTCAAAGTACGCCGTAACGCCTTCCCGCATAGACTCTCCTCATTACTCAATGTACATGAGTTTCCCCCTCCCGGATTACCCGGTTTCAGGGTTTATTAGGGACTTCAGAGCAATCTGCTTCACCGTAGACTCGCCGGCCTGCGGTATGATCTTGCCACCACACAAGGTATTGAGCGAGATGACGTGGTATGAAGAAGCCTACTTTACGTGGCGTAAGTCCATGGTTTCGCATTGCGCGGTCATTGGTTAAATTTGCTACAATCGATTGGGCTGAACATCCGGGGTTTGCACCGACAAAGGTAAGAATTTCTATTTTCAACCGTTCGTACCTTGCTTGCTTTTGCGAACCTTTTCCTTCTCTTCTTGGTGGCATAATTCGAAAATCTCTGTTAACCCATATCAAAGAAACCGTGGGGGTCCCATCGGGACGAGGGTTTGAAATATCAATCAAACGAGACGTTTAGGGTAGTTTTCCAGTTTGCTGTTGCTAATTTCTTAGCCTTACCATCAGCAATAATTGGGTGGATGTTTTTGAGGCGCCCGTGCATGCCATGGACTTGGAATTTAACTCGTAGTTCAGCGGCTTGATCTCGAACGATGGCTTCCATTTGTGCTTCATCTAACTCAATAGTAGCGAGGATTGTACCATCTGAATGGCTGGTGATTGTGAGGGTGTTTCCAGATACTGAAAGTGCTGGCCTGAAGTCCATATCATCCGGATGATCCATCCAAACTGAAACATCGACAGAGAGCGAATCACGGATATTGATGCGGCTAATTTCTACTGTATCTACCATGGCAATCAACTCATCCGAAGTGCTCCCGCTTCATACATGTTCCCATCGACCAAAGTGGTCACTCATAAGCAATTTCAGTGAGCTTTGGAATGTAGACTGTCACCGTCACAGTCAATGTCCAATCATTGCCATCATCAAGGTCTGGCATGCCTTCAATCAGCGGATCGGGTTCTGCTTGCTGAGCGGTCACCGTCCAAGTCCAGGTGCCTTGGCCCGAACGAGTGCCTGGTTCTGTGAGGAGTTGTTGGAGTAATGCTTCCTCAGAATCAGAATCATAGATGTTGTCTTCTCCTGCCGGATTCATATTATCTGCTGATAAAGATGCAGATGTTGATTCATTGGCGGTGATATTGCCTTCTTCTGTTTGGGCAGATTTTTCATACCCGTCGTCGATAATGAAAAGAGTTAAACTAAAATTATCTTCGGGCGCAAGTACATCTTGCTGTAATTCTAGAACTCCGAGGAAAGCAGTTACCCGACCGAATTCACCTGGTGTGATGTTGCCCTCCCACTGTTGTCCTTGGTTGAGGTACCCGTCCCACGAATATTCTTTTTCTTCGGCCTCCCATGTCACTTCATAGCGCCGAGGATTTATTTCAAGAGAGAACAATTGCTTCAGACTGGCATTTGCTGAATCGGTAACTGTTACGCTACCTTGAATCGTTCCTGAACGGTTCGTGGGCAACAAGACTGTCGGTTCTGTAGAATCGACATCATTCCTCATATCCTTGTCGCCATCTGAGTCCTCACCCCAATTCAAATCCCATTCAAAGTTCAATTCATCACCTTCTGGGTCTTCACTACCGCTCGCATCCAAGCGCACAGAGTCGCCTGAGCGAATTGATTCAGGATAGGTCAAATTGAGAATGGGGGCACCGTTGACATTGATCATCGTTATGGCTTGATCTTCGCCGCCTTGGTCATTGACGACCGTCAGTTCAACAGTGAAAATTCCAAAGGTGGCATATCGATGAGAGGTAAATCCCGTAGTCGTATCTGCAGTTTGGCCGTCACCAAAATCCCAAAGATATTTGGTGATGACGCCTTCGATAGGTTCTGATTCACGGGCATCAAATGTGACTGTTTCACCTTCTTGAATTAGTAGTGGGTATGCTATGAGGCTTGCCCTTGGGTCAACTGTAAAGTCCAACCCTCCTGTGCATCCTGCGACAAAACTTGAACAAACCATGAGTCCGACCATGAAGAAAGAACGAACTGTTCGCCCATTCATTAGCCCCCACATAGAAATATGCTGAAGCCTCACCCTATCTAATGCTTGGGGGATTTCTTCCATTTTACCTCACATTAATAATATAGATATTGAACGCCAAAATACTCAGAATTCGATTTCTTCAGGGAGGTCGCCAACAATGGTCGCTGATTCGAGGTGGTCGCCCATTTCTTCAACCGATTGATGTTCGACAATATTCAATTCGGAATGGTCCTGAGGTTGCTCATCCGCAGACAGCAAATCCATCACTTCAACTTCTCCAGCATCATAAGCAGGTGCTGCCGTTGGTTCTAACTCCCGCTTAACTTTCTGCACGTTGGATTCCAATTCATTCATGGCATCATCGATAACGCTTTGTTGACGTTGTACAAAATCTTCGGTAAGTCTTTCTTGATGAGGGTCATGAAATTCTACCTCCTCAACCTCCACTTCTTCGCGCTTGGATGAAAAGACCTTCTTCAATCGGTTCACGAAGCCCATAAGCAAATGCACCAACGGGACAAGTAAGGGGTTTGCGATTGCTTGTATCTAAGGGGTGATGTTCAAAGGGGGTCAGCGGTGTTGTTCGCTTATGGCCCCAGATGTCCTAGATGGTGAGCGCGTGCTCGCCTTTGATTTGGAAACGACAGGGATTTCTACATCTTCTGACCGAATCGTGCAAATTGCCTTGGTCGGTGCAGCTGCAGATGGGACGGCGATTAACTTTGAACAAATCATCAACCCGCGTCGGCCGATTCCTTATGGTGCAAGTAATGTTCATGGTATTTTTGACGAAGATGTTCGAGGAAAAGGTGATTTTTCAACCATTGCCGACCAAGTTGCGGAACTGATTGAGGGTTCAGTCATCGTTGGCCATAATGTTCGTAAATTTGACCTAGAAATGCTCGAAGCAGAATTCTTCCGTTTAGGAAAGATGGTGCCGCGCCCCAAAGCGGTCATGGACACTTATGAATTGGTCCGCAGGCTCAATATTCCACGCCCCCACAACCTTGGCGCCCTATGCACGCGCCATGGTATTTCTTTAGAAAATGCACATACTGCTGCTGCTGATGCTGCTGCTTCCCTGTTACTGTTCTGGAGGCTTTCAATCGACCACGCACCTTCATTCCGCCATTCATTGGAAGAATTAGAACGGTGGGCTGTTCATGGAAACATCTCTTCAGATGCAACCCAATTGGGAAGGGGTTTAGGTGATCTCGAATTGGTCGATCAATTAGGGAAAATTCGTAAAGATGGAGACCAAATCATTCTCGCTTTTGGACGTCATAAAGGACGGGATGTGAAAGAGATTCATGTTGAAGACCCGCGCTATATCCATTGGCTTCTCTCCGCGAAAGGAATTGGAGATGAGGCAGCGAGAGAAGTTATTCGTTCCTATCTTGGGCTTGATGGGTAATGGCTAGGCAGTGTACTGAGCCTAGTATGTGTTGTGCTCGACAGCAGTACACCATTCAAACCCTGAAAAAGACCCTGTTTTGGCGGTGATTTCACCTTATTCAATAATGGGCAAAAGTGATGAAAACTGTGGTTCAACAATAAGTGGTTTCGATGGAGACTGTGTACTCAACTCAAACAGTGGCTGCTGCTTCAATGTCACGAACATTGACAATAATTATGAATCAGTGTATTCTCCGAGTAATGTGTCTCGCCGTAAATCAACATCAGTGATGCTCGCTCTCATACTCGTGTTGAGTGGGTGCTTAAGCACAACAGAACCTCAAATCATTGACATCATCGATACCACTGATGACGGGGGTGAATCGAGTGATAACGACATTGATGGCAATTCCACAGATGACAACTCCACCATTGAAAATGAAACCGCTGAAGTGGTCGAAAACAATTCTGCGCTCGGCGCATCATATCTCATCATTCATTTTGAACCAGCAACCGACGCCCAAATCGATGAAATGTGGCCTTACTTACAGGACTTCATCACCTCAGCTGATGCTGGAAATCACGATCTTACACTCGCCTTTGCACACCATTGGGCTTCCAACATCTTGGCTAATTCGACTCGATTGAATGATGTTCGCACTTGGGAAACAAATGGGCATGAGCTTGCATTGCACCATCATTCACGCGATCACCCCACTGAATGGGACGGCTATTCTAATTCACCAACCCCGCCTCGACCAAACGCCTACAAAGGAAATATGTCTGCTTTGATGGATCTGATGAATCAACTCCCAATCGATGGAAAAATAGTCACTGCTGCCGGTGACGGGCGGGAAACGGATTGGCATCCAGAACTGTTGTACAGCGCGGAAGCCGGTGACAAGGTGCCGGCAGATATGGTCAGCCAACCCGAAACGAAGACCTATGGTGGAAACGACGTAATGATGGTCACCAAAGCCGGATACAAGGTCCACTTTACTAGTTATGATTTGACCTTGAATTTCATCGACTCAGAATTGAATGCATCAACGGATGCAGATATTCACGGCTTTGTGATTCAGAATGAGACATTCATTGACTATGTCAGCGAACTTCAGGCCCTCTTTGACCTGCTAGAATCTCGAGGCGTTCCGCTTCGATCATTGGGTGATATTTTGTCGAATTACAGTGATGAAGATGTTGAGGGGGTAGACCAACCCGTTCTGTACCTCTCGTTCACCTTACACGTCGAAGGTTGGACAAATGAAGATTTAAATCAGGAAAAATTCAATCGCCACAGTAACACCATCCAGAATGCCTCAGACTTGTTCGCATCTTATGGGGCATACATGAACATCGAAGTGCGTCCGGATGAATTTATTGCGGGAGCAATTGCTTGGAATTCAACTATTCTTGCGGACTTGGAAGCGGAGGGGCACACAATTGGTATTCACGCAGACATTGGCAATGCACCAGGAACAACCCTTCAATCGATGACAAATGTTCTGACGAACATGAAGGCTTTGGGTGAAGCCCAAGGCGTGTCTATCCGTGGTGTTTCCGGTATTTGTTCAGATGTGGATTGGGTCCAAGCCGCTTTCGATGCGGGATATGAGTATATCACCAGCATAGTCGAATACTGCATGATGTCGATGACCAATGAGACCATACCTGCTGGATACGAAGATGTACTGAATTGCACAACACCTGCTGAATGTCACGATACCGCCTTCCACGCGGCACCCGAGTACTCCATGCACCCCTACCGGCCTGATATTGGGGCCGATTGGGCAAATATCAACCACTCAAGCGCTTACCCTGTACTCATTATGAGTGGTGTGCAAGAGCATTCATTCCATTGCCTTTCGGCAAATCCTGCTGGGGATTGCGCCTACAATAACGGCACTATCATCGCTTACATTGAGGCGGTTGAGTTGGCTTTGGAGAATCTAGACGCTAATTACCTCAACACGATGAACACTGTTTGGAGTTTAGGTTCAGATATCCCTGTTGAACTCCAACATGGATTGTTCACAGCGCTCCAACCCTACATCGATTCTGGCCAGGTGGAATTGGCATCGGTAGGAGAGGTATACGACCTATACCTCGATTGGGCATCTGCACAAAGTGAATGAGAGAGCCAGTTGTAGGTGAGACTTTGCACGATGAAATGATAACAGTGGTTTCAAACTTATGGAAACACTGGTTTAATCAAAGCCCTACTGTGGGTAGGAACAGAGGGTATGCTTCAGAGAGATTTTCTCAAGCCAAATCTAGGCTTCTTCATCCCTTACAATCTCAAGTATTTGCTCCGCCACCAGATGCGCATCATTATCACGAAAACTGTTTCGTGTTACCGTGGATTGTGCATACTTTTCATACAACGGCTGCCGCTCGGCGAATAACTGCTTGAATGTCTTACCATCAATTCCCATCAAAGGCACCGGGCCACGAGCAATGAAACGGTCCTCGATAACATCAATACTATCTTCAATATAGACAACATGGGCAACATCTGCAATTTTACACATTACGTCTTGATCGTAAATAACGCTAGCACCGGTATCAATCACCTTACCCGATAAATCGCCCAGTTTCATAAAAACATCTTTCTCGATTCTCAAAAAGTCATCATCAGAAAGGTCGTGGTATCTTTTACCCTCTTGATTCGCCTGGTTTACAATGAGTTCGTCTGTCTCAATGCATTCATAATTTGAAATTTCTGCTATTTTTTTACCGATATAGCTTTTGCCAACCCCTGCCATACCCATCAAGGCAATATTATTTTTTTGCTTCATGTGCACCAATTCTAACTCACCCTCTTATGCTGTATTTGGTAAACTATCCGGAAGGCCCCTCCTCTGTATCGCAGGGTGTCGCATGGGTAGGCATTGGAAATACCCTATGTGCAATTCATTCAGTCGCTTTTCGCATTGCATTTAATTGCGCAGTTCACTATACTTGCTGGCCGTGGAGTCGTTTTTTCTAAAGCCCGTATGAGTTGATTCTGATATGTTTTGTTGCCTCCGT
>Ga0114997_10002362_pt1 | contig 15220 bp, 13 predicted proteins | sample ArcticOcean_MG_C_2_FD_87045 | JGI IMG/M metagenome (GOLD analysis project Ga0114997, IMG submission 87045) | Marine microbial communities from western Arctic Ocean - ArcticOcean_MG_CB4_136 | ecosystem: Environmental > Aquatic > Marine > Oceanic | place: Arctic Ocean: Canada Basin | collected... | reverse complement strand
TATCTCATCTTTATTAAATTGAAAATCAAAAAAAAGTTTATAAAAAATAAAAATTAAAAATAGATAACATAAAGTAACTAATGTTTTTTTATTGAACAGCTTAATTAATCTATTCATTTTATTTTATTTTTTTATAGAGTGTATTAATTGATACACCATCAATTATAATATCATTAATTACTCTAAAATTATTTTCTGGAAAATAATATTTTGGCTTTTTTTCATAAAAATAATTAGTTATTAAATAATCTGCATCCAAAGGATTTTCAACAAATTTAAGTTTTTTTAAATCTTCTCTGGGCAATATTATCGAGTGTATGTACATTTTATTCTGACTTAAATTAAATATCTTAAATAATTCTTTTTTTTCATTTTTAATGAGAAATTCTAAATTTTCTTTATAGCTCAAACCCCAATAATCCATATCAAATTTTTTATCGAATTTTTTTCCTGCTAAGAAATTAAAATATACATATTGATGTGGATGATTAACTATCATCCAATTAGATATAAAAATAAATGTGATTATAATAAAACACACAAAGTATTTTTTATAACTTTTGTTTATAAGTAAATAGGTTTGGTAAATTCCAAAAATTGAAAAATATATAATTACAACATATAAAAAATATAGATGCCTCCAACCTGCGAACAATGTTGAACCAAGAAAAATAATTATAAAAGATACTGAAAATAAAATAGTAAGACAAAAAAAATCTTTGAAAAAATTTTGATTAAATCTTTCTTTTTTTTTTATAGTAAAGTTTAATAAAAAAAATAATAAACCAATAAAAAAAAATAAAATATAAACAAATGGTGTTGTAACGACAATCCATGTCAATAAATATATTTTCGGAATTTCAGAAGACAGCACATATTCACCTAAAAACAAGGTATGTGTAATATGCGGATATTTTGACATAATAGTATAAGCTTCTATAAAATTATTAATTGGATTTGACCACAAATAAGGCCAAAAAATTATTACAAACAAGAATAAAAAGAATAAATATTGTGCAACCAAAATAAAAAAAGAGCGAATTTTTTCATTATATACAAACTGTTTTATTGAAAGCGTAGTTAATAAAATAAATGGAGTAATTATTCCTATAACTCTAACATCAATAGCTAGCGCACAAAATAATGATGAAAAGATTAATGTTTTAAAACTTGGTTTATCAATAAAAATTAATGATGCATGAATGCTAAATATAAAAAAAGACAAGAAAATTATATCTTTATTATTGTAAAAACTATTTGCAAAAATTCTTGGGGACAAGACTAAAACAGTCACGCCCAAAATTCCTACTATCCAATTTTGAAACCTTAAATTTAATAATTTATAAAATGAAATTAAGCTTAAAAAAAATACTGAAAATGTTAAAAAATGTTTAAGTTGATATTGTTTGTGTTTTTCATTTACTTTAAAAATTCTTTCTATTAGAAATGCTGGAAATTCAAAAACAACACCATAATATTTTATTTTTGCTTCTCCATGCAAGTTATCAATTTTATAATCTTTATTTGTATCTAGGGAAAAATTTTTTTTATAATTGTCAGTTATTGTGGGGAAAAATTTTTCACCTAAATAATTTGCAGTAACGAGTCCTTTTAGTCTTGAGTTAGGTTCGTCAGAAGAAACTCCATAGTCTTTAAACGAAGTGATTCCAGTAAAAAAGATTGTAGAAAAAAATACTACAAGAAATATATTCTTGATTTTTAAGTTAAATAACTTTTTCATAAAATCTTTTTCAATCCTTCACTATGCTTAAAATACGTGAAGTTTTTAGAGTATTTTTTGACAGCTAATTTCTTATTAAATAATTCATTTTTATCGCTTAATATATATTTATTAAATTCTGTTAAAAAGTCTCTTTTGTCATTTGATTGGTACATAAATCCATTTCTACCCTCATTTAATAACTCTGACGGTCCATTGGGACAGTTACTTGTAATTATGCTTAAATTGCAAAATGCAGCTTCAATTAATACAAAGCCTGGGTCTTCCCATAGAGATGATAAAATAAAAGCTTTAGCTCTTTTTAAATATTTATAAATATTATTTTGGTATCCAAGTAAAAAAATATTGTCATTCATATTCAGATTGTTAATTTTTTTTTCTAGGACTTGTCTTAATTCTCCTTCACCTAGAATTACAAGTTTAATTTCTTTGTCTTTTTTTATTAATTTGAAAAAACAATCTATTAAAAATTCGTAGTTTTTTTGGTTAGTCAAACGTCCTACAGAAATATAATAATCTTTAAATTTTTCTTCTTTTTCCTCTCTTTGTAAAATATTGATTTTTTTAGGAGATAAAATAGGATCTCTTAAAAGTATAATTTTATCCTCTTGAACAATTTTTTCACTAATCATTTTTTTTTTAGTTTCTATTGTTGGGGCTGTCACCTTATAAATATTTTTAAATGCTTTTTTCCAAAGTAATTTTCTTAAAAAATTTAAACGTGGATATCCAGAAATTCTAAAAACCATTTTTGTATTAACTTTAAAAAATAATAACAAGAAAAGAGGCAATGAGGTGATCAGGTGAATAATTAAAAATTGCGGTGGATTTTCATCTAATAGCTTTTTTAAAGAAAAAAAATATCGAAAAAATATATAAATAGTTAAAATTCTACTTCTTAAATAACCAGGTTTAGGAAATGCTTTAATTATTTTTGAATTACCAAAATTAATTAAATTGACATCGTTTTCTTCTAGTTTTTTTTTATATTCATTAAATTCTCCAAATACATTTATTATGCTTACATTATATATATTTTTATTATATTTTTTTAAAGAAATAGCTGAATTAATGACTGCATCCACTGTTGCAACTTTTGATATAAATGGACTCCAATAATATATTTTTTTTGTTTCCATTTATTTAATAAATTTACTTAAACCAAGTTGATGCGAGTTTTTAATTAATCTCAAGAAAGATAAGACATATACATAAATAATATTTTGCTTATTTTTTATTCTTATACGGCCCTCTTCAATTATATGTTCCAACATGGTAATTTTTTGCGAATATCCCCCCAACATAAAGTTACCAATTACTTCTTGCTTTTTTGTTGCCAAGCCTCTCATTTTATATCTTATAATCATTTTATAAAATAAATCGTAATCAGAAGAACATTTAAAGTTTAAATCATACTTTCCTATTTTATCTTGTGCTTTTTTTGTAATAAAAAAACCTGATGAGTGTGCTGGATAAAAATTAAAGGACCAAGAAATTTTATTTGGAAAGTATCCAAATTTTATTTTACCTTTTTTCACAGTTCCAAACAAAAATTCTAGCCTATCATTGTCAAAGTACTTATTAACTATTTTTAATCCATTTTTTCTGTAAGTATCACCAGAGTTAAGGGTCCCAATAACTTTTCCCTTAGCAATGTTTAGTCCTTTATTAATACCATCATATATCCCTTTATCTTTACCAATAATAATCCTGGTATTTTTTATTTTATTTTTTTGTATAGTTTTGGAAATTTTATTTGAGTTGCTTGAAATGACTATAATATGTTCAAAATTCTTATAAGTTTGAATCTTAAGGCTATTTATAGTTTTAATTAAATTTTCATCATCATCTTTTAAAGGAGTGATGATTGAAAAGAATAGATTATTTTTTTTTATCATTTTAAGTCAATAAATTCTTTTATTATTTTTTTAAATTCAATCCCTTGGTTTTTTTTATTATATTTCCTTGCCATTAAGTATGAAGTTGATATTTTTTTTTTTACCAATGCGCTATTTAACTTCAATTGATCTATTATTTTAGAAAGCTGAGTATAATTATTAACTTGATATAAATACCCTCCTTTTCCGTTTGATAAAATTTGTTTTGGACCTGTTTTACAATTAGAACTTATTATTATTTTTTTTAAACAAGCTGCTTCTAATAAAATATTTGGTGAACCTTCATACTTTGAAGATAAAATTAATACATTGGAGTGCCTAATATATTTAAATGGATTTTTCTTATATCCAATTAATTTTACATATTTATTTAAATATTTGTTATTAATATATTTTTTAAGGCTATCCTTTTCGTCTCCAGAACCAAGAATAAGCAATTCTATGTTCTTTTTTTTTTCTAGATTATTTATAGCTTGCAAAAGACTTATGTGATTTTTTTGTTGAGTTAATCTTCCTACAGTAATAATTTTAATTGGAGTTTTTTTTTTAAAAAAGTTGTTTTTAACATTCTCTCTAGATTTTTTTTTAACTTCATCACAATTAACAAAGTTATGAATAACTCTAGAGTTAATATTAAAGTATTTTTTTACACTTTTTTTAAAATCTTCGTCATTAACAACAATTAAATTAGCAAATTTATAACAAAAAGAAAATATTTGCTTTTTTAAATACGAGTTAATGTATTTTTCTGGAGCTGTATTTAATCTTACAATAATTTTTGTGTTTGTAATAACTGCTATTAAAATAGCAAAGACATTATTTTGGAAACTTAAGATAATACTTCTTTTTTTCAATGAAATTTTAAATAAATAATAACAGCAAATAAGATATTTTATTAACCTGCTTTTAAATTTAAATTTTTTTGTTGGGTATTGACTATATAAATTTTTATCTATGTTTGTCTTATCCAGTGTTAATAAAATTTTGTTATAATTTCTTAAGTTTTGAGCATGATCTATGTAAGATTTAATATTTTTTTCTACTCCCCCCGTTTCAAAAGAAGGATTGTAAAATATAATGTTTTTCTTACTTTGTAATTTTTTCATAAGATAAATTATTATTAATAATTTATATTGTATTTGTTAAATTTTTTTTAAAAAATATTTAACATAATCATTATTGTTAAGACTAAAATTTTTAAGATTATCTAATAATTTTTTGCAAAAAACAGATTTTTTACTATCATGTTGTACTTTCGATAAAAGAGATTCATCTATTAAAAATTTTGAATTCTTTAAAAATATATTTTTTTCTTTATTACTGAAATTTTCCAAAAAAAATGAGTCAACGTTATTTTCCAGGTAATATAAAGTCTTTTTTGCTAATATTATTTTTTCTTTAGTTAATTTGTGAATTTTCTCTATATTTTTTAACCTTTGAAAGTACTTATTTCTATTTTTAAATTCATCTGTAAATCCTAAGTTAGAATAATTACCTGAACCAGCAATTATACCATATTTACCCCTACAGGCGAATTCTATGGCTACCGTGCCTCTTCCTGTAATTACATTATCACAAATTTCAGATAAATTTACTGATGTAATTTTTCTAGGTGTTAAAAATATTTTTTTATTATTAAATGTTTTTACTAGAATGTTGATATCGTTATATTCATCATCATTTAAAGATGTTGGGTTTGGTCTTATTGCCCACAAGATATTTGGATTGTCCTCTTTATTAACAAACTCTAAAGTTTTTTTTAGATGGTCATAATAGTCTGTGAATAAAAAATTATTTCCTAGTACGTGATTAGCATCTGAAAATGCATGGCAAGAAAATAAAATAATTTTTTTTACGTTACTTACCTCAAACCCGTATTTTTGTATAAATTCACTTCTTGTAATATATTTTGATTTCTTACTGTTAGTTTTTTCTAAAAGATGATTTAAAGTATATTTATTTTTACCTTTTCCTAATAATCTTTTTTTTAAATAATCATTAATTTTTTTAATATTTTTTTCATAATTTTTAACAATCTTTATTCTTTTATTGTAAAAGATGTTTTCTCTTCCATGAACTATATGGTGTTTTTTATATCTAAAAAACCCCAGATTTGCCAACTGTGGTTCTATAACTGGAATTTTGCTTTCTAAGCCAAGCCTTAAAGTTATAGCATCATTGTGAGCATAAGTTTCTGTACCGACAATAATATATTTAATATTGTTAGATCTTATAATTTTTGAAATATTTAATGTTCTAAAAATGGCTTTAAAAATAATATTTATATATTTGATATCTACTTTAGATTTTAAATACGATTTTTCATTTCTTATATACTGATCATGTACTAAATCTCCGATTCTAATATTTAATAATTTAAAATTATTTACAAACCAATATAATCCTTTTTTCTTTATCGTAAAAATTAACTTAATTGTTAATAGTAGTGATTTAATAAATATAATCGGTTTTACAAAAAATAGAAGGTATCTGAATCCTATTAAAAATTTATTAAAGCCAAAACTTTTATATAATTCATAGACTTCTTTTTTTTTTAAATCTGATAAAATAATAGGTGTATATTTAAATTTATAGTTTATTAATATTGAATAAAAACTACACAATAAAGCTGTATCTACTCTTCCTCTGTCCACACATAAAAAAGCTTTATTTGTGTTCTCTGAAGTTGCTTTAATATGATTGTTAATTAAAAATTCACGAAAATATTTATTCATATTTTTTACAAATTAAAAAAAAATATCATTTGACCTTATTTAATTTATTAAAAGATAAAATTATTTAATTCTTTCTTAATAATTTTTGAAATTTCTTCTGGTTTTAAAAATTTATTTTCATTAGATTTGAAGTTTTTTTTATCAAACTTTTTTACTTTAAAATTTTTTTTAACTTTTTTGATATAGGCTTCAATTTCACTTGGAGCAATAATATATTTGTTATCAACCTCAATACAATTTCTCGACTCTTCACTTGAAATCATCTCTTCATGAATTTTTTCCCCTTGTCTTATTCCTATGATTTTAATTTTTGGTTTTTTTGAAAAAATCTTTATAAGATCTGTTATTTTGTAACTTGGAATTTTTGGAACAATAATTTCTCCACCAATAGAGTTGTTCATAGTCCACATAACTAAATCTATGGCCTCATTCATACAAATAGTAAACCTTGTCATTGTATTGTTAGTAACTGGATATTCATTATTTTTAATATTCTTAAATAGGGGTATTACTGAACCCCTACTAAACATTACATTCCCATATCTAATAACAGAAAAAGTAGTTTCTCTAGTTCCTAACATTGAATTTGCCGAGCAAAACAACTTATCTGAACATAGTTTTGTTGCTCCGTAAAGGTTTACTGGGGAGGATGCTTTATCGGTAGATAGTGCAACTATTTTTTTTACTTTTGAGTAGAAACTGGCTTCTATAACATTTTGAGCTCCCATAATGTTAGTTTTTATAAATTCAAATGGATTATATTCTCCTGTGTCTACTTGCTTTAATGCAGCGGCATGGACCACATAGTCTATTTTGTCTAATGCCATTTTCAATCTATCAATATCTCTCACATCACCAATAAAGAAACGTAATTTTGGATGGTTCTTAAAAAGTTTTTTCATCTCATATTGCTTGAGTTCATCTCGACTAAAAATAACAATCCTATTAAATAGATTTTTTTTTAATAAATAATTTACAAAGTTTTTTCCAAAACTGCCTGTACCACCAGTAATTAATATTGATTTATTTTTATACATAATAATTTTTTTAAGAGTAATATTTATATTTCTTTAAAAAGTCTATTTAATACTGCTTAATATAAAGCTTTTAACCTTTTTAATTATGTGTTTTTGATCCTTTAATCTTAAATCATAGTAAATAGGTAAAGATAAAGCATTATTGAAGTAATACTCAGAATTTTTAAAATTTTTTAAAGAAATTTTTTTTTTAAAAATACTAAATTTGTATATTGGTTTATAATGTAACTGACAAATTATTTTATTTTTTAACATATACTTAAAAAAAGCATTTTTATCTTTTTTTAATTTTTTAAAATTTATACTTATCACAAAGAGATGGTAAGAATTATATAATGAATAATCATAATTTGGTAAAGTTAAATAAGGTTGCATACTCTTAAATTCTTTTTTATAAAATGTAGCAACATTATTTCTTTTTTTTAATAATATTTTAATTTTTTTTAATTGACTAATTCCTAGAGCAGAACTGATGTCACTAAGTCTATAATTATATCCGTTTGAAATGACATCATAATTCCAGTGATTATTAGATCTTAACATTCCATGATTTTTAAATTTTGATGCTTGGTTAAATATACTTTTTGAGTTAGTCGTTATACAGCCACCTTCTCCCGTGGCTATTGCTTTCACAGGATGAAAAGAAAAAACAGATATATCTGAATAAGTATTAGACCCTACCATAATTTTTTTATTTTTATTTTTAACATAGGAACCAAAAGCATGACATGCATCCTCAATAAGAAAACATTTATATTTTTTTTTTAATTTATAAAAATTTAATAAATTATTTGGGCTTCCACCTAAAAACATATTTACTATACAATAAATATTTTTAATTTTATTTTTTTTAATACAATCCTCAACATTCTCAGGAGTCATTTGACCAGTATATGGATCAACATCACTTAAATAAATCTTTGCGCCAAGCAGTGATGCCATATTATAAGCAGCGATAAAATTTATAGAAGGCATTACTATTATATCATTTTTTTTAATATCTATTGCTTTAAAGGCTAAGTGTAGTGCGGATGTTGCGCTAGAAGTTAATAAAACATTTTTTGAATTTAAAAATAATTTTAATTTTTGAGTAAATTTTTCTACAAACTTCCCATTTGTTAAATGGTTAGAAAACAAAGCATTTTTAATACTCTTTAAATCATTTTTGTCAGTATAATGTAAACCGTAGGGTATTATTTTCATAAAGATTTATTATTATTTAGTATATTTTCTTTCTCTCATTCCATTTATACACAGTTTTGTTTCTAATAAATTTTCGATTTTGTTGCTTTTATTTTCACATTTTTTTATTTTTTTAAAAATTTCATTAAGAATATCAAAATACCTATCTAATATTTTTGGTGTATGAGCTATTGATGCATAAATTGCATTAGAAGCTAAAATTTTCTTTTTTAACATTTCCTGAGATATAAACGTCTTATAATGCAAGTGTTTTGATGAGTTAAAAGAAAAATTGGCTAACGAATCTATACCTTGAATATTTATTAAAACTTTATTTTCTTTTGCAATAATTCTCCAATTTTTTTTTATTTTTTTCCCTATATTTGTAATAATTTTCCATGATTTAATTTTTTCCATACTTTTTATTGTTTCCAAAGCTGCTGTAGGTCCAATTCTTTCAGTCCAAAAAGTACTGCTAATAAATGTCGATTTGGCTGCTTCCATAATTTCTTTTTTTCCTATAATTGCGTTGATTGCATAGCCATTTCCTAGTGTTTTACCAAAAATTGCCATGTCTGGTTCAACACCGTAAGTTTTATGTATCCCACCATATGTTTGTCTAAATCCTGAGGTACATTCATCAAAAATTAATATAATTTTTTTATCAGTTGCAAGCTTTCTTATTTTTTTCAGAAAATTTGACTTAGGTTCGGAATTTCGAACCACTTCCATTTTTATGGCTCCAATTTTGTTTTGTTTTACAATTTTTTCTAATTGATCAAAATTATTATAATCAAATGGAAAGGTCATATTTTTTAAATTCTTTGGCACACCTTCAATTGGAGCCTCTGTCATTAGGTGATTGTCTAAATTTTTTTTATTGTTTATATTTGACGATAAGTACCAGTCATGCCAACCATGATAACCGCATATAGCAATTTTATCTTTGCCAGAAGCAGCTCTTGCAATTCTAATTGCTACTGAATTTGCCTCTCCTCCCGATCTTGTAAATCTTGCCATTTCTGCCCAAGGGTGTATTTCAATTAATTTTTCTGCCAATAATATTTCTTCGACTGAATTTAACGTTGACATTGTGCCCTGTTTGATTGTTTGAAAAACTTTTTTTTCAATCTGAGGGTAATTATATCCAAGCACATTAGTGCCTATGCCCATAAAAGAAATATCATCATAATAATTTTTATCTAAATCCCAAACTCTACATCCTTTAGTTTTAGAGAAATAAGCTGGCCACTTGTTTGGCAAAAAAATATCTGGATTTTTTGAAAACAACATTGTTCCACCTGGTATAATGTTATTAGCCCTGATCCAAAATTTTTGCCCAGTTGACATATTTTCTCCCTCATTTCTTTTTGTTTTCATATTTTCTAAGAATAAATATTTTTTCTTTTTATACAATGAAACAAGGTCATTAATATCAAAATCATAAATATTAGAAAACTGATTTAAAATTTTTGTTATTACTTTGTAATCAACAACATCGTCTAACGTTAACCTTAAAAAAGAATAATCTTCCCTATACCTGTAGTTTATTTTTTTAATTTTATCATTTTTTCTAATATAAGTTGTCACATGTTCTCTAAATTGTTTTTGATTTTTGGTCTTTATCCAAGAATCCTTTAATACCTTAAGTGAAAATACTTCAACATCTAGTCCATCTGGAAATGTCGGTGGCATTGTATTTGTTACATAATCAACATCGCAATTTTTATATTTATCAATAATTTTGTCAACAATCACTGGATCGATGAGTGGGCAGTCGCCCGTAACTCTTAATATATCACTGAATCCATAAAGCTTAGCAGCCTTATAAAATCTATCAAGAACATCCTTCTCTGACCCTCTATAACATCCTATATCTAATTTTTTACACTCATCTTCTATTCTGTTGTCTAATTTATTTTTAGAGGTTGCTACAATAATCTTATTAATCTTTTTTGATTTTTTTAAACGCATAATCAAAATTTCTAAAAAAGATTTATTTTTAAATTTTTTTAATACTTTTCCTGGAAACCTTGAGGAAGAATATCTAGCCTGTATTATTGCTAAAAAATTTTTTTTTTGTAAAGCCATTTTCTGGGATCAATTAAATTTAGATTATTAGTAAAAAATTTTTTTGGTATCTTTGTGTTTTTTTGATTAAAGACATGTAATATTTCATTTAGCTGATAATAATCATTAAAACCTGCTAAAACAAAATCAATCTTCCTGAATTGCCTAACAAAGTGTAAACAAGCCTTTAATCGACTGATTTTTTCTGACACGCACCATTTATTAAAGGAACTTAATAACTCCCTCTGCTTTTTTGGAATATGAAGTGAGTCTTGATTGCCTAGCAAGAGTCCTTGTAAAAAACAAGATCTAGTAAAAATTTTTACATTAGATTTTTTTAGAATATCAACCCAGCCTGATTTTACTATTCTTTGGTCAAAAACATTAAAAGGTGCCTGAACCATATCCGGCTTCCAAAATTTCCATATTTTGCTTAATTCTGAAGGACTATAAATTGATAGGCCAATACTGCTGACTATTTTTTTTTTCTTTAATTCTTTTAAACAAGATAAAAAAAAAATTCCCTTGTTGCCAATGAGATCACGATAGTCATGAACCAGTAATCCAAAAATATTTTGGACTTTTAACTTAATCAATGAAGATTTAATTTTTTTATTAACAAATTTTTTAATATCTCTTTTTTGAATGGCTACGGGTAACTTAATTTTAGTAATGATATTTAGTTTATTGAGCTTATTGTTACCAATAATTTTTTCACTAACACCATATGATGAGGCTGTATCAATATATTTTACATTATATTTTTTAATTATCTTTTCAATTTTAACAATCTCTTTTTTATTTATTTTTTTATCATTAAATATACCATAGCTCATTCCTAGTTGAGCTCCACCGATTACAAGTCTCATATTTTTTTGATAATTTCATTGTTAAGTGGGGTTTCTTTTTTTATGTCTATGGGTGATTTTTTATTTATCAGTTTTTCAAAATATAAAGGCTGAAGTCCATATCCTGGTCTAATTATCTTAATATTTTTTAAAGTGAATTTTTCATTTTTTTTAATGTCCTCTATTGCATAGATAGACCTTCTAAATTGGCTACTTTTATTTTCAGACTTATTTCTAAAAAAATAAGTTTTTCCCATCATGAACGAGGTGTCTCTGATGGTTTTTATATACTCTTTAAGCTCTATTCCTTTTGCTGAAAAAGCAATATCGTGGCCTGTTTTCTGCTTGTTTAAAGCAATATGCTTTTCGAAAACCTCTGCTCCTGCAGCTGCGGCTGCGGCTGCAACTCTATTGTCTACCGAGTGATCAGAAAAACCTATTCGACATGAATACCTTTCTTTTAAAATTTTAATATTATTAAAATTAAAATCAGAAATTTTAGAAGGATAATTACTTACGCAGTATAAGAGAATTATTTCTTTGCTCCCATTTTTTTTGGCAGTTTTATAAGCTAGGTCTATTTCATCAAGATTTGCCATGCCTGTAGAAATAATTATAGGTTTGCCTGTTTTTGCTATTTTTTTGATTAAAGGTATATGATTCATTTCAAATGAAGCAACTTTGTAAAAAGGACACTTTAAAGCTTCCAATAAATCTACCGCTGCCTCATCAAATGGGGTACTAAAACAAACTATGTTTAATTTTTTTGCATACTTAAATAATATTTTATGCCACTCAAATGGTGTTTGCGCCTCTTTATATAGTTGCCACAGGGAATAACCTTTCCATAAACCCTTTTTAATCATGAAGTCTTTTTTATTACTCTTTATTGTCATGGAGCCTGGGCTGTAAGTTTGTAATTTTACTGCATCTGCACCATATTTTTTTGCTGTTTGGATCAGTTTTTTGGCGTGTAATATTGAGCCATTATGATTTGCAGATATCTCAGCAATAATGAAAGGTTTTTTCTTTAAAATATTTGATGTCAATTTTTTCTTTCTTGATAACTAATAATAAAATAATAAATTAAAAAAGTATATGAAAAAAAAAAATAAAACAAAAAACTATCTAAAAATTATATCCAAAATTGAGTCCATAAGAAAATCTAACAATGCCAATTGGATGAATATATTGCGTATAGCATTTAAATTTAGCCCTGATGCAACAGCCAAAGTAATGGCTAAAATTTACAAAGATGATCAAAAAATCGGCCTACTAGTTAAGGAATTATTATAGTTTTCAACATGAGTATTTTGATGCGTAAAGCAAATTCAAATGATTTAACTTTTTTCTTTGAATTAAAAACTGAAAAACAATCAAGAATAAATTCCTTAGAAAATAAGAAAATAACACCTAGTGCTCACAAAAATTGGTTTTTACAAAAAATAAAAAATAAAAAAAATATTTTGCTAGTTGCAATAAAAAATAATAATAAAATTGGAATCATAAGATATGATATAAGTGAATATTTTGCTGAAGTTTCAATAACTATTGATTTAAATTTTAGAGGACAAGGACATGGGGCTAAAATTTTAAAAAAATCTGAAAGTTTTTTAAAAAAGGGAACAATAATTATTTCTAAAGTAAAAAAAACGAACAAAATATCATTGGTAATCTTTAAAAAAAATGCTTACAAGGTCTTATCCTTGAAAAATAAAGTTTATAATTTATATAAGATTTTTTAAACCTCTAAAAAGAAGTTACACTAATTTTTTACTAAACTTAAATAATTTTAATTTAATTACAGTTTCAATTATTGTGGAAAAAAATAATGTTGAAATCAAACTGTAGGCAAAGAATGGTACGGCCAAAGTAAAGCAAATAATTAAACCTTCTAATGTGTAGCCATATACTCCCATTGACCAAACACCAAAATTTGTGATTATATAGAATAAACAAGCACCAATCAAAGCACCACTCATTCTTTGTTTTAAATTGCTAATAAAATACTGCGACATAAGTCCTATAAAAAATACACTTCCCCAAGTAAATAAAGTTGCACTATGAAATCCAATGAAAAAATCAGTTATTGCAAAGCTAAGTATTAAAGCTGGTAAATATCTTAAGCCTAACAATGCTGGTATATAAAAGCTTAATGCCAGCAAACTTGTAAAGTTTGGAGGATGTGGGATAAATCTACTTGCAGCTAATGCCAAAAATATTCCAGCTGATATTTTTAAATAGTTCATTTTTAATGTTTAATTCAATTAAATAAATAATTCAACTATAATGATTTTACTCAATTATAGTTGAATATTTACTTTTATTCATTTTACTGTCTTTCACTAGTAAAGTTAATAACTCTTCTTAAGACCAATATTCATTGTTCTAGGTGTTCCAGAATAATCTAAAGCATCTTCATAGTCTTTATCAAACAGATTCTTAAGTGAAAAATCTAGTTTATAATTTCCACTAAGTTTATAAGAGCTTGCTAAATCCACTGTCAAATATTCATCAAGAATTTGATCTCTAAAACCATAATCTGTACCACCATAATCTCTGGTTCGTCCTTTATACCTTAGCAATAGAGAGCTATTTAGATCTTTGTTAAATTGATATTTAATTTTTGAACTAATAGCATGTACTGGTACACGAACCATTGCTTTGTCAATCCAACCATTGCTCAGATCAAGACAAGAAGTGTGTCCGAACAAATCTTTTTTTGGTTTATCACAATCCATGCCTGAATAGGATTTTGTTAACGTGTAATTAAATCCAATATTAAATTTATTATTATCAGTCCAATTTGTAGCTAACTCAATACCTTTGCTCGTATTTTCTGCGCCAGGTATATTATCCTGAAAACTAGTAATGTTTGATCCCATTATTGGATCTTCAACAAGAATATCAAAATAAGTAATATTAAAACCTAGGTCTAAAGTATCAAAATAAGTTTCGTAGCCAATATCAAAACTTGTAGTCTTCTCGGCAGTTATTGAATCAACGACTTGATTTGACCATCCATACTGACCAGATTCATATAAAGCCGGAAATAGAAAGCCGGTTCCATAAGATGATCTAATCTTGTTATTACCACCTAAGTTGTAAGCTCCTGAAACTTTGTATGACTGTTCGTCTCCAGCAGTAGTGTGTTTATCGTTTCTACCTCCAATAGTTGCATGGATATTTTCATAGGGTCTAAATTGATAGTCAATATACTGAGAATAAATTTCTTCATCTTGTGTTTTTACAATGCCTGGATCTGTTGGCATTTTTGCCTTAAAAAACTCTACGTCTGACCCATAAATTATCTTACTGTCTAGGTTAAAATTATACTCACCTAAATAAGTGAACATATTTTTAAACCCTTCATAAGTAGCCTGCCTAGTAGTATACTTTGTTATCATTCTTGATGAAGCAGACTTACTAAATCCAAAAGTATTCTTATAGCTATTGTTAGTGTTTTTAAATTTAAAGCTATAGTGAGCCTCAAGATTATCTGATGAATTGAACGTATCATCTCTTCCCTTTGTAGGTTCATCATATTTTAAATAACTATCTTTTAAAGTTAACGAGTTTTCAATTATATTATTTTCTGAAATTTTATAACCATGGTTGGCTGTTAGGCTGTTGTTTTCATAAGGATCATTTTCAGTATCATTGCTCATAGCTGAGATACCATCAGTTGAATAATAATTAAAACCAACAT
>Ga0114997_10002361_pt1 | contig 15224 bp, 8 predicted proteins | sample ArcticOcean_MG_C_2_FD_87045 | JGI IMG/M metagenome (GOLD analysis project Ga0114997, IMG submission 87045) | Marine microbial communities from western Arctic Ocean - ArcticOcean_MG_CB4_136 | ecosystem: Environmental > Aquatic > Marine > Oceanic | place: Arctic Ocean: Canada Basin | collected... | reverse complement strand
CTTGCATACTTTGAGGTCAGACATTTTCTCTCTCCCTCGTCCCTTTCTCTTCTCTTCGCGCAGGATCGTTCAAAGAGAGATAAAGAATCGCCCCCACTATCTAATGCGTGTGGTTGTTTGTTGTGGTGGTGATAGGGAAACACGCGCGTTGTTACAATAATTATGAAGAATCGGCAAATTCAAATTCAAAAGTTGTTCTTATTTTGTTTCGTCGTTTTGGCAGTTTTTGAAGCATTGATTGAGCAATGTTGAGGATTGAGCCATTTATTTATTGGGGACCAAAAACAAGTGCCAAAACAATCTGGGCATCACAAACATAAACGCACCTACTCATCATAACAGAAAAAGAAGAAGAAGAAGAAGAAGAAGAAGAAGAATGATGATGAGGAGCACATTTCCGTGTTCCTTTTCCTCCTCCGCCTCCTCCTCTTCCTCCTCTTCCTCTTCCATCTCGGCGTTGGCTTCTTCTGGGAAGCGCGTTATTAGGAGCAAAGAAAGACCAAAAGGGGTGGTGGTAGTTCAAAATCATCGCTCGTCTCGTTACGATTACGATAGACCACTTTCACGCTCCTCTTCCTACCAGTCTTTCTCTTTTCAACTCTATGGAAGGGGAAGGAGAACAGATGTTTCTCGCGCGCGGCGAAACGACGGCGACGATGAAGAAGAAGTAGAAAAGGAACAACAACAACAACAGCAGAAAAATGTAATCTTTCAAGATATGCTCGAAGGACGCGTTCGAGGAGGATCCAAGATGTTGAAAGGACCATCGTCTGGAATCGGAAGCGTGCTCGATATAGCTCAATATCGAAGTAAATGGGACGTTCCCTGGGGTGGATGGACAGTATTCGGAGGTATTGTCGGCTGGTTAACGAGCTTTGTTCTCACGGCGGCAGTCTTAGTTCCGCTCTTCGTCTCGCAAGCGCTCGGCTTAGACCGAAGTCAGTTTGATGTCGAGCAACAGGCGCAGTATTTATTACTGGTCCAGGTCGCTGAAACGGTGATATCTTTGGGCATAGTATACGCGTGCGTTGCGAAATATAAAGAAGAAATGTTTTCGAATCCAGAGAACGATTGGTTCAGGATTGATTTTTCGCATCCGCTGGACACGAGTAAAAACGGCTGGTTGGTATACGGTATCAGCGGTTATCTGCTGACCTTTGTCGTCGTCGCGTTGACTGGATTTGCGATCGAATCTACGCAAGAAGTTGTACAATCTATACAAGACAGTCAAATTGCGAACGATCCAGGCTCGACGATCGATGCTATATCCTCGGCATCGGCTTCAGCTACCACGGCGAAAGTTCAAGAAGCTGGAACAATCGACGGCGTCTTACCGTTGATTAAATCAGAAGACCCAGTGGCTGTCGGATCTCTGCTCGCAGTGACGAGCGTTTTTGCACCTCTTTTAGAAGAGACTGTTTTTAGAGGGTTTTTATTAGCTTCGCTCACAAAATGGCTGCCCGCTCCAGGCGCGGTTGTGTTTTCGAGTTTCATTTTTGGACTCGCGCACCTGGCGCCGAGAGATTTTCCTGAACTCGTTGCGCTTGGGTGCGTGTTAGGCTTTTCATACGTGCGAACGAGAAATCTCCTCGTCCCTATGTTCATCCACTCGTGTTGGAACTCGGGAGTACTCGTACTCGTGCTTGTTGCGATACATTTGGGGGTCGCTGAAGAGCTGGGCATTCCCGGGTTTTAAAGTCGATTTTTTAGTGCAAAAATGTTAGCTTTAGTGGTATTTAGAATAGCAGCTGTACTCGTAGAAGATTGAATGATATAGATGTACACTCCGACCGCACAACATCGCAGACGTGAATTTTATTCGCGCGGGCAAAAAAACACCACATCGCAAATGTCAGATGCTACTACGAAAGCGTACGCGGCGCTCGAAGTGAACGCGAAAAAGCTCGAACAGATTGAAATAGATTTGCTTCCGTTAACGGACGAGGGAGTAGAGATTAAAGTGGAATGCTGTGGGCTTTGTGGAAGCGACGAGCACTTGATAAAAGGTGATTATGGAGAATACGCGGTGTTCCCTCAAGTCTGCGGACACGAGGTCGTAGGTACGGTCCGCCAAATCGGGAAAAACGTGAAAGACGTAAAAGTTGGTCAAAGAGTCGGAGTCGGTTGGCAATCGGCGTCGTGCCACTCGTGCGAGTGGTGCACTAAAAATAACGAACAGCTTTGCGGAAAAGTGAAATGTACGTGTTGCGAAGGCAACCGGGGCGGGTTCGCGGACGTAATGCGATGCGAAGATTCGCAGTTTGTTTTTCCGATTCCAGATTCGTTAGATAGTTGCGAAGTCGCTCCGATGTTATGCGGAGGGCAAACCGTGTGGACACCGTTGAAGGAACAAACGAAGCCGGGCGATAAGATTGGGGTGTTAGGCCTCGGAGGTCTCGGGCACATGGCGATCAAATTCGCAAAGGCGTTTGGAAACGAAGTCGTCGCCATTAGCTCTTCGGATTCGAAAAAAGATATGGCTCTCGAACACGGCGCGACGGGCTTTTTGGTGCACACCTCGGAAGACGAGATGGAAAAAGCGGCGGGAACGTTGGATTTTATTTTGGTGACCATCGCGACATCAGAAACGGTGGAGTTTGAAAAAATTTTCAGCCTCTTGCGACCTCGCGGGACTATGTGTTTTGTAGGTATGGTTCCCAAGTTTATGATTGATACGTTCACCATGGGTTTCACGATGACAAACTGCACGACCTCGAACACCGGAAGCATCAAAGACATGAAAGAAATGCTCGAGTTTTGCGCGAAGAATAAGCTTGGCGCGAAGGTGAAGAAAACACCGTTGAGCAAAATAAACGACGCGTTAGATGAACTCCGAAGCAAACAATCCGCGTTCAGACACGTTCTCGTGAATGATTTATAGCGAACAAACCTTAATACAACGAACATTATACAACGAACCTTAATACAACGAACCTTAATACAAATGCTCTGTTCCCTCCTCGTCCACATTCTAAATCTCCTTTTTTTTTAAGGGGCTGGCGGCTGAAAACACGCCATTTCTTTTGCATTGTATTCGTGCGCACGGTGGTTGGAAACTTTCTAACGCATCCATAAGACAGAACAAGCACCACATTATCGAAACATCATATCGGATTCCTTAAAGCCGCAATGACCTTTACTACGGTTTCAACGCGCGCAAGCTGGTGCGTGCCTCGCGCGCAATCAGCCCAATTTGCAACGACTTCGTCCACTTCGTCGCTTTTATCGCGGTTTCCGATGAACAAGAACACGCACCACTCGTGCATCTCAATATCGCGAAGAATACAACACCATCATCGCAGCTGCTCTCTACGCGCGAAGAAGAAGACGTACGAATCTTCCGAAGAAGCTGCAGAAGATTTATTGTTTTATAACGAAGAGGATTTGCTGGAAGAAGACGAGGAAGTAGTTGAATTGTTGGAGAAAACTCGAAAACTTTCAGCAGAGGAGTTGATAATTGAAGACCGCGAACTCGCCGTGCTCGGACTCGACGTCGACGGAGAGGACGCTGATTACGACGACGAGGATGATGACATAGATGGTCTCTTCATTGAAGGAGAGGACGGCGAGTCCATGGATATCGCCAGTTTCCTAAAAAAGAATGGCAAAATAGACTCGGAGAACGACTTTGATTTTGAAGAAGACTTGAACTTTGACGTCAGCGATGAAGATTACGATGATGATAATGCTGACGACGACGACGATGATGAAGAGGATGATTTCGTGTTCATACCGAAAGGCTCCGGAATCGAATTCAAATCTGAGGATTTGTACAACATCGACTCCCCGACGAATAAAGATTTTGGTTTTCTCTCGGAGTACGTAAAGACAAAACCAGGTTACGAAGAAGATATCGACGGGGAAGGTGATGAATCAAATAGTACAACGACTATTAATACCGCAACGCGGTCTCCTCGGAAATCTAGGAGCAAAAACGATGTCTTCATCCGCGACACTTCCAAGGACAAAGCTCCGAAAACCTCCGAATTCGACGCCAAGAGCGAGGAAGAGGATTATCTCGCTTTTGGTGCCGACGACGACACTAAAACGAAAAAACGACTCGATTTAGCGGCAAAAAATGCGGCGTTAATACAAATGGGTGTCCCGAAAGCATTGTTGGAGCAAATTGAACGAGAGCAAGAACTTGTCGATGCCGTCAACGATAAGAAGAAGAAAAAGAACCTGGATTCCTTTGGTGAAGAGAAAAAGACGCACAAACGATTGCAGATTGTGGCGGGACGACACTCAAGGCGCGTAGTTCTTACTCCATCTGGGTTGAACACTCGGCCAATGATGGGCGTCGTCCGTGGGGCGACGTTTGATATGATTCTAAGTCTCGTCGGGTCGCGTTCAAACGTACAATTCCCAGAAAATTCCAGATGGTTAGATTTGTTCGCAGGTACCGGCGCGATTGGATTAGAGGCGCTTTCGAGAGGATGTGTAGACGCACATTTCGTTGAGATGGACGACTGGACGGTTAAAAATGTCACGCGCGTAAATATAAAGACGTTAGGGGAAGAGAAGAACGCTACGGCGCACTGCGCTTCCGTGGAAACGTTCTTACAAAGACACTCCAAAAACACCTCTGGTGTCGGTGGAGCTTTCAATTTCGTGTCGTTCTGTCCTCCATACGAGAAAGTTTCATATCCGGACCTTCTTTTAGAAATAGATTCGTCACCTTTGGTGAGTGACGATGCCATAGTCTTGGTTGAATACGCCATCGGGCAGCGAGATGAAATCAAAGCATCGATTGGTAACCGTCTGAGACGCGTTCGAAATCGCCGCTACGGTCGAACGTTTATCGCGCTTTACGTGTGCGATGGGCGCGAGCTGGACGATGACGTTGTCGAAGAACCAAAACTTCACGGCAAAGCCATGAAGTAAAAATGGCTCTTGTAGTTATTTACAACAACAGTGTACTTTAGTTAGGTGCAACTTTTCGGTTGACTAATTTCAAACGTATGCGCTTAAGTACAACATTCTCTCATTCTTTTTTTCAAGACCACAACGCGGTAGCTTTTCCTGCTTTGTTCAATTTCTCAATCACCGCCGAAGGTTCGATTGATCCAGTCACGGTGACTTTCTTCGTATCTAAAGTTACGTCGAACGATTCCACACCTTCCATTTTACCTAAAATGCGTTTCACCGCGCCCACGCAGCCTTCGCACATCATATCCACTTTGAGTTCTGTAGTTTTCGCAGAAGACATGCTTTTTCTCGCTTTATCTTTCTTACTCTATCGATGCTGTTCTTTATCGCTTGCTGTGAAATACTTTGATGTGACGAGGAACTTTGAAACGCCTATTTATGATGTGTGTTTAAAATTGTTCACGCGAAGAAAGCAAAATCAACACAAAAAAGGTGTAAATGTCATCAAGAAGAACCATACCTACTCTATCTTTCTCTCTCTGGTTCCGCTTTGAAGAAAGTGCTCGCGTGGTGCTGCTGTGATGAAATCCATCAAGAGTTTCGCAGATTACGTTTGATAGAGGGAACTGATATAGTTTATCCTCTGTTTGTCTTTGCTTCCATTCGAGACATTCAAAACACTACAGTTACGAGAGTATAACATAACAGATAACAAGCATAACAAAGGATGGAACGCAAAGCAGCAATTATGAGCCAAAGGAGAAAGCACAAATATCGCAACGATATGGAAAAGCCGTTTAATTTTTGTAGAGAAGCTGCAAAAGGATGTCATGTGTGCTTGATGGCGCCAAGCAGAACGAGCGACTTTCTGATTGGCTTGGAGAAGTTCTACGCTGACGAATACGACTCAGACGTCGAGATACCTTCGGTTGCATTAGATCCAGACACGAATACCTTGACTTTAACGAATACACACGATTACGCGCTTTCTGCGACGATATCGGTCAAAGGTCTTCGATGTTTAGGGAAAGACGGTACAGAATTGGAAGCCGGTTATACGGTATCGAAAGACGGCTGTAAGTCAACGTGCACAACTTTTATCGTAAAGATTCCCGCGAACACGTTCTTGCACGTCTGTCGATTGGTCGTGGACTTGGAAAGAGAAGGCATCAAAGATAGAGATGAACTATTAGAGTTTGTCATGCAGAAACTCGATTCAGACGTCCAGAGATGCGAAGGATACTCGAGACCAAATGATTTCCATCCGTTACATCTTACTTTTCCTTTTCAAAATACGAAAGATGAAAAGGACGAGTGTTTCTATTTGTGCACGCAAGGCATCGGCGGGAGCTTTACGCACACTTTCTACGGTAATTACCACGCCATAGATTTTCGATGTAAAGTCGGCACGCCAATTGTCGCCGGGGCAAACGGGATAGTTACGGATGTACGAAACAATGCACAAGATCAAAGCACGGGCATCTCGGCGAGCAACTTGTACTCATGGAATTCGATTCAGATTTGCGTCACTGAAGAAGTGAATATAAAAGACGGAGAGGTAGAGGAAATCAGCGCGGATAGCGCGGAGCAAAGAAGTAGTAGCGGAGCTTCAACAACCGCATCCGCACAAACGGGAATAGCCGGTTTGAGTATATCTGAAGCGACGGCGGCGGCGGCGGTATCATCACCATCATCATCCAAAGTTGGACAAGCTGGCCCTTTGTACATTGAGTACGTTCATGTCCAAGAAAACTCATTCAAAGTTCAAGTTGGAGATGTCGTGGAGAGAGGCCAAATCATATGCCGTTCGGGTGAGAGCGGATTTTGTCCAGAGCCGCATTTGCATTTCAGCGCATTTCGTACGTCGGATAGCAAAGCGCCTACGGTTGGCGTGAAGTTTATTGCATCTGAAGTAAAAGATGCATTCGTTCCAGAAGCAGGAAAGATGTACAATGCGCGCGTTGGGGAGAGGAAAATATAGTAGGTGAAGTTCGCCGCAAAGCGTTCACATAGTACATAACATAATCAAATCTGATATTTACGCGCTTTTCAATATTGAGCGTTTTATTCCTACCAAGCTCTCTTCTATTCTAGTTCCCGCTTTCGTTTTATTCGTTTTATTTACGTTTAACTCCTCAAGTAACACGTCGCACTGGTCCACAATCGCTGAAGCGACATCCGGCGCGACATTTTTCTCTTGGAAAGATGACAAAAAACACGAGCAATGCATCGCAATGTCGTGCAGTTCTGCAGCTAAAATCTCTGAGTGCAAGTTCGTCCGTTCGCACGCAGTTCCCGCATTTAAAGAATGAATCGGTGAGGGGGATTTCAAAATACCTCCGTCTGGCGTTTTTGGCGATTTTGCATCGTTAAAACGCTTCCTGCCCAACGGCGTCCCCAGAGCTTGCCCGCCTTGATTTGATATGAGCGTCGGCGTCGATGGTGTCTTTGAGACACTGGTAGTGTTGCCATTAGTTGGCGTCGAGGAGGTAAACAAGACCGAGTTCTTCGTCCCGAGAGGCGTGGTCGATGGTGTTAAACCTAACATCAACGGGCTCGCGCCATTCGCGGCCGGGGACAACGCCATAGGAGAAAGAGCTGAAGATTGGGTTCGTAGCGATGTGAGCACGCGCGAGCCACGGTTCAAAACACCAAACCAACAGCTGGATAATCCTGCCTCGGATGGTTTAAGTGTACGGGCTTCTTCTGCTGCATTCTGAGGTAAACAGCAATTGTGCGAGGTGGCGCCGGAGTGAACGGGCGGAGCCGCAAACCATCTGAGAAAGAGAGTGGCTTCATCGCGAAGGTTCGCTTGTCCGTTCGGAGATTGCACTTGCCAGCCAAACTTCAAACGTTCATCGCTAGATATAGAAGAGAGTAAAGCGCAACATACTTTTGCCTTCCGTAGATTGCTGAGTGTAATTGACGATAGTTTCATTGCCGAAAGGATATAACGCTCCACTAAGCACGCAAACGACGCTAGTTTGGAAGTGACAGAAGAATCTATATCGGAATTTCGCAAACTCCTAGCAAGTTCAGTTGATATTTGAATCGATAAATTCAACGTTGCGAGTTTCAAGACATCCAGTTCGTCAAAAGATTCGTCTGCCATGGGAGCGTACTCATTCAACAACTCTGCAACAAGTTCGCGCACTCGGTCGTAAGCACCCGTTTGCGCCAACACATATGCTCCTTCGGGCGTCTTTGCCAACTCTAAGCACGCGTACAATGCAGAGAAGACAACGTCAGAAGAGGTCAATCGGGCGAGTTCGTCAAATTTGGATGGATCGCAATCCACTTGTATTTGTTCTCCACTCGTTATCGCTACTCGCAAGCTTGCGAGTGAGTTGTTGTTGGAGTCAACGGAGGTGAAAGCGCTAGATATGTCTGGGATAAACATTGCCGATGAAAAGTCGTCACTTCCAAGGACAAGCATCGAAGGAGATGCAAACGCACCACCATTACCGAACAACTTCGTTAGTAGTCGCAAAGCGCAAACAGAAGACGCCGCAGGTACCGCATTCGATACCGCCAGATCACGAATCTGTGGAATAGCCTGAGACGCCACGTTCCCTATATCTATAGCTCTGGCTGCATCCTCCGAGTTGGCTTCCTTCGACCAACATGATAGACTTCTCTCGAATGCAGCACACGAATGTGCACACGCAATGTGACTAATTGGACATATTTTAGAAGAGAGAAATGCACAAGCCGCACGCGCAACATTTTGTAAAGCCTCGTAATCTTCGTTTGCGCCATCGCTTCGATTCGCAGAATAATTTTTGCGAGAACAGCTCCATAGCCGGGCAGAGATTTCCAACAACTCGCAAAGCGCGACAATCAACGAGACCTGTCTCGGACTTTCCGATCTACGGTTTCGGACCGCGTGGATGAGTTCAAGAGCGATTGTGTTCACCGTATCTCTTCGCGAATGATGTGACCACTTTTTAAGAATTGAGGGCTGAACTAACGAGAAGCCGCAACCATTCTGTTCGTTGTTGTCGTTCTCTCCATCAGATGTTCTCACCTTTCCCCCAACATTTCTCGATCCCAACGTAGATATACCTACATTTGATAATGGAGCTAATAAGTTCTTTTTCACGTGTTCCTTACGTTCCTCCAGAGCATTTAGTTGCTCGGCGTCCAGCGCGTCCAACTCTGGGCCCACAATGTTCTGGAAGGTTTCCAAAGATCCAGATGCTTTCAAAAATGCGCTCAAACTCTCAATCGCACTTATCTTGGCATCACACAGGCTCACAACGAGCGAGACTTCGCGCGAACACGCCGCAACCTTGCGAGCAAGCGATGCAAGACGTGTTTCTGGTGCGCCCCATCTACCTTCATCCGTGTTGAAGACTCCGCAGGCACGCTCAATCCATTCCGAATCGTAAACATATGAATCTCCGTAGACAGATCCACCACTTAAGCCGATTGGCGCATCTACAAAGATGAAATTCTCACAATTGGACGTCGTTGCATGGTGTAATAGATCATTTACTCGTGAAGATGCGTGTCTGATGTCTCTAACGAACGCATCATTGTCTGCGAATACGGTCTCAAACGTCGCCGTAGCTGCGTGCGCAACGTCCGTGAGCAGACGCGCCGCGGCTTTTTGGCCTTCGCGCGAAAGAACCTCTCGAGCCACAGGTTGCTCGAGAAGAGATCTCGCTAAAAGCTCCGCACCTGCTTCAAGGGTAGCTGAAGCGAAACAGACGCTATCGCCTCCAGCCTGAGCTGTTGCTAACTCAGCCGCTGCGGAGAGCATCACCGTCCGCAAACCTAATATGAATATATCCATTTTCATCCATGCCACGTTCGTTTTGTCTTCCACAGAAGATAATGAGAGCTTTATCGATCGAAGCAAGCCTTCGTCTCGAGACACAAAGTGATGCACAGCTTCGCGTAAGTGCTCAGAACGGTTCACTGAAACAGTCAATGCAACCAAAGACTCGCTAGCGAGAATACCTAGCGAAGACGAGAGCGCAGAGAACGCGTTGGCGTGGACGACATCATCATGATTTGAAGCTTGTGAGCACACTTCATTCGCACGTTCGACGATTGATGCGAGCTTTTGAAACACACGTGGCTCAGAAGCCAAGCCGTCGACTGGATTTGGTAAAGCAACCCTTGATTTCCAGAAAATATTAAGCGCAAACGCAAACGTGGCCCCGTAACTGACGTCTTCGATATCCAGTATTTTATCCAAGGCTAACCAAAGTTCATCGTATGTTGGATACTGCGGCTCGCTGGATTTCAATATCGCTCGTGTAATTAACGCAGCGGATGATGGTTGTTTCTCCACGAGAGCATTCGCATTGTTACCATTGCCGTCTTCTGTACTCTTGGTTCCGTCATCTTTTTCAACTCCGTCATCTTCTCCCGAAGCCCCGTCGCGGATAGTAAGCATAAGCTGCGCATAGTCTGGTCCATAGATGATGGCATCAGCAAACGGAGGCTGATTTGCAGATGCACTCGCAAGCAGAGAAATGGCGTGAGATGTAGACTCCGGGTCTATATCAAATTCTTTCAAAGCGAGTTTGATCCTATCACGCAGTTGTCGGCAAGTCTCGTCGGCCTGTACTCCACCGAATGCCGCAGATAACGGTGCTGATGCTGGAGCCGTCGTACACAACGGTATCAACGCAGGTATCGCTAAAGTACAACATTCAGAAGCGTACGGGTACGAAGCATACGAAGCGATCGCTTGCACCATCGGTGGTCCTCGCTCTGGAGGAGGCGCTTGAATAAACAGAGCTTTCGCGATTGATCTCGAAAACGTCCCTCCCGTTATTTCGGAATTATGTTCAAAGACAGAAGATAACGCCGGGATGACACGTAAAACGCTCGCAATTGCATCCTCAAGCGCGACAATCTCTTTTGAGCGACACTCGGAACCGCTTTCGTACGCGCGCTGCAAGAATTGCGCGTCGAATCGTAATGGTGCAAAAGCTCCAGCGAGGGTTTGCTCATCGTTCATCAAGAATACACAAGTGCGAATACTGAACGTTTGTTTCGGAGATCGAGAAGAGCGCTCCATTCCATTTTTGAGATTTATATCATCATCAATCATACACATTCTCTCGAAATATTCAAACTTTGACGTCAGCAACGCCGCTTGCAACGCTTGAGATGCGTATTTATGCACAATCCACTTTTCCGAGCGTTCTAGGTATCTCCAGCTATCGAAACGAAGCATGGCGTACAACGCAGATCGCTGAAACAACAATTGCGATTCATCTCCACACTCACCCGCGAGTAAAAGCGTTTCAGATAACGCGCATAGCGCCTTGATACTATCGTGGAATCCTCGAGACTCTTCAAACTGGAGGCATTGCGAAACAGTCACCCCGTTGGTGGAAGACGCTTTATCGTCTTCTGTGAAAAAAGGGGTGTTGAGTACGATATCTGCCGCGCGGCGCGGCGCTGCTGCGGCGAGTGGTCGCAAAGCTGCGAGTGCCATTGCTTGTATACTATAATCATCGGACTTTTCTACGCGCAAAGACAGAGCGAGTGCAGATAGGACGTCACTCGGCGTCCCTCCAATTTCAGATGCCGAAGCGTGTAAATCGCACCTCAACAGAGGCGCCGCAAACGAAGGCGCGTTTTCTAGCGCAACCGCGATGAACGATAACGCGGCGTGCAGCTCTGAACGATCTTCTGGTGTGAGATGCTCTCTCCTTCGCCTCGCAACCGAGCTTAAGTTTCCTATTCTAGACAACGTGATGTATAACCCATCCGCCGGTTCGCTCCACACAATTAGGTTTGTTCCCGACGATGACGAGCTTGGTATAGAGACACCTCTACAGTTCGAAGGAATACACGCTCCGGGAACTTTTGAGCTAGAAATAGGTGCCGAACACACTACGTGTCCAAATATATTCCCAGTGCTCAGATCGACTCGACTTTTAGTACTGGCTTGCTTGATGGCAACTTCGGCAACCTCGCGATCTGGATACGGCAAGGCAACCGCGGGTAGTTTTGTGAGGTACGAAAGCGCGCACTCTGCAGCTTTCGGTCCTTCCGAGAGAGATTTTAAGATGCGCAACAAAGGCGCAGATTCTGCGGGAAAGCGCTCTCGACAACCTTCTACGAGCGCGAGTAAAGGCGCTTCCTGCCCATTTTCGCTCGCACCTTCCCAAAACTGTTCGCATAATTCGCGCTGTCCGCATATAATTTCATCAAAGCACTCGAGAATCAAGTCGAGTTGAGTGGGTAGCAACCCGTGCACGGGATGTATGTCAAATCCAGCTAACGTTGCCGAAAAGACATTCTTCAAGACACTTCTTCTAGGAACCGCAGATGGATCAGAACCATCGAAACTGGACTTTGTGTTCATCGCTATATTTTTCAAAGAATCTAAACCGCTCGCTACGTCTGACGCGCTCAAAAAAGCAGTCATTGCTTGCTCGTCAGTTTGGCTGATACCAGTAATCATAGGCTTTGCCAAGGATAGAAACGCAGCCCATGAGAGCTTAACTGCTCCAGATTCAACGGTATCTGTCGTTTGCGATAGAACTTTCGTGACTTGAACAACTGACGAGAGTAAATGATGCTGGGCTTCGCCAGAACCTTGTCCACTCGTGAAAGTGTGCACGATACGTTCTAAATCTACCGCAACAATCAAAATGATTGCACATCTCGCTCGTATATCACACGTAACCGCAGTCTCCATTTGCTCTGCCATAGATGGAGCTAAGTTTATAACTTCTGTGCACTTGTGTGGAATTTTCGAAAAAACCTTTTGATCGAACGTTTTCGCCAACTGAAGAAAACGCGTCGACGAGCATTCTTTCACCACGCCGTAGTATAATGAAAAGAGAACATCAAGAGACGCTTTAATTTCTTCGACAGATTCAAGACACGAACTCATACGAATAAACTCTTCTCCTTGCGTACGAATGAGTGTGCTTCCTTGTTTCTCTCCCTCGTTTGAAACGCCGGTGGCGAGCGCAGTCGATGTTGGATTTTTCACCGCCAAAGCGGTACTTCTCTCTTCACGACTGCTCCCAATTGCGAGTAAACCTAGTCCTTCTCCATTCGCAAGTAACGAGTCGCACAAGTAATTCACGATGTTATCTTCTAATCCATTCTTTATCATCTCTTCGAGCTTTTCTGAAAGTCGCGAAGCAAACTCGGCTTCTTCTCCTTCTTTTTCGTTTCCCCCAAAGCCATCGTCGTTTTCACCATCGAAAACATACGCCTTCTGCGTTCCTAAAACCGCGACGCATTTCAACAAAGCGAGGCGTTCTCGATGGTAAAAGGTGCACACTAACTCAATCAATTCACCGGTCACTTCTTTCAGACGCGCGGTAATCCCTTTCTCTTCCAACGCTCGACGAAGCATGACATACGTTTGAATTTCATCCAACTTGAGAAGTTGCGCAAGCATAACGGTGCATTTCTGCATGTCAGCTCCGACGGCAATCGTCTTGCCTCCCACATCAATTGAACCCGATTCGAGTGCAGCTTTTGAAGCCGCGCTATTCGGACCGTACGCTTTCAAACCTTGTTGCAAAAACGGCGTCGCCGCATCTAGTTTCTCGAGCACTTTCATCCGGGAAGTTGTTTTCTGGTCTAAAGCGTAAAACAACGCTCGCGTGGAAGGAACATGCGTCGTGGTTTTCGCCGTCGAAGCCATGCCAACAGAAGAGAGAGTAATCCTCGCTCTTTCAATATTACGTGAAGTGAACGTAAAAATAAACGAATACGCGCTGTCAGAGCTGTGGGGAATTATTAGAGTTCGTTCGAATTTTTCTGTAAAAACTTGTCACACAAAAAGTCCGAATTCCGAAGAGAGGAAGAAGACGTGAAGCTGATATTCTCCTTTACAAAAAAAGTGCTGGCGGGCGCGCGCGCAAACAAAACTCAAGCTCCTTCCTTTTGGCAGAGAAAATAGACAATCACTCAGATGCCCTGGTCGTTACAATCACTTAAAACGAGATAGGAAACTCTCGGTGGTGGTTGAGATTGTTGTTCTTGGAAACAACTCCCTCTCGTTATTCGTCAAAAGTCGTTACGCTTTGTGATTTTCGAAAAGGCACCAGACGCACCAAAACGCGCGAGACGAACACCCTCTCATGGTGGTGTTAAGAGCGAGCGAATGGGCGCTGAAGCGCTTCGTGAAGTTTATATTGAAGCGCACGTTGAGTAAGATTATCGGTAACAATGATGGAAGCGCGAGAGAAAGTCTCGCATCGATAGATATTGCGTTATCCGAAGGGATTTTAGAGTTGAAAGACGTGGAGTTGAACACGATATTCGTTCGGGACGCTTTGTTCTCCTCTTTCATAAACAGTGAAGACGGAAACGACGAGAATGACTCGATATCGATTGCGAGCGCAAAGTGCGGCAAAATTAAGATAAAGATTCCTTGGAATAGTTTGTACTCTGATCGTTGCGAACTGCTCATCGAAGATGTTGCCGTGCTCGTCGTTCGAAGAAGCGCGAGGGGAGGCGAAAGCGCAGAAGGAGGAGAGATGAAAAAGAAACACCCGGAAAGAATCCGAAAAGATAAAACTCTCTTACACATCTACGATAACAACGACTTAAACTCGCACTCTGAGAATGTTAAGGAAATAGAACGCGCGCAGAAATTAAACAAGGACGAAGATGATGATGTAGTAAAAGGAGTTGGTGAGGGAGACGCAAGCGAGGAAGACGAAAAGACAACAGAACCTGGAGCGGTTATGAAAGCGATTAAACGATTGGTACGTGGTGCACTGTTAAGCGTTCGAAATATTTCTTTTGATTTTGATACTTTTTGCAACAACAATGTGGATGAGAAATCCATCGTATCGCTATTGATTGAAAGTGGAGCGTACGTGCACGATGGTCAAGCAATAGTGAACACGCGTAGTGTCGAGCTGAGAGTCGGAGAGCACGTTGTTCTTAGTCCCTTTCATGCGCAACTATCAAAACGTGAAGATGAAAGTGAACCGACGTACGCTTTATTCATAGAAAATTCAATCCACGCATCTTTGACGGAACGCACAGTTCACGCATTCTCGCAACTTTGCGAGAAAAGTAATGAGAAAGAGGATGCAACGGGAGACAGCGAAGCCATAGAAAATTTAGTAAAGGAAGAAAAGAGGGAATCAGGTAAAAAAGAGAAGTGTTTCGTGGAAGATTCGCGAATGAACGCTTTGAACAAAAGTTTCTTGGATTGTATATTGGAGGTTAAGAAAAGAAATCAAACTTGAAAAGTTGGCGACAAGAATGGCAACGAACACAGCTTCGTCGTAGGCGACGACGACGGCGACGATGAATTTTACGACTGCGAGTCTTCTGAGCATTCGAATGACTTGGATATAGAGAAATTTACGCGGTCGGTGATTTCATCGTTCTACGAAGAAAGT
>Ga0114997_10002359_pt1 | contig 15226 bp, 13 predicted proteins | sample ArcticOcean_MG_C_2_FD_87045 | JGI IMG/M metagenome (GOLD analysis project Ga0114997, IMG submission 87045) | Marine microbial communities from western Arctic Ocean - ArcticOcean_MG_CB4_136 | ecosystem: Environmental > Aquatic > Marine > Oceanic | place: Arctic Ocean: Canada Basin | collected... | reverse complement strand
GCAGTAGTTCGTGCTGAATCTGGTTCTTTCGGCCTAGCAATGTTGATGACTACCGACGTCTACCGACCTGACAGCTCCTATGCGTCGCTGGGCGTTTCTTGGCCGCTCGGCCGGGCCGTTAGGTGGGCGGGCAGTTCAGGTCAGGACCAGCGGGTGCTTGGTCGGGCCGTTAGGCGGGCGGGCAGTTCAGGTCAGGACCAGCGGGTGCTTGGTCGGGGTCGTCGCCATCCGACAAGGCCTCGGCGACTTCATCGAAGTCCTGGTTGAGGAACACGATCACTTTGCCGTCGATGATCTCCGCGGGATACTGGAAGAGTCCGCACCCGACGTCGGTGAACGAGACGTTGTCGCACACCTGATCGGTGGTCGACACAAGGCTGAAAGTCTGGCTCGTCTGATCCCACTCGGCGAAGCAATCGCGCGGATCGCCAACCCGGCGGGCGGAAAATGCCAGCCATCCGAGCTCAGGATCGTCGCCAATGTGCTGCACGATGAGGTCACGGTCGCCGCCGCTGCCGGCATCGGCGTACAGGATCGGCCCGCGGGCGTCGATCTCTTCGGATTGGCGACCAATAAAGCCGGCGTCAAATTCGGTGTCGCCGAGTTGCACTTGCACCGTGCCGCCTCGTCCGGCCACCCAGACGACCATGGCGCCAAGGAGCAGCGCGATGGCGACGCCGGTCATCCCCACGAGGAGAGCGCTACGGGCGTTGATTTGGGGGCCTCTTGCGACCGGCATGGTTCCTCTGGTGGATGTGTGGGGGTGGGTGGGGCCCGCCTAGTATCGCTGGTGTGTCGCCGCTGAGCCTTCTCGGCCGGTGTCGGCATTTCTCGCGTTTGCGAGCCACACGACATTCCGGAGGAACCGGTGGATCTTTTCGAACATCAGGGCAAGGAATTCTTTGCCCAATACGGCATGCCGATCTCGCCCGGCGAGGCGGCATTTACCGTTGATGAGGCAGTCGCGGCAGCGGAACGACTCGGCACCCCAGTCATGGTCAAGGCGCAGGTTCACACCGGTGGCCGCGGCAAGGCGGGCGGCGTGAAGTTTGCTCCCGATATGGATGCGGTGCGCGAGCATGCCGGCAACATCCTTGGCCTCGACATCAACGGCCACATCGTGAAGCGGCTCTGGATCGAGTCGGCCTCTGATATCGCCGAGGAGTACTACGCGTCGTTCACCCTCGACCGCTCGGCCAAGAAACATCTCGGCATGCTCTCGAAGGAGGGTGGTGTCGAGATCGAGACCGTCGCCGAGGAGAACCCCGATGCGATTGCCAAGATCTGGATTGATCCGGTCGACGGTCTCACCGAAGAGGCTTGTCGCGAATGGGTCGCCGCGGCGAACCTGCCCGACGCGGCGGTTGAAGGCACCATCGCGATCATGCATCAGCTCTATGCGGCTTACACCGACGGTGATGCCGATCTTGTCGAGATCAACCCGTTGATCCTCACCCCCGAGGGCAAAGTGCATGTGCTCGACGCCAAGGTCACGCTCGACGGCAACAGCGAGTACCGCCACGCGGACTACAGCCAGTACGACGAAACCCAACCCCGCGATGAGCGTGAGGAAGCAGCCCACGCCAAGGGTCTCCAGTACGTCGGTCTCGATGGGTCGGTTGGTGTCATCGCCAACGGCGCCGGGCTCGCCATGAGCACGGTCGATGTGGTCAACCAGGTCGGTGGCTCGCCGGCCAACTTCCTCGACATTGGCGGCGGCGCCAACGCCGACGTGATGGCCGGAGCGCTCGAGGTCATCAACAACGATCCCGCCGTGAAGTCGATCTTCATCAACATCTTTGGCGGTATCACCCGCGGTGAAGAAGTGGCCAACGGCATCATCGAAGCCATGCAGCGTGTCTCGATCGATTCGCCAATCGTGATTCGTCTCGATGGCACCAACGCTGACGAGGGCCGGGCGATTCTTGCGCCGCACCTCAATGACAAACTGATGATGGAAGAAACCATGCTTGATGCGGCCCGCAAAGCCGTCGAGCTGGCGAGCTGAGAGAGTGACATGAGCATTTTCGTAGACGAGAACACAAAGGTCATCTACCAGGGCCTCACCGGCTCCCAGGGCAGCTACTACGGCGGCCTCAACGCCGCGTATGGCACCCAGGTGGTCGCTGGTACCCACCCAAAGAAGGCCGGCACCGACGTCGATGGCGTGCCGGTCTACGCCAACGTCGCCGAGGCCGTTGCGGCCACGGGAGCCACGGCGAGCTGCATCTTCATCCCTGCTCCGGGCGTGCGCGGCGCGGTCATGGAAGCAGCCGAGGGTGGCGTCGAATTCATCGTCGCCATCACCGAGGGCGTCCCCGCCCACGACGAGGCGTATTTATACAACGACCTCAAGCGCAACTTCCCCAACGTCCGCCTGCTCGGCCCGAACTGCCCCGGCATTATCAGCCCCGGTAAGTGCAACATTGGCATCACTGCCGGTCACATCGCGAAGGAAGGCGGCCCGGTCGGCATCGTGAGCCGCTCCGGCACGCTCACCTACCAGGCGCTGTACGAGCTGAAGCAGAAGGACATTGGTGTCACCACGTGTGTCGGCATCGGTGGCGATCCCGTTCCCGGCACGTCGTTCATCGATTGCCTCGAAGCGTTCGAGGCCGACCCCGACACCAAGGCCGTCATGATGATCGGTGAGATCGGTGGCTCCGCGGAAGAAGAAGCCGCCGAGTACATCAAGAACCACATGACTAAGCCGGTGTCGTCGTACATCGCCGGCGTCACTGCGCCTCCCGGCAAGAAGATGGGCCACGCGGGCGCCATAGTCTCCGGCGGCAAGGGCACTGCCGCCGCGAAGATGGAAGCACTCGAAGACGCCGGAGTGCGCGTGGGCAACAACCCCACCGAAGCCGGCGAACTCATGGCCGAAATCGTCGCCAACCTCTAAGTCCAAACTTCTGTGAACGGAAACCGGCGCATACCGCCGGTTTCCGTTCACAGAACATGGAACCGGGGGGTGTCACCACTTTGGGGGGCACGGAATGTAAGCGTGGTGGGGTGCGACCCTTCTGCGCTGTTTTCGTTTTCTGCGCGCTTGTCGCGGCGTCGTGTGGCACGGGGTCGAGCGACGTCCTCACCGCAGGGGCCGAGACGGTTCCAGCGGCAGTCGATGTTGGCTCTGTGACGAGCTCGTCGACCACAACGACCACGTCGGCGTCCACCACTACGTCGACCACAACAACGACGCCCGCACCCCCGCCCAGCGATTTGGTGCGAGGCGACGATGGTGTCCCGCTCAACGGCCAGACCGCTGGCGTCCTGCGAACCCCCACGGGCTGGCTCGTGCCAGTTGTGCAAACGGTCGACGATGGCTGGTTGGTATGGACACCGTGCGGCCGCCTCGACACGGTTGCGGCGGGAGAGTATTTCGACCAGGTCGACTTCGTGCTCGACCCGGGTCACGGCGGCTCCGAGCCGGGCGCCCTCGGGCCGGCGGGCACCCGCGAGGCCGACCTCAACCTGGCGGTGACGAAACGAGCCCAGGTCGCTCTTGAAGCCGCCGGCTATTCCGTGCTGTTGACTCGCGACACCGATGTGCGCGTTCCGATCGTGACGCGAGCCGAGCTCGCCCTTGCCCTCGATCCCGTCGCGTTTCTCTCGATCCATCACAACGCCGGCACCGATGCGGTGAGTTCAACTCCGGGCACCGAGATGTACTTCCAGCTGGCCTCCGCCGATTCGCGCCGGCTGGCCGGGTTGCTCTATGAGGAGACGCGAGCTGCGCTCGACCTCCTCGGGTCGTCGTGGTTCGCGCTTGATGATGCGGGCACGATGCCCCGTCCGAATCGAGAGGGCGGCGACTTCTACGGGGTGCTTCGACGACCCGCCGCCGTGACCAGCGTTCTTGTGGAGTTCGCCTACATCACGAACCCGGCGGAAGAAGCCCTTCTCAACCGGGCCGATGTACAGGACGCACTTGCGGGTGCGGTCGTCAACGCCGCGACGCGCTTCCTTGAGACATCCGACCCCGGTGCGGGTTATGTCGACGATCCGATCTTTCGGGGTTACGCCGCGACTGGTGCCGGTCGCACGAACAATTGCGACGATCCCGACCTCCACGGATGAGAGTCGCTCTCGTCACCATCGTCGCGGCAACGCTGAGCGCTAGCGGCTGCAGCGACGGCCCGTCGTCGCCGGCGGCTTCGGAAGATGCGCCAGACAGCGTCGTGACTGAATCGGCCGCGAGTGGTGACGTGCCCTCGACCTTGACCGAGACCACCACCACCCTCCCGGTAGCGGGTCGCCTGCCGCCGCCGCTCGTCGACGACAGGGCTGGGGCCGTTCGCTCCTCCGATGGCTCGGGTCTGGCAGTCACCGGCGCCGACGACGAGGTGTGGTTTGTGATCGGCGCTTGTCAGGCCGAGGCTTTTGAACCAGCGGCGACCGCGGAGATCATCGGCGCGCAGCATGTGGTGCTCGATCCGGGGTCGAACGACGACTTTGCGATCACGAGACACAACCGCCTGATTGCGGAGGAGGCGGCTCGTCTCCTCCGGGCTAACGGGGTGTTGGTGACCCTCACGCGCCAGGCCGATAAACCAATGTCGGAGTCGGCGCGAGGCGCCCTCGGCCCGGCGCTCGGCGCCCGAGCGGTGGTGTCGATCCATCACGACTATGGCGATGAGGCGACCACGGTGACACGGCCAACCGTGTTCCATCAGATCGACGATGTGGAGAGCCGTCGTCTCGCGGGGCTCCTCCACCAGGAGATGGAAGCGTCGCTCGCGGAGATGGGTGTGGATCTAGCGTTGGTCGCGGAACCCGGGGTTCGGCCCTTGCTCAATCAGCGCGGTCAGGACTTCTTCGTCGTGCTTCAAGTAGCGGAGGCGACGCCAGCCGCTCGACTGCAGATCGCCGTGCTTGCCGAAAACGACACGAGCCCCCTCGTGACTGAGGAGGCTCGTGCGCTTGAGTCTCAGGCGATTGCCGAAGCGATTGTGCGGTTCCTCGTTACTGACGAGGAGGGCAATGGGTTCGTGGCCCCCATTGAAACCGTTCGTGCTGCTCCGACTTCACATACTCCTGGCGGCTGCGGCGAACCCGCAGGCGACGAGTGAAGCTTCCCTAGAACTGGGTGGGCGGAGCGGTGGCAGCGCCGCTTGACCTCATGTCCATAATGGATGCGGCCACGATCACACCGGAAGCGGCGATGGCCAGAAAAAGGCCGATACCGCTGGGGCCGCCGAGCAGCATGGTTGCCGTCGGGACGAGCACGATCAGGCCGAGGATCAGATGAATCTGGTTGTGGTTGAAGCCCATTGGCGGCTCGGGCAGCGTCTTGTTGCCGAACTGTTTGGCGGCGGTGCCAACGGCGATTGCCACTCCGATCAAGAAGATGACGATGCCGAAGAGGCCCATCGCGTTGACACTCCACGCGGAGTAGGCTGGTTCCTGGAGATCCTCGAAGCTCATACCCTCGAAGAATCCCTCACCCCACTCCAGGAACGTGCTGAGGGCCAGTACGACACCCCCGGCCATGAGCATGATAGTGCTGGGTTTGATGTCGTTGTTTTCCATGAGCCCTCCCGCGGCTGCTACAGGTTTGAAATCCGACACTAATCGCCGGACTGCTGCGGGCCAGGGGACGGTCACACGGGGTGGTTTTGCTAGGTTCGCGATTTGATGTCGACTTCCGCTGAATCTCCGTGCCGCGCCCTTTTGTCTGTCTTCGACAAAACGGGGGTTGGCGACCTCGCCGCCGGGCTCGTCGAGCTTGGCTGGGAGCTCATTTCGAGCGGCGGCACGGCCAAGGTGATCGCGGCCGCGGGTCTGCCCGTCACCGATGTCGCCGACTACACCGGTTCGCCGATCATGCTTGGTCATCGTGTTGTGACGCTCCATCCGCGGATCCATGGCGGCATTCTGGCTGATCGTGATGACCCTGGGCATCAGGCCGATCTTGTGGCGAACGGGATCGACACCATCGACCTCGTGGTCGTGAACCTCTACCCGTTCCGCGACGAGCCGGGCACCGAGATGATCGACATCGGCGGTCCGACGATGGTCCGTGCGGCGGCCAAGAACTACGCCCACGTCGGCGTTGCGGTCGACCCGTCTGGATACGACGGGGTGCTGGCCGAGCTCCGGACGGATGGCTGGTTGTCCGACAACACTCGTCGGGGCCTGGCCCGCGCCGCGTTTGCTCACACGGCGGCCTACGACGCCGCCATCGTTGGATGGCTCGATGAAACAGAGGCTGAGCCAGAGGCCCTTCCCCCCACAATTCACCTCGCCCTTGAGCGCACCGAGGTTCTCCGCTATGGCGAGAACCCGCATCAGCGAGGCGCTCGTTATCGCACGATCGGCCAGACCAGTATGTGGGACGACATCGTCCAGCACTCTGGCGTGGCGTTGAGCTACCTGAATTTGTTTGATGCCGATGCGGCGTGGCGGCTCGTCCACGACCTCGGCGACGAACCCGCGGTCACGATCATTAAGCACGCCAACCCATGTGGCGCGGCGGTCGGTGAGAGTCTCGCAATGGCCTACCAGCAAGCCTTCGAGTGCGACAGCCGCAGCGCATTTGGCGGCATCGTGGCGACGAACCGGTTGATCGATCTCGCCACGGTCGAAGCAATGGAAGCGGCCGCGCAGGCCGACGTTGTGATCGCTCCCGGTTATGCGGAGGGTGTCGTCGAACGACTGATCGCAAAACGCAAGAATACCCGTCTACTCACAGCCTCCCCGCCGGCCGCGCCGAGTGGAGTTGAGCTTCGAGAGATCGGCGGCGGCTATCTCGTGCAAGAGGCTCACCACTTCGGATCGGAGCCACACGAGTGGCAGGTCGTCACGCAGCGCCAACCCTCGGCCCAGGAGCTGGCCGACGCCGCGTTCGCTTGGAGGGTCTGTGGGCATGTGAAATCCAATGCCATTGTGCTGGCGAAGGACGGCGTGGCGTGGGGTATTGGCGCCGGGCAACAGAATCGTGTTGAGTCGGGGGAGATTGCCGCAACGAAGGCCGATGGCCGGGCCAAGGATGGTGCCTGCGCGAGCGACGCGTTCTACCCGTTTCCTGACGGTGTCGAAGCGGCGGCCGACGCCGGTGCGGCGATCATCGTCCAGCCAGGTGGCTCCGTAAACGACGACAAGACCATCGCCGCGGCCGACGTCCGGGGCGTGTGCATGGTGTTCACCGGCGAACGTCACTTCCTTCACTAGCCGCACCGATGAGCTCTCGCCGAGAACCCAAGACGCTCGAATGGGCGCTCGCCATTGGCCAGAAAGCGGCGTCGTGGCGCTTCTACCGGTTCATCCGTTTCTTGATCCGAGCGCTGCTCTTTCGTTGGGTCCGAGTTGAGATCCAGGGTGCCGAGCACCTCGCTCACGAAGGACCGGTCATTGTGGCGCCGGTTCATCGGTCGAATCTCGATGCGCCCCTCGTGGCGAGCGCGGGTCCGCGTCAAATGCGTGCTCTCGCAAAACAGTCGCTCTTCGTCAACCCGGTGAGCGCGTGGGCATGCGCGGCACTCGCGGCGATCCCGGTTCGCCGCGGCGAGGCCGATCGAGAGGCCATGCGGTCGGCCCGAACGATTCTTGATGCGGGCGAGATGATGATCGTCTTTCCCGAGGGCACCCGTCAGAGCGGTGCCGAGGTCGCCGGCGTCTTCGATGGTGTGTCGTATCTGGCGTCGAAAACGGGCGCCGTGATCGTGCCAGTGGGGATTGCCGGCACTGAATCCGCTCTGCCCGCCGGCGCGAAGTTCATCCGTCGGTCCCGTGTCGCGATCGTGGTGGGACCTCCGATCGCCCCGCCGGCCGGACGGATGAGTCGTCCCGCCCTCACGGCGTTTAGCGAGGATGTTGGGGCTCGCTTGCAGGACGCCTTCGATCAGGCGAATGCGGCGATTTCGTGCTGATTTTGTCCCGCTAGGTGGGACCGTTCCGCTCTGCGGAACGCCTCGAAAGAAATCTGGAGGAATGGTGCGAACTCCCCAGTTTCTGCTCAGGGCTAAGCCGTACTTTCGGCTATATGACTGCGATCCGTGACCTCATTGAGCGAGGCCCAACGCTCTCGTTCGAGTTCTTCCCGCCGAAGAGCAGCGAGGCACAATCGAAGCTGCGCGAGACGGTCGATCTTCTTGAAAAGGCCGAGCCCGACTACGTCTCGGTCACCTACGGCGCTGGCGGCACGACTCGAGAGACCACCCGCGAGACGGTGCTCGATTTTACCGAACACCGCAGCTTTCCGGCGATGCCGCACCTCACGTGTGTCGGTCATAGCTATGCCGAGATCCTTGAACTCATTGATGACTACCAAGCGCACGGCGTGCACAACATGCTGGCGCTTGCGGGCGATCCTCCGGAAGACGGCAGCCCGAATCCTGGCGACTTCCGTTATGCCCTGGAACTCGTGGAGGCCCTGCGGGAGCAGTCGGAGATGTGTATCGGTGTTGCGGCATTCCCCGAGCTGCACCCCCGCTCGGCGGATCATGGTTCGGATCGACGCCACCTTGCCGAGAAGTTGAACGCTGCCGATTTCGGCATCACCCAGTTCTTCTTTGATTGCGACGACTACTTCCGCATGGTCGACGACCTCGCGGCGCTTGGATGTGACATACCGGTGCTCCCGGGTGTGATCCCGGTCGTGAATCCTGCGAGTATTCGCCGCTTCGCGGGGATGAATGGTTCTACCGTCGACGAGGTGCTCTGGGGCCGTCTTGAAGCGGCAGATGATCCCGACGAACGGCTCGAAATCGCGGTCGACGCCGCGGTCGATCAGATCGACCGACTGGTCAAGGGCGGTGCTCCGGGTGTTCACCTGTACACGCTGAACCAGGCAGACGCGACGATCCGGATCTGCGAGCGCATCGACCTTCGCTGACGTTTCGGATTGGCTCGGCTGGCCGGGTAAGGTCGGTGGCATGGCTGAAAAAATCACGATGCAGGCGGACGGCACTCTTTCCGTCCCGGACAACCCGATCATCCCGTTCATCGAGGGTGATGGCACCGGAGTCGACATCTGGCCGGCCGCGAAGCTCGTGCTCGACGCCGCCGCCAACAAGTACGGCAAGACCATCGAATGGAAAGAGGTCTTGGCCGGCGAGAAGGCATTCAACGAGACCGGCGATTGGCTCCCGCAGGCGACGATCGATGACTTCACCGAGTACCTGATCGGTATCAAGGGCCCGCTCACCACCCCCATCGGTGGGGGCTTCCGCAGCCTCAACGTCGCGATCCGTCAGATCATGGACCTCTACGTTTGCCTGCGTCCGGTGCGCTGGTTCACCGGTGTGCCATCGCCCGTCAAGGAGCCGCAGCTCGTCGACATGGTTATCTTCCGTGAAAACACCGAGGACATCTACGCCGGCATGGAGGTCGAAGCGGGTACGCCCGAGGCCCTGAAGATGATCGAAATGCTCCACGACGCCTTCGGCTGGGAGATCCGCGAAGGCTCCGGCATCGGTATCAAGCCGATCTCGAAGATGGGCTCGCAGCGTCTTCAGCGCGCCGCGATCGAGTACGCCGTAAAGCGTGGTCGTAAGCGTGTGCATTGGGTCCACAAGGGCAACATCATGAAGTACACGGAAGGCGCGTTCCAGAAGTGGGGCTATGAGCTCGTGCGTGAAGAGTTCTCCGACGTGGCTATCGGCTGGGATGACTGTGGCGGCGACCCCGGCGACAAGATCCTTGTCCAGGACGCCATCGCCGACATTGCCCTACAGCAGGTGCTGACCCGTCCGTCCGAGTTCGATGTAATCGCCACGATGAACCTCAACGGCGACTATCTCTCCGACGCGCTGGCCGCACAGGTCGGCGGCATCGGCATCGCGCCAGGGGCCAATATTAACTACGTCACCGGCCACGGTGTCTTTGAGGCAACCCACGGCACGGCGCCGAAATACGCCGGCCAAGACAAGGTCAACCCTTCGTCGGTTCTGCTCTCGGGCGTGATGATGTTCGAACACCTCGGATGGCAAGAAGCGGCCGACGATATTGTTGCCGCGGTCGAAGCGGCCATCGGCGACAAGGTCGTCACCTACGACTTCGCGCGCCTGATGGACGGCGCGACCGAAGTGAAGTGCTCGGAGTTCGCGAGCGCCGTCGTCGACCGTCTCTAAGTCGACGGGTGTAACAGCCGACCGTCTCTGCCGCTTGACTCTGCTGACCCCGACAACTCGAGTCGGCGCGACGAAGGCCGCGGATACCGTGGCCGGGTGGGAGATCTCGCTGTGGCGCGTGACGAGGAAGACGTAGAACACATCTGGCGTCGCGGCGCGCGCCTGATTGCGCGGTCGCTGCGTGCCCACCCGGTGCCGCATGCGATTGCCATGGTTGGCGCGTTGTTGTTTGTCTTCGCAGCGGTGGGCGGCGCGTGGGTACTGCGGGCAGTCACCGACGATCTCATCGTTCCGGCCCTCGACGACGGCACCGTCGATGGTGGTGAAGTTTGGCTCGCCGTCGTGGCGTTGATTGGTGTGTCGATCGTGCGTGGTGTGAGCGTGGTCATGCGGCGGCTTTTCTTGTCGATGGCCGAATACCGCACACAACGTGACTGGCGCCGACTGTTGCTGCGGCACTACCTCAATGTGCCGTTGCGTTTCCATCGAACGAAGCCAACCGGTGAGCTGCTGGCTCACGCCGACATCGACCTCATACAGGCCACGATGGTGCTGAAGCCACTGGCCTTTTCGCTGAGTGTTGTGTTCTTGGTGATCGTGTCGGTCATCAGCATCCTTGCGATTCATTGGTTCTTGGCTCTGATTGCGGTGGTGTTGTTCCCCACCCTTGTGGTGTTAAGCCGCTACTACACCGGCAAGGTGGAGGCGCCCGCCGCGCTCGCACAGCAGCGGGTTGGCGAAGTTTCGGCGGTCGCCCACGAGAGCTTCGACGGCGCGCTCGTCGTAAAGACCCTGGGCCGCCAAGATGAGGAAGTCCAGCGAATGTTGGAGGCTTCCGATCGACTGCGTGAGGCTCGCATTCGCGTCGGACGACTGCGGGCGAACTTCGAACCGGTCATTGAGGCGCTGCCCAGTGTTGGCATCGTCTCGCTCATCCTCGTGGGCACGTGGCTGATCTCCAAAGGCGAGGCCACAGAAGGTGACATCGTTTTGGCCGCCACACTCTTTGGGCTTCTGACCACGCCGCTTCGCGTCTTCGGCTTCTTCCTCGAAGAGATGCCGAGATCCGTGGTGTCGCTCGAACGCGTTGATCGGGTGATGGGCTATCCGGTTGAACCGCGTGGGACCAATGCGGTCCTGCCTGCAGGCGGCCTCGATGTGGTGGTGGAGGGTCTGACCGTCCGCTATGGCGACCGCGAGGTGCTTGCTGACGCCAGCTTCAGTGTCGCGGCAGGCGAGACCGTGGCGATCGTTGGCGCCACCGGGTCGGGCAAGTCAACCCTCGTCGAGTCGATCGTTGGTCTGCTCGACCGTGAGCGGGGCACCGTGCGCGTGGGTGGCGTCGATGTCGAAGATCTTTCTCCCGAAGTCCTCGCCGCCAGCGCTGCTCTCGTGTTTCAGGAAGCCTTCCTGTTCGCCGAATCAATCGACGAAAACATCGGGATGGGTCAGACCTCACTCGAGGACGTTGGCGCCGCGCTCGACATCGCTCGGGCGACCGAGTTCGTCACTGCCCTCCCACACGGTCGTCGCACCGTTGTGGGTGAGCGGGGCCAAACCCTGTCGGGCGGTCAGCGTCAGCGCGTCGCCCTGGCTCGGGCGCTCGCTCGCCGTCCGCGCCTGCTCCTGCTCGACGACGCGACGAGCGCAGTTGATCCGCTGGTCGAAGCCGAGATTCTGGCGAATCTTCGGCGAGAGCTCGACACCACTCTGCTGCTGGTTGCGCACCGGATCTCCACGATCGCGCTGGCCGACCGCGTGGTGTACCTCGATGAGGGTCGAGTGGTCGCCGAGGGTCGTCACGAGGATCTCCTCCAGCGCGACGATTATCGATCCCTGGTGACCGCCTACGAAGCAGAGGGCGCATGACGAAGAAACCGCGCCCCAGTGGTTTCGACGATCCGGCCTCGTTGCTCGACGAGGATGTCGTGCCCGATGTCTCGGCGATGCAGGTACTCCGTCGCGGTCTGGCCATAAGTCCGGAACTCCGCATCGGTATCCGCGTCACTGTCGCCATGGCGTTGGTCGCCGCGATCGGCCGCCTGATCATTCCGATCACGATTCAGCAGGTTCTGGATCGGGGCGTTTTAGGTGACGAGGGCTATCGGCCCGGCTTCGTCTGGGTGGTATCGATTGGCGCGTTCGCGATCGTGATTGGGGTGATGGCGGCGTCCCGTGTCGCCCACATCCGTCTGGTCATCGCCGCGGAAGCGGTGCTGTTGGGTCTTCGCACGCGGGCCTTTCGACACATCCATCGGCTGAGTCTCGCTGACCACTCGGAGGGCCGTCGCGGTGTGCTTGTGAGTCGGGTCACCTCCGATGTTGAGTCGCTGGCCCAGTTCACCCAATGGGGAGCCATCAGCTGGATCATCAACTCCGCGATCATCGTCGGTTCGCTTGCGGTCATGCTGGTGTACAACTGGAAGCTCACGCTGATCGTGTTGCTGTGTCACCTGCCCTTGCTGCCCTTCCTGAAGTGGGTTCAGAAGCATCAGTTCGCCGCTTACAGCCTTGTGCGTACTCGAGTGGCGCAGACACTTGGTGAAACATCCGAGGCTGTCACCGGCGCGCCCGTGATTCGCGCGTATGGCTACGACCGCCGAGTCGGCGAACGCCTCGATACCGCTATCGACAATCAGTATCAATCGCAGCTGCGCTCGAGTATCTGGTTCGCCGGGATGTTGCCGGTTGTCGATTTCTTCTCCTCGATCTCGCTTGCCGCGGCCGTGGGAGTGGGCGTGTGGTGGAGCGGAGCGGTGGATGTCGGGGTGGGCGAACTCGTAGCCTTCCTTTTCCTCGTGAATCTGTTACTCAACCCGATCGCCGAGCTCGGTGAGGTCCTCGATCAGACCCAGACGGCGCTGGCTGGCTGGTGGAAGATACTGCGGGTGCTCGACGTCCCGATTGATGTGGAGGAGCCGGAGCTCGGCGCCCACCTCCAGGCTGGCCCTCTCGGGATTCGTGCTGTCGGTGTGGCGTTCCGGTACCGAACTGGTGACTCCGTGCTTCGGGAGATCGATGTCGAAATCGCACCTGAGACAAACGTTGCGATTGTCGGTGAAACCGGCAGCGGCAAGACCACTTTCGCTCGTCTGTTGGCCCGGCTGGCCGACCCCACGGAAGGCACAGTGACCATTGGTGGGCTCGATCTCCGCACGGTCGACCCGGCATCGCGGCGAAGCGCGATTCGAATGGTCCCCCAAGATGGGTTCCTCTTTGACACGACAATCGAAGAGAACATCCGGTTTGGTCGTATCGGAGCAACCCGCGACGATGCGATTGCCTCGGTTGAGTCGCTGGGCCTCGATCGATGGATGAGCGGCTTACCGATGGGTATCGATACCCCGGTCGGCGAACGCGGTGGACGCTTGTCGGTCGGTGAGCGCCAGCTTGTAGCCCTGGCTCGTGCGCTGGTCGCCGACCCCGGTCTTCTGCTTCTCGACGAGGCAACGTCAGCGGTCGACCCGGAGACCGAAGAAGCGTTAGCCGCGGCTCTCGCCCACCTCTCGATCGGGCGCACCACGATCTCGGTGGCCCATCGACTCTCCACGGCCGAGCGGGCCGACCTCGTGCTGGTGTTCGATGCTGGCCGGATCGTGCAGATGGGTCACCACGACGAACTCGTCGCGGTCGACGGGATCTATCGAGGACTCCACGAGTCTTGGATCGGCAACACTCGCAGCGTGTGATTCTGCGGGTCGCGGGTGACTTGCACGACGATCGTAGCGATCGAGGGAACTTCGCCACCAGGTCCAGACGGTTACCCCAGCGGCTGCCGAAAAACCTTAGGCCGACCAGTGGGAGCGCGGCGCCGAGGAGCGCCTTCGGGCGGAGCGTCTTTCTTCGGTCAGCGTCGGTCATGCTGGTGAGATTGAGGTGGTCAGACCCGATGGGTTTTCCGGGACCGTTTCACTTCGTACATAGCGTTATCCGCCGTGGCGAGAAGACGGCTGGCGGTGGGGTGATCACCAGTGGCCGCGGCGCCGATACTGACACCGACTTCCTCCAGCTCATCGCCGGCAAAGATCGGTGCCGCGAGTGTGGCGCGGATGGCGTCAGAGATCGAAGTGGTGGTCGCTTCGTTGGCGCGGGGAAGGACGACAACGAACTCGTCGCCGCCGAGTCGGCCGACGAGATCCCCGGGCCGAAGGGCGCGCTCCAAGCGGCGAGCGACTTCGATGAGGACCTGATCGCCAGCGGCGTGGCCGCTGCGATCGTTCACCTGCTTGAATCCGTCGAGATCACAGAAGAGGACGACGATCTCGTGCTGGTAGCCATCGTCGACAACATGGTCGAGCTTCGCGAGGAGTGCGCGCCGACTTAAGAGCCCCGTGAGTCCGTCGTGATCGCCCATATGGCGAAGGGCCCGTTGCGTCGTCTTCAGGTTGGTGATGTCGGTGCCGCTGATCACGTAACCGTTGATGAGTGGATCGTCGCGGAGATCGGTGATTGAGAGGTCGAGTGTGACAAGTTGGCCGTCGGGGCGTTCGAGATTCGCTTCGAGCCGCTCCGTACCCAGGGAACTCAGCATTGCGTCGCTGACGAGCGGTCGATCGCTCGCGTGCACGAGGTCTTCAAACGGGGATCCCGTCACAAGCGCGATGTCATGGTGGAGCAGCCGCGATATTTCGGCGTTGGCAGTGAGAACATTGCCGTTCTTGTCGAGTGTGATGAGGAGCGCCGTGGCGTGGTGCGCGAGGGCCCGGAGCTGTTCGGTGTTGCCGGCGCCGAGCTCCAGATTCTGGCGATCGACAAAATCGCGGAGTACGACGATGAGGAAACCATCGGCCCTGTCGTTGCCCGGCACCATGCGGCCCCGGATCTCGAGCTGGCGCCAGTTGCCCGCTCCGTCACGTACCCGGATGTCCATCAGCGAGCCGCGCTTATGGCGACCGATGCTCTCAAACGCCGTGTAGGCGGTCGCATGATCGTCTTCGTGCATGAAATCGAAGACGGACCGGCCGAGCCATTCACTTGGTTCGAGTTCCATCAAGTCGATGGCGGCCTGATTCGTCCAGGAGATGGTGCCATCGGGTTCCAGAATCACGAGCGCGTCAGGAAGTTCCATCGCGACACGTCCTAGATCCGAAGTAAACCGAGTCATGCGCTCTCCATCGGACGTTCCGCCCCACCATTAATGGTCCTTTCGCACT
>Ga0114997_10002358_pt1 | contig 15231 bp, 7 predicted proteins | sample ArcticOcean_MG_C_2_FD_87045 | JGI IMG/M metagenome (GOLD analysis project Ga0114997, IMG submission 87045) | Marine microbial communities from western Arctic Ocean - ArcticOcean_MG_CB4_136 | ecosystem: Environmental > Aquatic > Marine > Oceanic | place: Arctic Ocean: Canada Basin | collected... | reverse complement strand
TAATGGGCGATTACACCATAACGACATCACCTACACTGGCAATGGAAATTAAAGGCACGGCTGTAGTACCTAAAGTATCATACGGCAGTTTCAAGTTATTGACTACTGGTGATATTTCTATTGCAACAGCGATGAAGCCAGCCCCAGGGTCGCCAACCTTTCCTACTATAGCATTACAATCATCATACATATCTACCTCAGCACTTTTCGGTCATACCGAGGTAGTAGGAGTATCATCAGCACCATTAGCAACACCCGGTCAGCTAATGGGTAAATGGACGCAAGTTGATTACGGTGGAATTACAGAGGTGGTGACATTGGGCAACAGACTCACCACAATAGTAGCAGGTAATAAGGCAGACATTGTTAGTGGTTTAACATCTAATACTTCAGGTGCTGGATTCACAGTAGTATCGACTGGAGTTGCAACGATTACATCAACAACAACAGCAACGATTACTGGAGCTCAGACACTTGACCTCAATGGCGGGTCGATCTTGCTGAACTAAAGGAGAACATTATGGCTCTTGATTGCCAGATAGGCGCCCTAGGAGAGTTAGCAGACGAACTCGACGGCGTTTTCAAAATTATAGATGATAAGATTGCGTTTGTCCAGAACAAGATAAATGCAATTCCTGGATTGGTAGATGCTGAACTAACCGCGCAGATTGTTATATTAAAAGCGCAAATGGCAGAGCAGTTCCCACAGTTGGCTGCATTAAGTGATCTCAAGTTGGCATTGCCAGAAGAGATTAAGAATATAGTAGACCTTGCACAAGATGCAGTTGCATTTGCAGGAGAGATTGAAAACTTAAAAGAGAAGTATGCCGACGCGGACATAGACCTACTGAAAGACCCGGCTAATATCAGTAACTTGTTGCGTGATATCCAAGGAGACTTAAACAGATTATGTGATTTAGTTCCTACTCTAGTAGAAGTAGAGGTAGAAGAATGTGAACCAGATACAACAGACGATGCGGGTAATGTGACAGCAGGCGCCTGTAAACTGGTAAAGAAGACTGAATTGCGAGGCAGAGGAAATACTAAGATAGAGTTAAACTCTCGCCCTAACGTAGATGTCAAGTCACTCTTCACTAAGCAAGGAAGAAAAGCCGCGGTTCAAGATATCAAAGAAGCTGTACAAAATGCTAGAATTACCTTTGTTGATGAAGATGGATCAGGTAAAATCACAAAAAGTGGTTTTAATACTTACGGTTATTAAAGGGGTTGTATAAATAGAACTATGAAGAAGCAACCAACAAAACTATACACAGATATAGATATGAATTTCACTAAGAACTTCATTAGTGGGGATATTGGAAAGAAAACCGATGTCCATGCCATCAGACAAGCATTAAAGAATATCATTTACACTAATATAAATGAAAGACCGTTCGATCCTACCTGGGGATCACAAATCAGGGAAATTCTCTTTGAGCCTGTCGATAGATTGTCGAGTGGAGTATTGGAGAATCTCATTCAGCAAGCTATAGAAAATCACGAACCCAGATGTCAAGTGGAACAGGTTAGGGTTACAGCCGCTGAAGATGATAATTCATATAATGCTGAAGTATATTTTCATGTAATAGGAATAAAAGAGATGCAGAAATTGGGTGTTGTTTTGTCGAGGTTACGATAATGCCTAGTGTACTAGTTGGACCTTCAACCGCCGGCGCAGACGCTGCCCATGTGACTTCATTTGGAGTTGGCAATGTCACACTAGCCAACGTGACTGTCAAAGCTGGAGCAACTTATATAGTATGTGTTGGGGATGTCGTGGCACCACACACCGGAACTTCCTCAACTCCGCATCCGACCGTGACAGATCCGGTGACAGTTTTGACGGTAAGTACAGGATCTAGTACGGTAAAAATAAATGGGAGAGCCGTGGCTATGGTAGGTTCAGTGGCTTCATGTGGGGGAGTTGTCACTACAACTCCTTACCCTACTGTCATAATTGGCGCATAAATAAAACAAAAAGAGACAAGTAATGGCAATTAAAAATGTTACTAATTTAGACTTTGACACGATCAAAGCGAATCTGAAAAATCATCTCTCAGCACAGAGTGAGTTTTCTGATTATAATTTTGAGGCATCTGGTCTTTCCACTATAGTGGATCTTCTTGCATATAATACACATTACAATGCTGTCATGGCACACTTGGTTGCGAATGAATCTTTTATAGACAGCGCAGTAAAGAGAAATTCAGTGGTATCTATAGCGAAGACTATGGGATACACTCCACGGTCTGCTAAATCGGCTCGTGCGACTATAACATTGACCGTTAAGCCGGACACTACTTACACTTCAAACACGCTGTTCATTTCAAAAGCTACTATATTTACCAGCACAGTTAATGGTAAAGCATATACATTTACTCCTTTGACAGATGTGACAGTAACCAGAACATATGATGCCGCGGGTTTAGACCAGTTCGTAGCAACTGATATGGTATTGGTAGAAGGAAAAAGAACAAACACATCTATGCTTATCGATGCAAACAGTTTACAGGGTCCAGTTGTTATTCCTAATGATAGCGTAGATACTACGACCATAACCTGTACGATCAAAGATAATATTAATAGTAGTTCCACGACAGCTTACTCTCATGCTGCCAACATTCTTGATGTTGACTCTACTTCAAAGATATTCTATTTGGAAGAATCTACTAATGGAAGATATCAAGCATCTTTTGGTGACGATGTGCTAGGTAAGAAACTTGTTGCTGGTAATGTTGTGAGATTAGAATATGTTGTTTGTGCCGGTTCTGCCCCAAATGGAGCCAAATCATTCATAAACTCTGTCAATTTTACTGGCACAAGTGAGACTGTTACAGGTACTGTTTCATTGGCAGCATCCGGTGGAGCGGTGATAGAAGACATCACAAGCATTCGATTTAATGCACCCAGATTTGCCGCGACTAAGAATAGAATTGTCACGAAGACTGATTACGAGACTGTTATTAAGGCATCCAATGCAAACATTAAAGCAGTCACCGTTTGGGGCGGAGAAGATAATATTCCTCCCATCTATGGAAAAGTGTTCATCTCATTGCAACCACAAGCAGGACTTGTAATAACACAAGCAGAAAAGACTACATTACAGAATGACGTTATTGCAATAAAGCAACCAATAACAATGACCACACAGTTCGTTGATCCTGAGTTTACCTACCTTGGTATGAATATCAGCGCATCATATGATGCTAAAATTACGACAGCATCTTCCGCAACTTTACAGGCAGCAATTGTCGCTGAAGTGGAAAGCTACTTTGATGGTACACTCAATACATTGAAGAAGAACTTCTATTACTCGTTCATTGCGAATAGAATCAATAATGTTTCAAAATCTATTATTGGTAATAACATTGAATTGCGTATTCAGAAAAGACTGACTCCTATACTCAATTCTGTTGGTCGATATGAGCCAAAATTTAATAATAAGATATTGCCTAGTTCAATTAGAACCAATCATTTTACTGCTAAGATAAATAATACAACGTACACATGTAATATTCAGGATAAACCCGCGGCAGATGTTATTGCTCCTGTATATTCAGGAAAGGGAGTCCTTCAACTTGTCGCTGTTGGTTCTGGTATAGTAATTAATGAGGTTTTAGGAACGATTGATTATGATACCGGTGCGATAGACATACCTTCACTGCATATAGTTTCGGTTCTTGGTAGTGTTAATACTTTGCGAGTAAGTACTACTCCACACGAAGGATCAAAAGATATATCCACAGACGTACTTGTTCGTACAACTGAAGAGCAGTTATTTGCCGTTGTTCCACAACCAGCAAGAAACATTATTCTTACTCTTGACAAGAGCGCGTCTGATATACCAAACAATATTAGACCAGGAATTTCTGTAACTATGGTACCGAGAGTAGCTGACTAATGAGCGCACCAAGATTTAAGAAGTATATAAAAGCGATTACCGTCGCTGATGGCGGCACTGGTTATCAGCCAACTGGTAATATCATTACGTCTGGCGACCAACAATATGCTCTTGACTATTTTGGAGAAAACTATGTCATTTATTATGGTCAAAGTACAACCACATTTGCCACAGACTTATTAGTATTAATTAGTGCGCCAACAAGTACTGTATCTGGTGATACTCTTGTACAAGCAACTGCTACCTTAACATTAAGTTCTGGTGTTATCACAGCAATTACTTTGACAGAGATGGGTGATGGATATATTACTGCACCAACGGTACATCTGACAGGTACGCCCACTTCATTTACGAATGTGTCCACTGTTGATTTATCACGAGATGATGGCACTTATACTTCTGTTGCTACTACATCGCTTGATGGTATTGGTACTGGTGCTACGGTTGATATAATAGTAGAATCTGGTAAGATTGTGCAGATTCTTCCGAGTGTTGGAACAAATTATAGAATAGGCGAATTGCTTACTGTAAGCCCAATTGCTATTGGTGGTACTGGCTCAGAAGATCCCATCAACTTCACCGTTTCAGAACTCAACGGTGGTACTGGCGCATCATTCACAGTCGAACTTGGGCAGATTGCTAAGTCAGATACATATCATAAGCCTAAAGTATATCCGATTATAAAGAATCAGATACCAGAATTTGTTAGAGAAGAATATCCTACTCTGGCTACATTCGTTGAGAAATATTACGAGTTCAACGATATAAACACCACTGCATATGGCATCGGTCCTACTAATATATTGCATACTATGCAAGATAGAATGGACCTTGGTTTTCAGAATTACGGAGAAGAAACTAAGACTGATTTCTTAGATACATTCTTTGAGCAGTACGGCAAAGATTTCCCAGTGACGCTTGCCGCAGATAAAAATATACTACTAAAAAATATTAAAGACTTTTACACAGCTAAAGGTTCTGTAAAAGGAATTGAACTTCTATTCAGAATCATGTATAATGAGACTGTCGAAGTATTTGTACCAAATCAATACACACTGCGCCCCTCTGATAATGTATGGTCTAGAGAGTACGTGGTAAAAGTATATGCCAATACGTTCGTTGAATTGTTTGGTGATTTTGATATTTATGATCCAGCCGAATTCGATGGGAAAGCGATATCAGTACATTACCTAGAATCTCTTGGATCGGTTACTACTAGTAGGATAAAACCTGCTAATGTAACTCAGGTTAAAGAGATTGCATACACTTCTCCTACGGCATATGAACTTACACTAGACATTGATCCAAGTTTTGCTATACAGAGTAACGGTGCAGGATTTGAAGGTACCGCTGTTGTTGGTGGCAAGATAGCAACTATTAATACTATCAGTGCTGCCGATTCATCACGCACCGCAGGCACATACACAGTTTCGACTTCTGGTTCCACGTCATCTGTTACTGGTGCAGGGGCAACATTCACTGTTGTTATAGACAGTTCTGGAGCGGCTACTATAACAGTTACGGCTGCCGGTGATAGTTACGCGCCACTAGAAATTATCACTATACTTGATAGCACCTTGGGTGGTGGCGGAGGGGCTTCACTTACATTTAAAGTTGCCACAATCACTGATGGTAAGATAAACAGTGTAACTATAACATCGGGTGGTTTACAGTACACTAGCAATCCTCAAATAAGAGCAACGCCTGCAGCTGGTGATACGATAACAACTGCCGCACAGATGGAAAGCAGAATTTCTGGTGGTAAAGTTACTTCCATATTGTTTACTGATGATGTGCAGGGACTAGGATATAATAATCCTCCTATAATTAGAGCCCCAATATATCCAACTGCAACATACCTAAGTTTAGCATCAGAAGACGGGTCACTTCCACAACACAATAGAGGACTAGTACAGAGAATTCTTTCTAGTGCTGTATATAAATCAAATTCGGGCGCCGCAAATGGCGGATTCAGAGTCGGTGAAACATTCTCAGTAAATGAAGGATCATTGTTAGAAGTATACGCTACCGATTACTTTGCAGATGACTACACTCTAATCAGTCTAGCCAACAATGCTTTTGTGCGAATTTCTAAACTTGATTCTGCTGGCTATCCTACATTACTTGAAGTTATCTCTATCGGCATTGGATTCCAGACTTCTACTTTCGATTTTACAATTACCTCTAGAACTGGTGCGACTGCTACAATAACAGCAACTACTGGATACAACGCTGTCTATCCTGGTGTATATAAAACAACTTCTGGATTCTTGTCTAACGTAAACAGATTACAAGACAATAAGATTTATCAAGCATTCTCATACCAAATTCGCTCTGACAGACCTAAATCAGATTGGGGCGAATACGTTAAGAGAGCCGCGCATCCAGCTGGCATGATTGGATATGCTGACTTACAGATTACTGGTGCAGTCGATGTGGGTAACACCATGTCGGTAGACACTGATTTGATCTTCTACGTTGTTACACCTGACATCGAAGTTGTTGAACTGGGTGAGCTTGTTACCAAAGAAATCGTATCTAATGGGCATGTAGATACATTCGCAACCGCAGAGCCAATATTCTTCACTGGTCCAGGATTAGGAAAGTTAGATATTCCTGTGATGCAAGATGCCGCACCGATCTTTGATGTGGAATCTGTTCTTACTGAAGCATACCAAGTAGATGAATCAACCGCATTTGCCTTTGAAAGAAATGCGGTTGTTGATAGTTATGCCATGCAAGATGTATTCACCCGAGAATGGGTAGCACTACTATCTCGGGCAGATACCACAGGCGCAGGCGATGCTGTAAACACCAAAGATATTCGTCCAGTGTTAGCGGATTCTGTTCGCACAGAAGATGAGCAATCAGTATACGCGATAGATTATTTCCTGGAAGATTATGTTGCGAGTAATAATCCAGAATTCGTTATAGAAAAGAATAACATACTCGATACCTATAATGCTGAAGACGCACCAGCACTAGAATTTGTTCTAAGTGATAGAACAGATAGTTACACTATGCAAGATACTCCAGTAGTTGTTCTTGGATATCTCAGATACTTTATAGGTGCAACCGGTGATGATGTGGTTATGAGTGATGTGGTGAACGAACTACATACATTCAAAGTTTCCACAGATTCTGTTGGCATCGCAGACACACCTAGCTTGCAACCTGGATTACCGCAATCTGATTCATATGTCATGCAAGATGCTATTACAAGAGAATGGGTAGCTTTACTGTCCCGATCTGATTCATACACTGGGCAAGATGTTGCGATCTTACACCCAGGAAGTGCAATAACGGATACTTACACTGCCGCAGATTCGGCAGCAAAAGTCATGGTGAATACACTTACTACAGAAACTTACACTGTAGGTGATGTCGCGAGCCGCGGGTTTAATAAGAATGGTATAAGTGATAGTGGAGCATTACAGGATGTATCAATCACTACTGCTGGTCTACATAAAGCGGAAACAGCCCAGGCGACTACCACAAATGTTGTAACATTCCCGGGCATAAATAGAACAGATGCACCTGTCACTACAGAAGGTGGAAGCATCACAATGCAAGATTTCATAGGATCTTCTGACTACTTCTTAGAAGATTATGTTGCAAGCGAAGTCAGAAGTATCTCATAACTCTTATAAATAAAAGAGAATATATATTACATATATCACATTACAACCAAAAGAAAACTAGGAGAAGTTAAATGTTAAATAAGATAGCTAAAATGAGCGCAAAGGGCAAATTACATGTCGCACTTTATGGACCAGATGGTGCCTTAAAAGAAGAGCGCCTTGTAACTAACGTAGTTGTAGACGATGGACTAGACTACATTGCATCACGAGTTAAAGATGCTACTGCAACTGCTATGAGCCATATGGCTTGTGGTTCAAACGCTACCGCAGCCGCGGCTGGCAACTCTGCACTTGGTACAGAACTTGGTCGTGTTGCATTGACATCAACCACTGTAACAAACGCATCTGTTCAGTACATTGGCGATTTCCCTGCTGGTACTGGTACTGGCGCTGTTGTTGAAGCTGGTATTTTGAATGCATCATCAGGTGGTACGCTCTTATGTCGTACAGTATTTGCTGTTGTCAACAAAGGCGCCGCGGATACTCTGAAAATTACTTGGACCGTAACAGTTGCAGATTCATAAGAATCATTAAATTAACTGAAGAGGTTTAAACAGTGGCTCTATTATATACAGATCAAGGCAGACAACAGTCTGCCCGATCATTCTACAGAGATATCTTTAACGAGAACGACTACTTTTACTTTTATGCGAGTAGGGCGTTACCGTGGGAGAATGATGCTGTGCCTGACACTCCTGAGGATTCTCAGAAGCAGTTAGCTGAATGTAGGAAACAGACTCTTTTTGTTAAAAGGGTTCAAGCAGCCGATGCATGTCTTCTAGCAAGACGCATAGACTGGACCAACGGCACTGTATATGATGAGCATGATGACGGATATACAGCGGCATTGACTGCATCGGGTGGAGCCACTACCCTCTCTTCGGCAAATTTTTATATTATGACATCTGATTTCAATGTCTATAAATGTATTGAAAACAATAATGGTGGAACAAGCATAAGAAAGCCAACTAGTACTGGCACAGAAACATTCACATTGAATGATGGATACAAATGGAAATTCATGTTTCAGGTAAGTGTTGCTGATCGCGGTAAGTTTCTCACAGCGGATTATATTCCTGTGAGGAAAGTATCTGGATCAGGGCAACCTGCATTCGATGTCAATGGTGAAATAGATTCTATTACTGTTACTGCGGCTGGTTCTTCATATGAATCAGTTCCTGCTGTTACTATAGAAGGTGATGGCACCGGTGCATCTGGTACTGCTGTAATGTCCGGGAATGCTGTTCAAAGTATCACACTGAATACAGAAGGATATGGATATTCATTTGCTAGAGTTAGATTTACTGGTGGGGGAGGAACCGGTGCAGCCGCGACTGTCGCTTTAGGATCTTCTGAAACTCCTTCTCTGCAATCTGCGGTTGAATCTACTGCCATTAGGGGAACGATTGATAAAATAAAAGTTCTTACTGCTGGCACAGACTATGTTGCTAATGATGCTGTTGTAGTTATTACTGGTGACGGTGCTGGCTGTGCGGCATCACCTGTCATTAATGTACGAGGAGAGATCACAGGAATTACCGTAATCGCTCCTGGTGTAGGCTACACGTTTGCTGATATTACAATCACACAGACTTTAGGTAATGGATCAGGTGCTACGTTTAGGTCTGTTTTGTCACCCAGATTCGGACATGGTGCTAATCCACAGAAAGAATTGTTTGCGAAGAATGTCGCAGTCAATGTCTCATTTATAAATGACAATCAAGACATTGTAGTTGGAGATGTACTCAGTTCTGATCCTCCAGCTGGAAATGATTTCAGACAGATAGGCATAGTCAAGAACATTCAAAACTTTGCACAGACTGCCAATTTTACTGATGTAGTAGGTACGCCGTGTTATGTAATCACTGTGTCTAATCCAGGTGCCTACAGCATGGACGATATCATTACATCATCTGATGGTGGTAGATTTATTGTAATACAAAAAGTTGACACGAATAACGACGGCACATATGATTTAGTTTATTTGCAAAGATTTTATGGAAACATTACTGCAAGTTCTACTCTTGCCAACGCGACATCTGGTGCTACTGGACTGAGTATAAATACTGTTACTGCACCAGAGATTGATGTATATTCTGGAGACATTATCTACATGGATAACAGACGACCTATAATTAGGGATGTAGATCAAACAGAAACCATTAAAGTCGTATTTAAATTTTAGGAATAAAAGCACATGGCATTAGACTTAAACATTTCACCCTATTATGATGACTTTACGGCTAGTAAGCAGTACGAGAAGGTATTATTCAAACCGGGTGTAGCAGTTCAGGCTAGAGAACTGACACAACTGCAATCTTACCTTACTGCCGCTATAGGCAATCATGCACAGTTTAATCTGACTGAGGGCTCGCGGGTCGAGGGTGGAGAATCTACCATACTGCGAAAGCCTTTCATTAAAATTAATGATGTCGATGCCGCTTCTACCACTATCGTAGATGCCGAACTCACTAACTATACCGGTGATACAGTCACCGGCTCTGTAACTGGAATTACTGCAAAGATTCTGTCTAGCGTAGTTGGTATCGACAGCCATGCAGTAGATAAAAAGACATTATATCTTGCTTACACTGGCGGAAATATAACCGAAGCGGGAAGTGAACAGAGTTCCATTCACTTCATTGCAGGCGAAACCCTTACAGTCACTAGTACAGATTCTGGAAGAAATGGTGATACATTTGTTGTAGATAATAACAAAAGCGCAACCGTAACTAATGAGAATTATTATGGATACGGGCTGTTCTTTGTAATCTCTGATGGTATTTTCTTCCTAAAGAATCAATTCGTAACTCACTTACGACAGGAAATTGTTGTAGATAAGTACAACCCAATTGCAAGTTCTTATGTTGGACTGAAAGCCAAAGAGTCTATTGTAACTTCCGACACAGATACTAGCCTACTTGATCCAGCATCAGGTTCTTTCAACTACAACTCTCCTGGAGCAGATCGATATAAGATCGCAACAGAGATTGCTATTCTAGGAATAGATGTTGATGGTGATGCGGATTTCGTAGCCACTGATAAAATCGTTAATGGCGAATACTATCAGAAAAAGCCAGAAGGCGCTAGTATGCTTTCTATGCTTGGAAAGATTCTCGCAGAAAGAACTTCTGAAGAATCAGGTGACTATGTAACAAAAAAATTCGATATCAATATTGATGAGCATTTGGCTACTTCCAATAATCAAGGTAAATTCTCTGCCGCAGACGGTGGAAATGCATTAAAACTTGCTCTATCTATTGGTGGCGGCACAGCATATGTTAACGGATACAGACATGCGTATGGTACGAGTACTGTACTTCCCGTAAACAAAGGCACCTCAACCCTAACACAAGAAGGGCAAACAGTATCTACGGGATACGGAAACTACTTCATAGTTGATGAGTATTGCGGGTTGTGGAACATTGAAGATGGCAATCTAGTCACTCTTTACTCAACAGCCAAAGACGCAGTAACGGCAACTACATTTGGATCGACAGCGGCTCCTAGTGCTGCCCAAATTATTGGACAAGCTAGAGTTAAGCATATCTCGTATGACACGGGCACTCTTGGTGCAGCCGCATGTAAATATCGCATGTATCTTTATGACATTAAGATTACAAAAGGCACCCTGTCTGGCGTTAGAGGAATTTATTACTCCGCCGGCACAGATAGTGGCTTTGCTGATGTTGTTCTAGAAAGTGGTGTTGCGGTACTAAAAGAACCTAATCAGAATAAATTAGTATTCCGAGCTCCATATAGAAGTGCTAAGACACTTGCTGCCGCTGGTGGTGGCTCATATGATACTTCATATTACCATCAAGAAGAGTTCGATGTAACCTTTGCCGCAAACGGCACAGCAACACTTGGTGCTACCGGAGCAATGACTTTTCCGTATTCTGCAAGCATCACTCAAACATTAGTTAATCAAAACTTTATCTGTGTTCTTACATCTGCCCAAACTATTAATAGTGTGGCAATGGCTGAAGGTCGAGTACTTCCATTAACTGCGGCTATGTTTACTGCTGTTAGTGCGACATCAATTTCACTAGATGTTGGTAGTGCAAGTGGAACATTCACTGCTAAGATATTCGTGAATGTTAAGAATACAGACACTACTCCTGTTCCCAAGACATTAGTATCTAACATATACGTCAAGATTAATACTGCAACAAACGCAGGTGGAAGATATGGACCATGGAACTTGGGTGTTCCTGATGCATTTAAGATTCAGAATGTTTATGTTAATGGAACTGCTTTTGCTGAAACTGGACAAGATCAAAAGAATAAATTTAGTCTAGACAGTGGACAAACTGACAATCTATATGAACATTCTAAATTGATTGCTAACCCAGGTCAATTAGATAATTTAAATAAGTTTATTGTTGTCAAGTTACAATGCTTTACTCCAAATTATACCTCTACTAATGGCACTTGGTTCTCAGTCGATTCATATCCTGTTAATGATACTGGAACTGCAAGTACTATTTTCACTTATGAGATACCCAATTATAGGTCTAAGAAGGGTGGGCTGTATGCACTTAGGGATTGCATTGACTTTCGTCCATATGTTTTAGCTACTGCTAACATCAGTGGTGTGATGGCTGATGCAACAATAAATCCCGCTACTGGTACGACTCTACTTAAACCAGATGATGGAGTACATGTTCCTGGACCCATAACTAACTTTTCAACTGACGTGGAATATTATCTTCCTCGCATGGATAAAGTTGTAATATCCGAACAGGGCGACTTTGTTGTTGCTGAGGGAATTCCTAGTGTTTCACCACGACCTCCTATTACAGATTGGGGAATGACTATTGCGGAGCTTAATATTCCTCCGTATCCTTCTATCTCACCCTTCCTAGGAAAAGTGCATCAGAAGCCACACATGACTGTTGGTAAACGTATTCAACAGACAAGACGTTATTCAATGAATGACATTGCTGCCATTGAAAAGAGAATTGGCAGACTGGAATATTACACGGCTCTATCCTTGATGGAAAGAGAAGCAGATAGTCTGAAGATTCTAGATGCTTCTGGAAATGATCGATTCAAGAATGGAATCTTTGTAAATGTATTCGACAGCCATACATTAAGCGCAGTTGGTGACCCAGGATTCAAGGCATCGATTAATCCTGTAACTAATTCTGTTGGACCAGCATACGAAGAAGACAATATTAATCTAGACTTCAATTCTACTTCCTCTAGTAATATTACAAAAACAGGAAGTTTATTAACTCTTCCTTATACTCCAGTAGTATTCAGTAATAATAGATTTAGTTCTAAGACTAGAAACTGTGTTGGTGAATTGTTGTTTGACTTTTATGGTGATCTTACTGTCTACCCAAGATCACAGAATCATGTTGATACGTCACGGGCGGCAGATTTGGAAGTCGTAGATGATTCATTGAGTCTATTTGCGGGTGACTTAGCCAAGAACCTAAACAATGCACAGATCACTGCATCATATGAAGTTAGCTTTGCCGGTGTACAAAATGACCCAACATCTGCCAGCTTCTATGCTGAAGCAACCGATACAGCCGAATTCAGCGGTTCTGCTGATTTTAATGCTTCAGCCTCTGGTGGAGCAAGCGCGACTGATACAGGCGGAAGAATAACAGTTCAATCTGATGTCACTGGTGTAGTTGATATTTCAGGTAGTGTTGGTATCGACGGAGAGATAGGCGTATCAGGATTCGTCACTGGTGATGTTATCACATCGACACAGACTATTACCCAAAGTGCCACAACGACAATGCTCACAGCAACTGCCGGTCCATTTACAGAGAACACAATGCAACTGGGCAAGAAGTTAATTAAGGTTGATATCAATCAGTTTATGAAGCCTGTACTTCTATGTGTTATTGGCAGACGTATGAAGCCAAATACAAAACTATATGCATTCTTTGATGGTGTTGCACAGAGTACTAACTGCACTCCAGTGAATCTTACCTCAGCAACAGACATTGTTGCCAATCACGCAGAAGCAACTTGGGCATCTAAGTTTCAGAATAACTCGACTGGCGCCCAAGGATCTGCTATTACGACTGATGCTCAAGGAAATTTTGCGGCAACATTTAGAATACCCAGTGGAACATTCATCACGGGTGAAAGAATTCTAAGATTCTCTGATGACGCTAAAGATAGAAAATCATTCGTCACTACCTCGAGTAACGCATCATACTCATCTTATGGACTATCTACAGTCTCACAACAGACAGTGATTAGTACACAGGTTCCAACTGTTAACTTTGGACAGACTGCGCCCGAAACTACAGTCATAGGATCGCAGACCAGTGTTACTGGTGTAGAGTTGAAGAATGTGGTATTGGATATCAACGCAACCGCATCCGCAAAAGTTACTGCTGAATTGGATGCGGATCTGGTCTTAACACAACACCTTGAAGTAACTGGCGGATTCGATCCTATCGCACAGACTTTTACTGTTCAGTCACCCACTGGAGTTTTCACTACTTCATGTAAGGTATTCTTTTCTAGTAAATCGGCAGATATGGGCATCACGCTTCAACTACGAGAAGTTGTTAATGGATATCCAGCAAGATCAGTTCTTCCATATGGAGAAGCATATCTTGCGCCAGCCCAGGTCAAAGTCACCACTGAAGATTCTGATGGTGTTATAGGGTTTGGCACCGGAGGCAATCTAGCAACAGAATTTACTTTTGAAGCACCTGTTTATCTTAAAGGTGGCACAGAGTATTGTTTCGTACTTCTACCACAGGGTAACTCACCTGATTACAACATCTGGGTATCTAAGTTAGGCGAGAACAAGATTAATACCACACAAAGAATCTTTGCTGAAGATACTAACATCGATGGTATTCTCTTTACATCTGCAAACAACAGAACGTGGAACGCTCACCAAGCTGAAGATATTACTTATCAGTTATTGAGAGCAAACTTTACCTCTACTTCTGGTTCACTGCAAATAGAGAACTCTGATGTAGATTATCTCCAGCTTGGTGATTATACGGCTGGTAGACCAAAAGTAGGAAGTATGATTCATGGATGGAAGACTGCTATTACTAATGCTGGATCTGGATATGAAGCTGGTGATATTATAACACTGGCTAGTTCAGTCGATGCCGCTGGCAAGACACTCACTGGCGTTAAGATTCAAGTAACTGCACCGGCAGTTGGTGCCGCTGGTGCAATACAAACATATGTTGTTACTGATCCTGGTAGCTTAGATGTGGCATGGGCAGAAGGCTCCAATCCAGGAAACACTGCACAAGCCAGTGTTGCTATTGGCAACTTAGGTGGGGGAAATTCAAACGGCAACGGAACTGGTGCAATTATCAACTTGACACTAGCCCGCGGCATATGCAGTGAAATGAATTCACTGAAAGAGTTTGGAGCGTTTCAAGTAATCGATGGTCACTTTAGAAATCAAACTTCTCCCGGAGCAATCATTACACCAATTAGAAGCGGTGCAAGTATAATGACTGTGACTGATATTATCGATAGGAAGTTCAACGAACTGAGAACACTTATTGGTAATATTGATTTTCCTCAGACTTCTTTGCAACATTCATTTGCCGCAACGAATCCTTCTGGTGTTTCTACTGCTAACTCAACATACGAAGCTATTCCAGTTGACACACGCAAGAGTGTTTCTGTTGAAAAAGCAGTTCGATCTTACTCAAATGAAGCATACTATCTCACTGG
>Ga0114997_10002357_pt1 | contig 15234 bp, 12 predicted proteins | sample ArcticOcean_MG_C_2_FD_87045 | JGI IMG/M metagenome (GOLD analysis project Ga0114997, IMG submission 87045) | Marine microbial communities from western Arctic Ocean - ArcticOcean_MG_CB4_136 | ecosystem: Environmental > Aquatic > Marine > Oceanic | place: Arctic Ocean: Canada Basin | collected... | reverse complement strand
TTTTTTTTAAAAATTAAAAATAAAAAAATTTTGATAGACAAAGTATCATGCTCAATTTTTTTAAGAGATGTTATAAAAAAAAATAATATAATTGTTGAAAAGCAAGACCCTTTATACTTCTTCAAATCCATCAAAAATAAAACAGAAATTAAAAATACAGTTATGACACATATTTATGATGGTGTAGCTTTAACAAAATTTTTGTTTTGGGTTAAAAATAATTTTAAAAATAAAAAAATTAGTGAAATTTCTGCGCAAGAAAAATTATTAAAGCTTAGAAAAAATATTAAGACTTTTAAGTCATTAAGTTTTCCAACTATATCTGGTTCAGGACCTAATGGTGCAATTATTCATTATAAGGCCAGTAAAAAAAGCAATAGAATTTTAAAAAAAGGAGATTTATATTTAGTCGACTCAGGAGGGCAGTATAATTTTGGTACTACGGATGTAACAAGAACTATTTCTCTCAGTAATAATGAATCTAAAGTAAAAAATATTTTTACAAGAGTTTTAAAAGGTCATATTGCTGTAGCAAATTATAAACTTAATAAAAACACATGTGGATCTGAAATTGATGTTGTTGCAAGAAAGCCTCTTAAAAAAATTAATCTTAACTACGCGCACGGGACAGGACATGGTGTAGGCTATTTTTTAAATGTACACGAAGGTCCACATGCAATTTCAAGTGGTAATAAAGTAAAATTTAAAGAAGGAATGATTGTTTCAAACGAACCTGGATATTACGAAAGTAAAAAATTTGGAATTAGAATAGAAAATCTAATAACTGTAAAAAAAGTAAATAAAAATCTTAAATTTGAAAATCTTACAATGGCGCCAATTGATAAATCTCTAATTGATAAAAACCTTTTAAATAAAATTGAAATTAGTTGGTTAAATAATTATCATTTGAAAGTTTTTAATAACTTAAAGAAATTTATGAACAAATCAGAGCTAATTGATCTTAAAAATTCTTGTTCAAATATTTAAAATTCGATACCAATCTTTTTCATCAATAATTTTAATTTTTAACTCTTTTGCTTTTTCAATTTTCTTTCTGGCTGGCTTTGTATCTCCAACCACCAAAATATTTAACTTTTTAGATATTGCTCCTAAAACTTTACCACCATTATCTTCTGTTAAAGCTTTAGCCTCAGATCTGCTTATTTTTTTAAATCCCCCTGTAAACATTAAGTTTTTATTGCTAAATTTTCCCTTTTTACTTAGATTTTTAAAGTCTTTTATTTTTAATATTTCAACTAATGATCTAACTACATCTATATTTTTTGGATTAAGAAAAAAATTTTCAATAGATTGAATTTGTGTTTCACCAATTCCATCTAGCTCTGCTAAATTTATTAAAATATTTTTTCTTTTGCTTAAAATAAATAGAGATGTAAATTTTTTAATAGATATAAAAAAACCTGATAAAATTTTTGCATTTTCTTGTCCAATATGCCTAATTCCGATTGAATAAATAAATCGATTTAAAGTAACAGTACTTGCATTATTAATTGCCTTCTTTAAATTTTCTATAGATAGGTTTCCCCAGCCGTCTAAGTTTTTAATTTTATTATAATCTAATTTAAATATGTCCGATGGTGTATTTATAATTTCTAAATCCCAAAATTGATCTATTACTTTTTTTCCAAGGCCATCTATATTGAATGCTTCTTTTGAAACTATATGTTTTAGTTTTTCTTTTGCTATAAAACTACACTCATAACCTTTTGTACATCTTCTAACTGCATCTTCTTTATTTGTAGAAGCACTAATTTCTTTTTGTGTTTTGGAACCACATAGACATTTGTCTGGAAAAATATATTTAACACTTTTACTATTCCTTTTGCTTTTGTCTACTGATACTACTTGTGGAATAACGTCTCCTGCTCTCTGAATAACAATAGTATCATCAATCCTTATATCTTTTCTAATAATTTCATCTTCATTGTGCAAAGTGGCATTAGAAACAACAACACCTCCAACTGTTACTGGTTCTACTTTCGCAACTGGAGTTATTGCTCCAGTTCGACCTACTTGAATAATTATGTCTTTAATTTTAGTAGTGGCCTTTTCTGAAGAAAATTTATATGCAATTGCCCATCTTGGTGAGTTTGATGTGTTTCCCAATCTAGATTGAAGCTCTAGGTTATTAACCTTATAAACCAATCCATCAATATCATAATCTAATGAAGATCTAATCCCTTCTATTAATTTGTGCTGATTATTAATTTCATTTAGACCTTTGACCACTTGATTGTGTGGATTGGTAGAAAATCCCCATTCTTTAATTTTTTTAATAAATTCTGATTGAGTTTTAAAAATCATAGGCTCAATTATACCAAAACCGTAAGCAAAATATTTTAGGGGAATCTTTGCTGTTACTTTTGGATCTTTTTGTCTTAATGAACCACCCGCAGCATTTCTAGGATTAGCAAAATTTTTTTTGATAGTTTCAAAATCTTTTTTTCCTATATAAACCTCTCCCCTTATTTCAAGAATCTTTGGTATGTTTTTTTCAGGAATTTTTTTAGGAATTTCTTTTATTGTCATTAAATTTTGGAGAATATCTTCACCAATAATACCGTCTCCTCTTGAAAGGCCTTTTGTTAAGATTCCATTTTCATAAGTTAATGAAGCCGATATTCCATCGATTTTAGGTTCTGAAGAAAGTTCTATATTTAGATTTTTATTATTTAAAAAGTTATTAACTTTATTTAGAAAATCTTTCATATCTTCTTGCTCAAATGCATTTGATAATGAAAGCATAGATTTTAAATGTTTTATTTTTTGAAATTTACTTGAGGGTTTGTAGCCAACCTTATTGCTTAATTGATAAACCTTTTTGAGGAATTTATACTTTTTTTCAAAATCTAAAATTTTTATTTTTAAATTATCATAATCTGCATCTGATATGCTTGGATTATCATTTTCGAAATATGCTTTATCGTATTCTTTTATTTTATTAATTTTTTGATTGTAGGTCTTCTGAATTTCATCTTTACGCATGAATCTCTACTTAAATAAATTTTTGATTTTTCTTCTTATTAAGCCCATTTCTTTCTGTTTTGCATACCTTTTTGGTTGATACTTTTTGTTAAATACCTTGTAACTTCTTTCATACCACGAACTAGATTGATAATTATAACCTAATATTGCTGCTGCTTCTTGAGCTTCCTCAATTAATCCAATTTTATAATAAACCTCAACTAATCTGTGTAACGCTTCTTCTATAAAAATTGTTTTATCATATTTTTTAACAATTGTTTTTAATCTGTTTATGGCTGGAATCCATTTTTCAGTTTCCATATAAAATCTAGCAATATACATTTCTTTTGCAGCTAATTGATCTATGATTAAATCTATCTTGAAGCGTGCATCTACGGCATAATCGCTATTTGGAAAACTTGAAATAATAAATTCAAATTTCTTTTTGGCTCTTAGCAAAGGGTCTTGATCTTTTTTTTCATCTAAAATTTGTTCATAATAGCATATTGCAATTAGATAATGTGCGTATGATACATTTTCGTCTGCTGGATAATCTTTAATATATCTTTGTAATTGAAAAACACTTTTTGAGTATGCATTTCTATTATAATGTGCATATCCATTCATTAAGCTGGCTTTAGCCGCCCATTTACTTTGTGGCAACATATTTTCAACTTCTAAGAATTTTTTACCTGCATAGTATGCATCGCCACTTTGTAATGCTTCAACTGCTTCGGTATATATCTGAATTGCTATTTCTTCTTCGGTGGGTTCTGCTTTTTTCTTGTTTTTAAAAAAATCTTCATGCGAACAGCCATTTAGAAGAAAAACAGAAAATAATAATATTAAATAAATTCTAAACATTTTAGTAAAATCATACTTTAACAAAATATTTACTTATTACAATTTTCTTTATAAATATTTATTTATTCATTAACGGCGATTGATCGTGTGTATTGGTTCTCTTTAGTGTTTGTTTGGCTTTCTAAAGAATTTACAAATTCCCAGTTTTCTTTATTTGAAAGAAATTTCCTTAATAAAGTATTTGTTAGCTGATGCCCACCCTGAGAAGTTTTTAAATAACCGTACACTCTATGTCCTGTCAACATTAGATCTCCTAAGCAATCTAATATTTTATGTTCTACAAATTCATGTCTATTTCTAAGACCATCTTCATTTAATATTTTATTTCCATTAACCACAATTGCATTTTTTAAAGACCCACCTTTTGCTAAACCCATATTTCTTATTTTATCTATATCTTCATATAAACAAAATGTTCGTGAATTATATATTGAATTTATATCACCACTACCTATTTTAAATTCCTTTCTTCTGGTTCTAATTAATGGATTTTTGTATACTATTTCAAAATCAATTATTAAATCTTTAGAAAGAGGTTCAATAGATATACTTTTATTACCTTCAACTATTTCAAGCTTTTTAAGCACTTTTATAAATTTTTTTTTATGTTTTTGATCTTCAGTTCCTACTGATCTTATATCTTCTACAAAATCAAAAGCTGAACCATCCATAATTGGAACTTCCTCAGCATCTATTTCTACTATTGCATTATCAATATTCTCTCCATAAAAAGCTGCCATTAAATGTTCTATGGTTGAAACAGAAACTCCATCTGAATTTGAAATCTTAGTGCAAAGTACAGCAGAGCTAACATTTTTATAGCTAGCTTCAATAAAATTATTTTTAACATCAAGATCAGTTCTTTTAAAAACTATACCTACGTTAGAATCAGCAGGTTTTATTTTTAAATTAACTTTTTGTCCCGTGTGAAGCCCAACACCTGAAATTTCAATATTGTCTTTTAAAGTTTTTTGATAATTAGCGCTCATTGATATTAAAATATTAAATTTTTTAAATAATTAAACACAACTTATGTTACCAAAGAATACAAACTTATTTATTCTCTGTTTCTAAATATTTTTTCAAAAAAACTAATTTTTTCATTACAATTAGTTGATTGTCTTGGTATTGCTTCAGTTTCCCACCCGTCTTTTATAATTATTAATGCTCCCAAGCATGACTCAAAGCCTTTCTCATTAGTTTGACTGTTCGCTTTTTTTGTATTGATTCCGGCTTTTTTTATATCTGATTTAAAAAAATTTGAAAAATATTCATCTAAATTAAATAAATTAGCTCCACCTCCGGTTATTAAAATGTTTGATAATGCTGTTTGATTAGCGCCTGAAAATGTAAATTGTTTTTGTATCATTTGAAACATTTCATCTAATCTATCTTTGATTATATTTGTGATTAATTCTTTGCTTATTTTTCTATAAATTGATGTTTCAAAATAATTATCTTTCAAAAATAAAGTATTATCAAAAATTTTAATATTTTTATTAAATGAAAAATCAAAATCATTTAAGATTTTTTTTGACTCTTCGATAGTCAATGAGCAAACTTTAGAAATATCCTTTGCAATATGATGCACTCCTACTGGCAAGGTTATGGAATAAATTAATGCTAAATTTTTAAATAAACCTATGCTTATCTTTTCTGAGCCTATATCTATTAAAATGGCACCTGACTTAAGTTCATTAAATGTTAATAATTTTACTGATAAAGCGAATGTGCAGGAAATAAATCTTTCAATTTCAATATCACAATCAATAAATGCTTCTTTAAGGTTTTTAATATTATTTTTTGGTGCAGTTATAAAGGTCACTTCATGACACAAAAAGTCTGCATAAACTCCAATCGGCTCTTCGGAGAAGAGTTTTTTATCTACAATATAATTATAATTAAATATATGAATTATGGATTGCTGTTTATCGTTGAGTGCTACTTGTTTTTTAGCATCTTTCAATAAAAAATCTATGTCATCTTTATGAATTTTATTTCCATTAATTTTTTTATATTTAGAAAAATTTGTACATAAGAATTCTGGCTGTTCAATTACTAAATTAATTTTCTTAAGAGAAATTCTTGCACTTTTTTCAGCCGCACTTATACATAAGCGAATAGCACGAGATGAATCTTTTAAATTTATAACTACTCCATTATGAATACCTTGTGATTTAGTTGTAGATGACGATAAAACATGTGAATTATTATTTTCATCAACTTGAAATATAATACATTCAAAAATCGCATTTCCTAATTTAATTATGCCATAAGGGTTATTGGGAATCATTCTCTTATTCAACCACTACCTTACCATATACTCTTAAATCAATAATATTATATTGATTAAAATCTTTATTATTTAATAATTTTATAGATTGTTTAATAGCCTCTTTAACTTTATTAGGAGGTAATTTGACTAATTGATTGTTTTTAAGCTCTATATCCCAGCGATTAATTTTAAAATAATAGTAGTTTTGAACTTTCTCTTTTGGAAAATTAAATTTCTGTAATTTTTGATAAAAATTTGCAAATTTATATTCAGCGCCTTCTCCAAAAATATTAGGTAATTTATCATATATATTATAATTTTCATCTATTATTAAATTAGATGAATTGTCCAATATATATTTTTTGTTCTTTTTAAAAATTATAGCAATCGGCCTAGTCTCAAAAATTTTTACAATAATAGTATTTGGATATTTCTTTTTTACTTCAATTTTACTTAAAAAATTTATTGGTTTTAATGAATCTTCTATTTCTTTTCTTTTTATTAAAAAAATATTTTTTTGGTAAATATGATTTAATTTTTCATAAATTTTTTTTTCTTCAATAATGCTATTATTAATAATTTCTACATTTTTTATTTCAAAAAAAGTATTTTTTTTTTCTTTTTGTGTATTTAAGTGATTAGAATTGTATGTAGTTAAAAAAGTAAATATTATTACTAATAGAATTACACTGTATGTCTTTTTCATCTGTTGCAACTAGCGTCTTTACTAATTTTTAAAACCAATTCTTCAAAACTTATATTGCAATACTTTGCTATCTCAGGCACTAGGGACAGTTTGGTCATACCTGGTTGAGTATTTATTTCTAATAAATAAAACTTATTTTTATAAAATCTGAAATCTGATCTTGTTACACCTTTGCAGCCCAAAACGTTGTGTGCTTTTTTTGCTAAAGATAGTACTTCTTTATATTTTTTACTAGATAGTGGAGCGGGCATAATATGCTTTGTTTTTGCTTTACTAGAATACTTAGCTGTATAATCGTAAAATTGTCTTTTAGGAATTAGCTCTATAGCACCAAGCGCTTTATTTCCTAATACCGCAACCTGAATTTCTCTACCCGGAATATACTTTTCAACAATAATTTTTTCATACTCTTTCTTAATTTTTTTATATTTTTTATTAAATTCTAATTTATTTTTACAAATATAGACACCAAGACTAGATCCTTCGCTAGCAGGCTTTATTACAACTGGAAATCTTATTTTGTTATAATTGTTAATTGAAAAGCTTTTAGGGGTTCTTAATTTATTTTTTAAAAATACAATTTTAGATAGATCTTTATCCATCGCTAAACTGGAGGCGATAACCCCTGAGTGTGTGTAAGGAATTTTAAGATATTCTAATATGCATTGAACAAATCCATCTTCTCCATACTTTCCATGTAAAGCATTAAAAACCATCTTTGGCTTAAGTTTTTTTAAATCTTCTGCAAAATATCCTTTTGCATCCAGGTTTATAGTTTTAAATCCATTTTTTTTTAAAGCTATAGAACAAGCTTTACCACTTACCAAACTGATTTCTCGTTCACCAGATAATCCTCCCATTAATACAACTATTAAATTATTCATAATCAAAACCTATTATATGAATTTCCAATTCAAGATTTACTCCTGTTTTTTTTAAAACTATATCCTTAACTTTATTAATAAGATTTTCTAATTCTTTTGATTTTGCTTTTCCTGTATTTACAAAAAAATTACAATGTTTTTCAGACATTTTAGCCCCTCCAATACTCATTTCTGAACAGCCAGAATCTTTTATAAGCTTCCATGCTTTTTTATTCAAAGGATTCTTAAATGTGCTTCCGCAAGTTTTTATTTTTGATGGTTGAGACTTTTTTTTCTTTTCAACTAAAGTATTTATTTTTTCCTCAATATCAATTTTTTTATTTTTTTTACCTTTAAAAGTTGCACTTACAAAAATTAAATTATCATCAAGATTAGAACCTCTGTAGGAAAAATTTATTTCAGATGCTTTAATTACTTTAATGTTACCACTTAAATCTATAGCTTGAACGGAAACTAATATTTTTGATATATCATAACCATAACAACCAGAGTTCATTCTTACAGCGCCACCAACGCTGCCAGGTATGCATGATAAAAACTCGAATTCTGATAAGGAATTATTTAAGGCATAATTTGATACCTGTTTATCCAATGCAGATGCGCCAGCAATTAAAGTTGAAGAATTTAATAATGATAAACGTGAAAAAGAGCTACCTAACTTTAAAATAATTCCGTCATAACCTCCATCTCTTATTAGGGTGTTTGAACCAACGCCCAACACCTTAATTTTATATTTTTGATTAATTGTTTTTAAAAATCTTGATAAATCTTCTAAAGTTTTTGGTTTAAATAAAATTTGAGCTGGCCCACCTAAATTAAACCAAGAATAATTTGAAAGCTTTTCATTTAAGAAAACTTGACTTTCAAAATTTTTTTTTAATTTTTCTAGTTCATGAATTTTTATCACATTAACTCCTTGCCCAATTCTCTAATCCAATTTGATATACTCCCTGCACCCATACAAATTACAATTTCATTATCAAGAATATTTTTTTTAATATAATTTTTTAATTCATTTTGATTTCTAATATTTATTACTTGAGTCTTAGATTTGTTAGCAATTAAATTAGAAAATTTGTATTGGTCAAAACTAGCATCATGTTTTTCACCAGCAGCATAAACAGGACAAAGAATAACTAGATCGCTATTTTTAAAAGATTCAGCAAAATCTTTTTTTAATAATTTAACTCTTGAATATCTATGTGGTTGAAAAATGCTAACTATTTTTCTTTTTCCACAAACTTGTTTGGTGCTATCTATAACAGCTTTTATTTCTGTGGGGTGATGAGCATAATCATCATAAAAATCTCTATTTTCTTTAGAAAAGACTTTTGTAAACCTTCTTTGTATACCAGAAAATTTTTTTAATGCATTTTTAATAGTTTTAATTTTTACACCAAGACTTAATGAAACTGCAATAGAGGCAGTAACATTTGTTACATTGTGATCTCCAAGTAAATTAATTCTAAATTTTTTTATTTTAAATTGTTTTAGTCCAACCAAGTTTATTTTTAGGTCAAAAAATGTATATTTTAATTTTTTTTTAACATTTAAGATTTGATAGTTTGCCTTTTCATTAAACCCATATGTTAAAATATTATTCATCTTATGCTTAGAAATTATAGATTTTAAATTAAGATTATCCAAACAAACAAATGATTTTCCAAAGGAAGGTGTTTTTCCTATGAATAAGCTAAAACTTTTTTTTAATTTATTAAAGCTCTTATAAAAATCTAGATGCTCTTTATCTAGATTTGTTACAATTGAATAAGTAATTGGTATTTTTAAAAAGCTTCCATCAGACTCGTCTGCCTCTATAACTGCCCATTCGCCTTTACCTAAACGTGCGGTATTTTTAAGTGAATTTATTACACCTCCATTTATTATAGTTGGGTCTAGTCCAGCTTCAGCTAGGATATTTGAAACTAAAGACGTTGTGGTTGTCTTTCCGTGCGATCCTGTGACAACTATATTTTTTTTTAAAGCAACTATATTTGCCAACATATCCCCTCTTTTATAGATTGGGATTTTTTTATTTTTAATTTCAATTAATTCTTTATTATTATTTTTAATAGCTGATGAAATAACAGCCATAGTTGCTTTCTTAACATTTTTTTTATTATGACCTATGTATACCTTTATTCCTGATTTAATTAATCTATCTATATTTTTGCTATAGCTTGAGTCGCTGCCCTCAACGACAAAACCCATATTTTTCATAATTTGTGCTAGTCCACTCATGCCAATTCCACCTATACCAATAAAGTAAATTATTTCTTTGCTAGCAATATTGATTTTCATAAATTAGATAAAATCCTTAATAATATTTTCAACTTTAATATGAGCATTGTTACTATCATTTTTTTTCATTTTTTCATGTATATTTTCAAGTATTTTTTTATTTTCAATAATTTTAATAATACAATTATATAAATTATCAGAATTAAAATTTTCTTCTTTCAATATCCAGCAATATTTTTTTTCTTCAAAAAATTTAGCATTTAAAAGTTGGTGATCATCTATTGAGTTTTCTAGTGGAACGGCGATAAATGGTGTGCAAAAGTGTACTAGCTCTGCAATTGAAGAGGCTCCACATCTTGATATAGCTAGATCAGCTGATGACATAATTTTAAAAATATCATCAGAAAAATTAAAAACCTCATTAACAATTTTATTATTTTTATAAAAATTTACTATAGATTCTTTCTGTTCTTCTCTACATTGTTGTTTTATTTCTATTTTATGACCAAGATCATTAATTCTTTTAATGACTGGCGGAATAACTTCGCCAAAAATTTTAGCTCCTTGACTTCCTCCTAAGACTAAAATTGAAAATATATTTCTACCATTTTTTTGTTTAATTTTATTATTGTAATTGGCAATTTCTTTACGCAAAATAAAACCAACTTCATGTATTTTTTTATTATGTTGGTCTGGAAAATTTTTCGACATCTTGTTTGCTAATAAAATTTTTTTAGAAATAGAAGCTAAAACTTTATTTGCCCTTCCTAAAACTAAGTTATTATCATAAATTATTAGAGGTATATTAAATAATTTCGATAAGATTGAAACTGAAAATGATGCATAGCCACCAAAACCAAATATTAAGTTTGGTTTAATTTTATAAATAATCGTCGCTGATTTAAATAATGAAATTATTATTAAAAAAAGAGACACTACTTTATTAATAAATTTTTTATCTGTAGGTGAGCTTGCTGCAATAACATATGACTTTAGTTTTGGATATTTTTTTAAAAAACCATGACCTCTTTTATCTGTTACCAATATTACCTCATATCCATTTTGAGATAAATGGTTCATCATGGTTACTGCTGGAAATATATGGCCTCCTGTACCTCCAGACGCAAAGATAATTTTTTTATTCATTCCGATAATTCCTTGACACATCTTTTCTTGTGAAGTTTAAAATAATTCCAACTATAATTGAAGTTCCAATTAATGAAGACCCTCCATAACTTAAAAAGGGAAGGGTCATTCCTGTTGTTGGTAATAGTCTAGTATTTACACCCATATGTATGAATGCTTGCATAATAATAAGAGATATTAGCCCTACTAAAGCTAATTTCACGAACTCATCTTTTTCATAAAAAACTTTAATTAGAACCTTGTAGCCAATAAATAAAAATAAAATGGCAATAAATAAAACAAATAAAGTTCCGAACTCCTCTGAAATAACTGCTATAATATAATCTGTGTGAGCTTCAGGAACTCTGTCTTTTAAAATTCCTTCACCCATACCCTGTCCAGTTAATCCACCTGCCTTTATAGCATCAATTGCTTTTTGAGATTGAAAGTTGTCACCTGATTGTGGATTTAAAAATGTTTGAATTCTTGAAAATACATAACTAAACTTTGATGGCAAAAAATAAATAATCACAGCTAAAATTAAGAGAAAAAAAATTCCTATTATTGTTAAAACTATCATGTTGAATCCAGAAACAAATATCATTATTAACCATGATGCCGATAGCAGCAAGCTTTGCCCAAGGTCTGGCTGATTTATTAATAAAACAAGAATAAATGATAAAATTAATAGAGAGCTTAAATGTTTTAAATAAATATTTTTATCTTTAATAACAATAATTTTAGCTACAATGAGTATAAAAAAAGGTTTAATTAACTCAACGGGTTGAAATCTTGGTAGAAAAAATAGATCAAGCCATCTTCTTGATCCTTTAACTTCAACGCCAATAAACGGAACTAAAAAAAGAAAAAAAACTGATAGAACAAAAAATGGAACAATGAATTTAATAATTATTTCTTTACTTTGAATAGAAATAGCAGTTAAAAAAACAAATGAAATTAAAACAAATATTAAATGTTTTAAAAAAAAAAAATATGTTTCTTTGTTAACTTTTTCTGCTATGACAGAAGAATTTGAAGAAAAAGAAAAAAAAAGTCCTAATAAAAAAAAAAATACAAAACTGAATAAAATTTGTTTATCTACATTCCTCCACCACTTCGCTACATATCCTGTATTTTCCCTTCCAAAATTAAACATAATAAATTTTATTAAGCTTTTTTAAAGCCAGCTTTTTGAAAATTTCACCTCTTTCTTCGAAATTTTTAAATTGATCAAAAGATGCTCCCGATGGACTCAACAAGACTGTATTGTTGTATTTTTTACTTTTTTTAATATCACTATATATATCTTTAATTGCTTTTTTTAGATTGTGTGAAATTGTATAAGGAATATTTTTACTAATTTTTTTTTTAAAAAATGAAGGTTTTTTTCCAATAATGTAAATTTTTATTATTTTTTTATAAAAATTTTGTAATTTAAATTGATCTTTAATTTTTGGTACACCTCCAATTATTAAGTAAATTTTATTGTATATTGACAAAGACTGCATACTTGCATCAAAACTTGTTGCTTTTGAGTCATTTACACACGTCAAATATTTATTTGAAAAAACAATTTCTTGCCTATGTGGTAAGTTTTTAAAACTTTTTAGCGATTTAACTATAATTTTACTACTTATATTTAAATTCTTAGCAATTTCGCACGCAAAAGAAAAATTTTCAATATTTCCTTTGCTCAGGAAGCTCTTATTTTTAATTTTATTTATAAAATTTTTATACTTATTGTTATTTATATAAACTATTTTTGACTTTATTTTTTTTCTTTTTATTTTATTCTTTATAAACTTATAGTACTTATTATGTGTGTTTATGTATGAATAATCAGAAGTTTGTTGTGCATAGAAAATTCTTGTTTTGGCTTTTATATATTCATTAATTGTTTTATGCCTATCAAGGTGATCGGGAGAAACATTAAGTATTGCTGCATGTTTGGATCGAAAAAATTTAGAATATTGTAGCTGATAAGAAGAAACTTCTAAAATAAATATACTATTTTTTAAATACTTTTTTAGTGATAAAACAGGATTTCCAATATTACCTAATAAATAAACTTTATATCCAGCTGTTTTCAAAATTTTTTCAATAATTTTGCAAGTTGTTGATTTGCCATTGGTTCCAGTGATAGAGATTGTTAGCAAATTTTTATTTATCTCAAAAAAAATATCTATATCAGTTATAATTTTATTTATATTTTTTCTTAAAAAATTTTTTATTTTACATTTATTTATATCAATGCCTGGACTAATAACTATATAATCTATGTAATAATTTTTAAGTAGCCAAAATTTTATTAATTTTAGGTTAATTTTTTTCCTTAAAGTGGAACTATCATCCCAACAAAACACTTCAGCACCCATTTGAGTTAATTTTTTTGCTGCGGAAAGCCCACTTTTTCCTAAACCATATATAGCAATTTTTTTATTTTTATATTTTTGTGAGTTTACCATCAATTATCTTAATTTTAGTGTGGCCAAACCTATTAAAGCTAAAATTATAGATATAATCCAAAATCTAATTACTACTGTTGATTCTGCCCACCCCTTTTTTTCAAAATGATGGTGGAGTGGAGCCATCATAAAAACTCTTTTTCCTGTTAATTTAAAAGATATAACTTGAATAATAACAGAGGCAGTTTCAAGGACAAACAGCCCGCCAATAATGGCTAATACTATTTCGTGTTTTGTTATTATGCTTACCGCCCCAAGTGAACCTCCTAAAGATAGTGAGCCTGTATCTCCCATAAAAATTTTTGCTGGAGGCGCGTTAAACCACAAAAAACCTAAACACGAACCAACTATTGATCCACAAAAAATTGAAGCTTCACCTACGTTTTCTATATAAGGAATCTGTAAATATTCTGAAAAAACAGTATTACCCACAATATAACAAATTAATGTAAATGATAATGCTACTAGCATTACCGGGACAGTAGCTAATCCGTCTAACCCGTCGGTAAGGTTTACTGCGTTAGAAGACCCAACAATTATAAATATTGCAAAAGGAATAAAAAATAAACCAAGATGAAAACTTAAATTTTTAAAAAATGGTAAATAAAGTTTTTCAAGATGTTCATTATTTCCAAATTTTATTAATAAAGTAATAGCTATTATTGATAGTATAATTTGAAAGAAAATTTTCATTCCTGAAGAAATTCCTCTAGAATTATTATGTTTTATTTTTAAATAATCATCAAAAGCTCCAAGCAAACCAAAGCTTGTTGCCACTAGTAATAAAACCCAAATATATAAATTTTTTAAATCTGCCCACAGCAAAGTTCCAAAAAGTATGCCTATCAAAATAAGAATACCTCCCATCGTTGGAGTTCCTGATTTTTTAATAATATGGTCTATTGGACCGTCTTCCCTAATGGGTCCTGTAATTTTATGAGATTGAATAAATTTTATAAAAGGTCCACCAATTATAAAAACAATTAGCATTGATGACATTACAGAGAGGCCTGTCCTAAAGGTCAAATAACGAAATACGTTGAGTGCTGAAAATTCTTCTACTAATAAAATTAAAAAATTATATAACAAAAATTATCCTTTTTTAATACTTTGTGAAAATTGATTTAATCCCGTTGCATTGGACCCTTTTACCATAAGAATATCGTTATTGTGTAAAATTTTAGAAAAATATTTATAAGCCTCTTCAAGACTATTGAATTCTTTGCCTTGTTTGGTTTTATACAAAAATTTAAATGTTTCTTTTATATGTTTTCCATATACAAAAACTTTGTCAATTTTACTTTTGTTGATGATTGTAGATAAAGATCTATGTAATATCTTTGATCGAGTGCCCAATTCAAGCATATCACCTAGCAAAACTAATTTTCTTCCATGGCCTTTTTTCTGATAATAATTCATATTAGAAATTGCGGATCTCATAGATAATGGATTTGCATTATAACTTTCATCAATAAATTTAAACTTTCTATTAAATTTTTCAACTTCTTTAACGTCTCCTCTTCCTTTGGGAAGAGAAAAATTTATAAATTCTTTATGCATTATTTTTAAATCTAAACTTAAAGTATATAAAATAGAAATACAGGCTAGAATATTATTTATCATATTTTTTGTTGGGTGCTTAATATTAAAGTAAAAAATATTACTTTTGACATTTATTTTTAATTCGTA
>Ga0114997_10002355_pt1 | contig 15240 bp, 9 predicted proteins | sample ArcticOcean_MG_C_2_FD_87045 | JGI IMG/M metagenome (GOLD analysis project Ga0114997, IMG submission 87045) | Marine microbial communities from western Arctic Ocean - ArcticOcean_MG_CB4_136 | ecosystem: Environmental > Aquatic > Marine > Oceanic | place: Arctic Ocean: Canada Basin | collected... | reverse complement strand
GTGGGCGGATATATAGTGCTCCCTTGCCCATTGGGGGGATCCAACGGGAGTTTTCTTGGACAACTTGCTCTATCGCGTCGATAAAAATAGATTCAGGGACTGGCGGCATTTTCAGACGGTCTGCACCGCGCTGCATACGGCGAGCGTTTTCTTCGGGTCTGAACAACACTACTCTATCCGCTTCGGTCCTGTAAGCCTTCATCCCTTCAAACAAGCCTTGGCCATAATTGAGGACACCCGCAGCAGGGGATATCGAAATATTGCCGTAAGGTACCATCTCTCCAGGCTGCCAAAGCGCCTTGATTCCAGTCTTGGAGATATACATCCTATCGGTTTCGGTCAGCGAGAAAGTTAAACTGTCCCAATCGATAACAGGAGTGCTCATGAGTCAAGACCAGAGCCCGCCTGTATTCAAGGATTCTGTGCGTTCCCACTCAATGTTAGGATTCGACAAGTAGTTGGCCTACAGGTTGTTAGCCGAGTATATGGACTGGTCGGGCGATGTAGGTATCATCACCGGCCGCTATGTTTCACTTCAAGATTCAACCATGCTCGAATTCTGGGCTCGGGCGAGGACTGGCGAATCGGTTTTGTTGATGATTGAGGGCATGGCGCCTTGGTTTGAAGTCACCCCAGCCGGACGTTGGAGCGACCAAAGAGAGGTCTCAACCGATTCGCTACTCGACTTTGAGGAGATAGAAAAAGTGGTCGGGCCAGAGATGAAATTAACAGATTTAGGTCTAAAACCGGTTTGGAAAGTTTATGTTAAACAACCATTTATGGTCCCTAAAATCCGCCAAGACTTGGCAGGAGAATGGACTATCTTATCAGGCGATATCCCTTATGTAAATCGATTTTTTTTAGATGGGGATTTTGGCATGCACATTACTGTAAATGGTGAGATTTGCCATACCGACCACCCGGTAGACCTCTGTATAAAAATCGAGATGAGCGATGTCCAACATTGCGATCCATTCCCTACTCCCTTCAAGGTATTTTCATTCGACCTAGAAACCAGTATCGCCCACAATACAATCCTTTGTGCGGCGGTAGTCATCGAAGATATGGCTGATGAATCGAGGACTTACCACACCTTTGTCGGTGAGGAAGAGGAAATTTTACTCGCCCTAACCGATTTGGTTCGAAGCAGTGACCCGGATATCATCACCGGATATAATATCGATAATTTCGATATGCCGCGAATAGTCGACCGAGCAGTTTTAATTGCTGGCCGAGATAAGGACTTGAAATCCGATTTGATGGGGTGGGGGCGGGTTTCGAAAGACGAACAGTCCCGGCGCAGAGATACACAATATCCGGTTCGAGGTACTTCGAGGGCATGGAATCTCGGCGGTAGGTGTGTGATGGATACTTGGTGGCAAGCGCGCCAAGCCTTGAAACCTCAACGAGAGACTCTGAAATTTGTTTCAAACCTATTATTCCCGGATGAGGAAGATAAACAGAAACTCGATATCGATGCCTCGAAAATGGATGAAGAATGGGCAAATCGCCCTGATGAGGTTCTGGAATATTGTTTGAAAGATGCTGAATTACCATTGGATATCATGAAAAAAATTCAAGCCTTTAGGCGTAAAGAAGCGATTGCTGCGGTTGCAAAAGTAAGCTTGGACACCAGCGCAAATGGTTCTACCAGTCAACTGATCGACTCATTGGTAATCCGTCTTGCCGACCGAACTGGCATAGCGGTTCCACTCACCGGATCCGCCGACCGAAAAGAGGGTCAAATCACCGGCGGATATGTCCACGACGTCGAAGCAGGTTTGCATCCATGGGTTGCAATTTTGGATTTCAAGTCGATGTATCCTTCGATAATGATTGGCAAAAATATTTGCTTCACCACCAGAATTGATGCTGGAAGTACCGACCAACCCTCGGAGGGTGAAGAGATTCATACCTCGCCCACAGGAGCAATTTTCCGCAACTCTTCTGCTCGAAGAGGCATGGTGCCAAAACTCCTCGAAGAATTGATGGCGATGCGGGATGAGCATAAAGCTGGGATGAAGGCAACTTCAAATCCAGCGGTTGAATCTTATCATGACCAAATGCAATATGCGGTAAAGATATTGATGAACTCATTCTATGGGGTTTTTGCGAGCGGTTTTTATCGTTTCACCCATAAAGATCTGGGATCTTCAATCACCGCCTGGGCCCGTCGTAACATCAAAACTATCATCCAAAAACTCGACGATGAAGGCCATAAAGTCGTCTATTCCGATACCGATTCGATATTTGTCAAAGCCCCGGTAGGTCAATCCGATAACCCCAAGGAAGTAATGATTTCTTTCGGCCATGAAACCGCCGAAAGGTTCAGCGAGGATAGCGCAGAATTGGAATTTGAAAAAGGGCTCTCAGTATTTTTCTCTCACGGGGCAAAAAAACGTTATGTTGGCCAAGTGGTTTGGCCGGTTGAAGAGATGTTGGTGCGCGGCTATGAAACCCAAAGGACAGATTCGTTCAGATTTTTGACCGATGGCATGAAGTTGATGTTCAAATATGTATTATCTGATGATTCCGAATCGGCAATAGCTCTAGCCATAGATACGATTCGGGCTGCGAAAGAAGGCAAAGCCGATGTCCGAGATTTGATCATGAGCAAATCTTGCAAAGGCCGTTGGAATAAAACCAGCGAGAGTTGGGATTTCACCAAGGATTATGCCAACCCTGACAGCATGGTCCAAGTGCGAGTAGCCAAAGCCATAATCGCAAAGGGCTTACCTTTTACTCCTGGGATGAAAATTGCCTATGTAGTAACAAATGCTCGGATTAGGCCGATGCGAATCGAACCTTGGTTTGAGCAAGAGCCGGTCAAAAATTACGATGGGCAATTCTATGCTGACAGGTTAGCGACCGCCTTTGGCAGGGTGACAGAAGCATTCGGTTGGTCGGGCAAGGAATTATTGTCCGGCAATCGCCAAACATCTCTATTCTCGTTCTAATCGGCACTCTTTGAAGCCAAGGGTTGAATTGTGAGCGCTATGGTCGCCCAATCGATGAAGCCGATATTATTGATGGTCTTACTCGTTGCAGCCTCACTTTCCGGGTGTTTTGGAGGTGATGATTCCGGTGATTCGCCAGTCGAAGCGGTATTTTCTTTCACACCTAATGAAAACATCAGGGCTAGTACGACAATCGAGTTCGATGCGACCTCTTCTTTACCTCAAGATGGATCACTCTCTTACAAGTGGGATTTCCAAGACGATGGCTCGGTTGACGAGACCGGTAGTGAGGCTGATTGGTCTTATCCAGAAACAGGAAATTATACGGTTAAGTTAACCGTTACCGATGGTACAAATTCTCACTCTCAAACCCGTAGTCTTACTATTATCGCGGCAGATGCAGTAGTCCCAGAAGCAGACGCAGGCTCCTATTCTCCAACTTCGGATTGTGATGGTGAAGACCCCGTAAGTGGGAATTATTATTTATTTTATATATGTGAAATGAATAAGGAATTATCCAATAAAAGGGTCGATGCAACCAGGAATATACAATTGGACGCATCAGCATCATCAGCAGGGTCTGATGAAGAATACATCTCCGATTGGAATTGGGACACCGATCTGCTTCGTGATAGCGATGGCGATGGGGATTTCGAAAACGATGCAGATCTAAGCGGTCAAACCCCTGAATGGAAGGATGTTTCTCCAGGGGAATACAAAATCGTTCTAACGGTTATCAACGGCCAAGGATTTACAGATACAGACGATGTAGTAGTCAATGTAAATTATGTCGGGGTTTGGCCGGATTTTGAAATCGGCGGCACGAATTCAAATACTCCAGTCGACATGGAATTCACCTTCTCGGTTAGCCAACACTCAGATTCAGGCAATACAATTCGAAGAGCGGTTGGAGAATTGGTTTATCCCAATACCGATGCTGATTGCATTGTAGGCGAGGAATCCTGTCGGCCTAAATTAGATTTATTCGGGTTTAATGAAACAGATGAAGAAGCCGGTAATACTTCTGAGACGCCTTTAGACCAACGCCAAGCAGGGGATTGCGACTCGAGCAATGATTGTGTTTGGCTCCAATTTACCGGGTCTTATCACTTTGAGAATTCCCAGTGGAAAGATGGTGATTGGACCACAACTCTTCGTAATGAAAAGTGGAATGATTTAGAGATTGAATCATTCACTATTCGATTAATCTACAAGTGAAAACCTAATTCAGCAGCTCGCTGATCATCGATTTCAACCTCAGCTTCAAGTATGACTTGGCCGAGTGCTTTTCCTTGTGAATCCAACCTTTTTGAAACGGTGCCTCCTCCTTGGAGAACTTTGTGAATCAAACAATTTATCGCCCCGATTCCTGGAACTTCAAATACTTCAAAAGGGCCTTCACTCCAGCCTTCAAACCATTGTTTTAGCACCTCTGGAGTTACCGCCTCACTAAGCAATTCCATCCACTCAGGTTTATGAGCGATTAACGCAATGTTCACCATATCGCCCTTATCTCCGGATCTACCGTGAGCGAGTTGCCCTAAACTAACCTTCATGGTTTCACCACTTTTGATTCGTCTAATCTATCGAGCATTCGAGATGCTAATTTTGACCAATATGGATGATTGTCGAATTTGCTAATCATCTCCAAACGGGCAAGGACTTTATCCTCGAGCCATGGCATTCTCTCCTCGAGATCATGGCGCCAGGTTTGATGATGCTCGATACGAACCTGAGGTTCGACCAACACTCTCCGAATCGAGGTCGGGAAGAATCGTAAAACCTCCCTAGGCCTAGGTCTCGCTCCATACCCTGCAACCCCGGCAGGGCCTGTGAGCACTAGTGGTGCGATAGAACGGGCGAAATGGGTTAGGTGTGCTTTTCTGGGCGAAGATATTGTCCAACGAACCATTACCTCGCTTGGTACGAGGTCTTTTCTGAGGCCGGGAGGGGTAAGAGATTGAGATCCAATAAATTCGGTTTGGATTTGCAAATCGTCAAGATGTGCCAACCGACCTCTCATGGTTTTGTCGAGCATTTCTGCTTTAGCTTGAACCTCCGGTCCTGGGACCATCAAGAAACCCGAGGACATCCAACCATCTCTATGGCAAGCGCTGACTTTCAGGCTTGCAGGGGGCTCTCGCCCGCGCGCGCCTTCGACTTTCACTTGGTCCTTTTCGATTTCGACCAAGGTCGCATTACTCAAGTCTAAAGTTACATCAGGAGTGTGGTAAGAGGTAGGGTCGCCGATTTCATAGAGCATTTGCTCAGCGACGGTACGCCGAGTAATCCTGCCACCTTCTCCGGGAGCCCTGGTGATGATACAACTCCCATCGGCCTCGATGAGTGCTATTGGATAAGTCAGTTCAGCCAAATGTGGAATCTCCTTCCAATCGCTTGAATTGCCTCCGCTAACTTGAGCGCCGCATTCGATGAGGTGCCCAGCCAAAGTCCAACCCGCCAAAACATCATATGGATTCTTGACACTCGAAGGTGCCCAATCTGCTAAAGGCGTGTTTAGTTCGAGTTCGCGACTATTTTCGGCCCAGCCACACGAGTGTGCCATCGAGCCGACGATGAGGCTCGCATCAGCAACCCTCCCAGTGATCACAATATCTGCTCCTTGCTCAAGCGCCCGGGCAATTCCGGCGGCTCCCAAATATGCATTCGCAGATACAATGGTGTCTTCGTGGTCCAATAATGAACCCAATTTATGGTCAAACATGTGAATGAATGGCTCGCCGGTTCCAGCCAGAGCCGAGAGTTTCGAACCGATGCAATCACCGCCGATGGTTGCAACTTTACAATCGGTCCAGCCGATTGCACTTGCTGCTTTTAACACACGGCTAACGCAAGCATCGGTATTTGCACCGCCGGCATTTGTAACGAGTTTGACTTTCTTTTCCTTCAATAACTCCATGCCACCAGCCCTTAACCAAACCTCGAGGTCGGTTGCCCAACCCGCATTTGGATCGCGATCGAGTTGTTTGTGCATAATCGACATAGTCACCTCTGAGAGGTAGTCCATCGTCAAATAATCCAACTCGGTTGTTTTGAGCATTTCGAGAGGTGCGAGGGTAATATCTCCCCAAAATCCGCCGGCTCCGCCGATTCTTACCCCGTTGTCTGGACGCCCCATCAATTACTAATTCGCCCGGCCCCCACATATGTCTTTCGGATGGCATTAACGGCGGACTAAACGGCCTTTTTGAACCCAACTTGCAGTATTTACGCGACGCGGTATTGAAATAGGGGGGGATTGTCGCCGGGCTTGAAGGAGAGTTTGCCATGGGTTCAAAATGGGAAGACAAGTCAAAGCCACACCGAAATATCGTCTTTATTGGACACGTTGACCACGGAAAGTCGACTACTGTTGGTCGCCTTCTTTTGGACAGCGGCCATATTGAAGGTCACGTTGTTGAAAAGAATGAAAAGTTAGCAGCAGAAGCTGGTAAGGCTGGTTTCGGTCTTGCGTACGTCATGGACGGCCTAAAAGAAGAGCGAGAGCGCGGTATCACAATCGACGTCGCACACAAAGAATTCTACACACCAAAGTACTACTGGACCATCATCGATGCTCCAGGTCACCGTGATTTCGTCAAGAATATGATCACTGGTGCTTCTCAAGCGGATACCGCAGTTCTACTGTGCGCTGCTAACGACGGTGTTAACGCCCAGACCAAAGAGCACGCTTTCCTAGCAAAGGTGCTTGGTGTTGCTGAACTTATCGTCCACGTCAACAAAATGGACATCTCCGGTGTCGATTGGTCAGAGGACAAATACAAGACAGCATGCTCTCAAGTTAGTGATCTATTGAAGATGGCAGGATTCGGAGGCCAACTAGACCGAATCCCAATGATTCCAGCATCCAGTCTTAACGGCGATAACGTCTTTGAGAAGTCCGACAAGACTCCATGGTACAATGGACCAACCTTATTCGATGCTATCGATGCAGCAACAATGCCAAAGAAGCCAACTGACAAGCCACTTCGCCTACCAATTCAAGATGTCTACAAGATCTCTGGAATCGGCACAGTCCCAGTCGGAAAGATTGAGACTGGAACTCTGAACGTCGGAAAGACAGTTGTCTTCAACCCTTCACAGCAGTCCGCTGAGGTCAAAAGCATTGAGATGCACCACACAATGGTACCTAAGGCAGAGCCTGGGGACAACGTTGGTTTCAACGTCCGTGGGCTATCTGCGGCCGACATACGCCGTGGTGACGTTGCAGGCTATACCGACACCGCTCCTACCTTCGTCCGTCACGATGAAACATTCGTCGGACAGATTCAACTTATGGACATTCCAAAGGCTGTATCCATCGGATATACCCCGGTATTCCATTGCCACACCGCCCAGGTCGCAGTTCGCTTCCATGAACTTCTTGAGAAGACCAACAAGGCTGGAAAGGAAGCTAATCCTTCGTTCCTAAAGACCGGTGATGCATGTTTAATCCGCTTCGCACCTACTAAGCCAATGGCTATCGAGCCGATGGACAAATTCCCTGAATTATCCCGCTTCGCTATTCGTGATATGGGCAAAACCGTCGCAGCAGGCGTTTGTCTGAAGATTGAGAAGAAGGCTTGAGCCTGATTGGACCACGATCCAAAAAGTATAGAGGTGAATTTCATGGCAGCAGTGACCATCATCAAGTTAACAGGCGAGAACCATCGTGACATCGACGCGGTCGCATCCCAAATCAAAATGATTTGCGATAACGGCGGCATCAGTCTTCGAGGCCCAATCCCACTACCAACCCGTCGTCTTGTGGTACCAGTCCGCAAGGCGCCTGATGGCGAAGGCAGTGAAACTTACGATCACTGGGAGATGCGCATCCACAAGCGATTGCTTGAGATGGACATCACCAGCGGCAAGGACGAAAGTGCCCTACGACAGGTCGCACGGATTCCAATTCCTGATACCGTGAGCATTGAACTATCGATGCGCTCGGTTCAATAATAGTGCCTAAACTAGTGATTTAAGTTCACAATGTGGCCTTCTCGGCCACACCAGCGTCGACTAACCAGTCAGCAGTACCTTGGTCGAGGAAATGGATATCACCGGCTTCTAGAGAAATCTCCCCATCGATGGTCATTATTGGCTCGTCCATAGATTGTAGTACTCTGATTCTGATCATCGATTGTTCATCGGGTTCAGACTCTATTTCTTGTTCGGCTGGAGAACCGGCTTCGGCCGCAGCCCAAGCATTGAAATCAATCGCATCCTTCTTTTGGGCTGGAGCAAGTTCACTTGCAGCTGCATGGGTTTGACCACTAGGGGTAAGTTCTACCGCCCGCACAGGTACTGGAGTCATGCCCTCTAATTCAGGATAAGCATCTTGAAGTGCTAGTATCTCCTCTTCATCCTCTTCAATATCTTCCAAAGGTGTTGAATCATCTTCCAAAGCGATGCTCGGCGGCCCTTGCCCGGTCAATCCACCGGGTGGGTCAACAAATGCGTCGAGTTGGGTCGTGCCAACCGCTAGAGGTGGTTGAGCAGCCATGCCTTCTGAAGCAAGCCCATGTTGCATCCCATTCCAATTAACCGATAATTTGAACCGGTCGATAATTTGAATTGCACTCGCATAAAATTCTCTTTCAGCAGGATCGTGACGACCCCAATCGAGTGAAGGTAAATCTTGGTTGTTATTTTGAACCCCCCCTTCAGAGCGTAAACTCACACTCGCTGCATGTTGTTGAAAGGCAACCAGTCTCTTCCGCGCCAAATCCGACGAGGTTCGGCGGATATTGGCTTGGCGCTTTTGCAAATTCTGCAATCGTAAATCTGGACTACGTGTACGATAGATTTCATGGATTTGCATTTCGATGGTATCGAGGAGTTGGCCAACCTTGTCCCAAAAGTCACGCCGAGGCAAAACTATTGGCATATGCCGACCGGTTTGCTGGCGCAGTGATGCGAAAAGTTGTTCCTCAACCTCCCGGGCCTGTACGTCATCCAGAAGAGGTCGCTGGGCCATAGAGGGTCTGGTGTCGATGCCCATCTATCAACCCTTCAGCCTGATTGCCTTAACCGGTAGGGCAACAATTCAAACCAATAGACGCTGGCTCCACCGGTGGTGGACCCGTTGAGACAAGCCCTCGTCATCTCGCTTTTGCTATTGGTAACACCTTGGGCATCAGCAGATTTCGCAGCGTGGGAAGGGCCTGAAAGTTCACCGGACGGCGCCGGAATTTCACCTTCTAATTCAATTTATGATGGCTTTACTATTCCATCAAATGCAACCATTACAGGTGCGACGTTTGAAGTTGCACCAGAATGGGTAGAAGCTGAAGATAATGGCACCTATTGGGCTAGGGATTCACCGGGAGGATTCTCGGTTGGTAGTTCGAATGGCACATCTTACCTTTCCCACGGCGGAGACCTCACCCTCCAACCCCAATCGATATATGGGGAAATGACCGATTTTGAATCTCAGAACCCCCAGTTCAGTTCATGGTCGACCCAAGGTGATTTAATTTGGATTCCAGTCAATCTAAGTTCTGTATCCTATGGCCCCATCAATGCTACTACCGGAGATTTTGCTGCAGGGAGCAATGGCTCGATCCCTAGCGGCTCAGTTTCTAAATTGCGTTCACAATTCTGGGACGCTCCAACGGTTATCCGCAATATTTCGGTCTCTTTCGACCGCTGGTATTCGCTCAATACCTTCGATGAAGCAACTTTCGAAGCATCGTTTGATGGTGGGCAATCTTGGACACAATTAGATAATTGGTCGGGCCAAGATCAAAGTTGGTCGAGAGAAGACTATTCTTTGAACGGTTATTCGATCACCACCCAAATCGGTTTTAGATTTACGATTTCAACCGCGCTCAACTCGACCCCAACCGAGGGATTATTCGTTGATAATTTTAATTTTTCAAATCAAGGAGAGCCGATTAGTGCATGGTTCCACGGTAATGCCAGCGGCGAATATTCACCTAATGCCGACGGCTCGTTAATCGTCCCACTTGACCTCGGTGGTCTTAGTGGGCCGATCGAATTTGTTTACTGGTCATGGTGGGATATCGAAGCCGATTATAATGATAATTTGGTGATTATGATTTCTGTCGACAATGGCTCGACATGGACAATTATGTCGCCATTGCCCGGAATCCCCGGCCTTGGGGTTCCAAGCGCTGGGGGAACCTTCACTCAACAATCCTATGGTTGGCTTGAGGTAATGCATCCACTTCCTTCGAATGTAATAGGCCATATCAATGCGAGCCAAGCGCTTCTCAAACTCAGGGTGACTACCGACGGCATCAAAAATAGTGGTGGAAGTGCTGTCGAAGGCTGGGAGGGGATAATCGTTGACGATTTATCACTTCGAATGCCTGGCGGTGACATTGCTCTCAATAATTTCACCAATGTTAGTGACCATTATCTCGAAAATGTAAGTGGCTATCCTAATGATTGGCAACACATTACTTGGGAAGGCCATAATGGCCCTTGGTCGACAACAGAGTCATTTGAGTCGAACCAAATGGTCCCTGAAGGCTGGAGAATCAACCATGAACGTGGTGCAACCCCTTGGGAAGTGGGACAGATCGACAATTCCAATAATCGCGGGCCATATTCGCCCGGTTGGCCGAGCGGACAAAATGGAGTGGCAATAAATCTTGATGGAAATTACGCTCATAGCACCTTGACTCATTTGATCTCTCCAAATTATCACCTACCGATTGGGGCAACGGCTCGTCTCTCATTCCAACATTGGATCTGTACTGAGGCCGCGTGGGATGGAGGTGCGGTTTTTACCTCGATTGATGATGGCATTTCGTGGCAATATTTTGGTGAAAACCAAACCGGGTTCTACGAAAGAACCAGCCAAGTAAATACCAATTCGCCACTATTTGGCCATGATATTTTTGATGGCTCTACCGTGAATAATGGTTGTGGTAACAATAATACCGCCCATACCTTTGCAAGTAAATCGGGAGATATTTCTTTCCTTGCAGGAAATGATGTCAGAATTAGATTCACCTTTTACTCAGATGCATATGTAAGCGAGTCTGGTTGGTACATCGATGATGCAGGTATTGAGATTGACCGATTTGTTTCAAATGGGACTTGGCTTTCTCCAATAATCGATGTCGATGAGGCAGGGTGGGCTCGCCTTGCTTCACTATTCCACACCCCGGATGAAACCGGCATCAGCATAGATATTTTAGACCAATACGGGGCTGAGATTCCAGATAAACAGAATCTGAGTTTGCCATTCACGATTGGAATTGGGGTGTGGGAACATACCAAATTACAATTTAGAGTGAATATGTGGAGCCAAAATGAAAGCATTACTCCTCGAATAGAAATTCTGCATCATGGCATTACTGAATATATCAACCAGTATCATCCGCTAATAATAGAATCTGAGTCGGAAAATCCAGAATTAATTATCGGAGCTAATGGCAGTGTAAATTTGGTGAACACAAGTGGTGGTAGCACTTTCTTTGAGTTCCCAATAATTCCATGGCGGCCGTTTGAATCAGCACGAATTTCGTGTGATGGAGAGATGAACCTTTCATATTATAATCAGTATAAATATCTTGCTGGAGGCGGCCAATCCCAAGGAGGGCAGCCACAACAACAACAAGTCTCTGCAGGTTGTAATGTTGGCGAAATAAATTTTAACGAAGTAGTGGGGCTTGGCATAATCAATCCGAGGTTGAATGATGGGTGGTTCAATTGGCTGAAGTTCGAACCAGTAACCCTAAGAGCACCAAAAAATGTTTCAATAAATTTTGGAAATAGCAATCATTCAGAATTCATTATTCCAAATTTATATGCCCACACAACTCAAATTACTAAATTAATAATCGATGGAGAAGAAACTAATTTCTCCGACCCCAGAGGGTTTGAGGTAGATTATAATTCTAGTTTCAGTTTCTCGACCACAGTATTGGACGACCACGATATATCCAATCAATATCATTGGGTCACAAATCAGTCAAGTTGTGCAATAATCGTTTCCCTTTACGAAGAATGTATTTCCGGGTCCATTACCGAGAAATATCAAGAAGTGATTAACGGGACACTATATCGTTGGATGAATATCACCTGGTTGCAAACCAATCTTACTCCCGGGACTCTAAAATTGATAGGAATCTCTGCAGTTGCAGATCAACCTTTCGAATTTGCCCTCCCACCTTCCGTTTTAGCCCCACTATTAGTCGACCAAGGCGACGGAACATCAGTCCTTCCGATTAATATTAGTGCGATGCGCGGTGGGGTAATTTTCGATGGAATAATCGACTATGAAGTTTCAATTTTCGATGAATGGCAAAGTATGCCCGAACAGACGCTTTATCCGGGAAGTTCAGTCCAAGCGATTTCCAATCACACGATATTAAACGGCACCACTCCACTCATGTCAATTGGATTGATTATCTCCTCGTCAAGAAATGCTTCGGATGCTTTAGCAACGTTTGCAGTCGACAATCTAGATATCGGTGGGCGCTTCATTCAGCATAGCGGTGGTGGTTTGATATCCATCAATTCAAGTCTGAGTTCTTGGGATGGCGAAAATGCAACCTGGAGTTTGGATTCTCATTGGTTACTCGATGACTACCCGCGTTTATACTGGCTGGTAACCGCCAAGAATGAATTGGGAATCACCTTGGGCCCGGCGGTTGGTATGACCGGGTCTGGAAGTTATGCTGCGAGCACAAATGATTTAGAAATTGTCGGATTTGAGGCCTCGACCAGTCAATATGATTTAGGGGATTTCTCAGACCCCCTCTGGCCATATCACCTCCAAGATGGAACCAATATTACAGTAGGGGGGGAAGTTAGATTTTCAGGTATCCAAGGGGTATTCCCCCTCCCTCAAGATACAGAGATCGAATTGGAGATATTTGATGAGAATCAATCCCATCAAATTTTGAGCGTTAACCTAGACTTGGATGGCACCTTCTCAAGTTCGTTTTTCGCTGCGGGTGGCGAACTCAGTAGTGGCGACAAATTCACGGTAATTCCTTCGTTGAAACGGGTAGGCCCTCAGGATATTGTTGGGCCAGAAGATGTGACCTCGGACCTCCAAAAGATATCCTATATCTTGGATACCGTGAATGCTGAAGTAATCTCGTTGTACGTGGTCGCTCCAGGCGGAGTTCAACCCGCCGATGGCCATGTGTGGTTCCATGGCCAAGACCTACCTCTCAGATTGGAAATAGCTGATGATAACGGCTTACCAGCAACGATGACAATGCATTATAATCGGTCGGGCCGAGGTTGGGAAGAGATGATTTTTTCGACCCCGATCGGATCATCTTCCGCTGAGATAGACCTGCCTCTAATCAATGAAAATTCGATTCCATTAACAGGGCAACTCGACGGTTATCTCGATGTTTATATCGCCGGGACAGATTTAGCCGGAAACGCTCTTACTGGCGGGGGAACTGAGACCTCCCCGCTTGCGAAGGTCCTCATTCAAGATAGATTTGCCACTTATGTTTCGGGTGAGGATTTAAGGCTTAATTCTGCGGATGAATTTTTACTACCGGGAAACACCCATAGTTTCGATTTTTCAATATCCGACGATAATGGCATCGAGTCTTTGGATTTACTAAAATTAGGCTTATATGAAGGGGGATGTATTATTCAATGGTATCCGTGGAGTGGTGAAATTATAAGCGACGCTTCATGTTTTATTAGACCCCCAAGAATCAACTATACTCAAGTTGGCGATTCAGGTATGTATTTTGTCAATATTAAATTTGAATTGAGGTGGGACCTCGAAGAGGATTTACCATCTTCAACGATGACTCCTTGGTTACACATCTATGATGAAAATGCTAGAACCGGCGCAGGATACAATTCGATAACTCCGCTAAATTGGCAATTCCATTCAGGTGTTGACCTCGTCATCGAATCCGCTAAGGATATGATTGCGCCGAAGGGTCAATTGATCGACGATATAATCTATGTTCATGGTCAAGATTTGGTAGATTTCGAATTGGTTGCTTACCACGCCGGCACAAATGTCCCCGCTCATAATCTGCCATTCACTACCAATGCATTGCTGGCCCTGAGCGGAAATACAAATCGAATCGATTTAGAAAATAGTATGAATTCAGACGGTACCTCGACTATTAGAGTCATGGTCGATGAAGTATACCTCGGCAAACAAATCTATGTCTCAGTTAGTTTATCACAATTGGCTGGCCATAATTTGAGTGGCGATTCGATTATTATCGTCATCGATGAAACCGAGCCTACGCTAAGTATTACCAATGGTTTTTTGGTCGAGATAAGAACGGATTCATTAGAAGAGATTCCAATTGAGTTAACCGTTTATGATTTAGAATCATCAAGTAATTCTGAAGTGACAATATTTTGGGAATTTATTCGTTTGGGGAGGGTTATTTCCGGCACCGAGGGCAGCACTCTCGTACCGGCTCTCTTCAGTGATTCTCAATCGACAATCCATTCTGGTAATCTCGATATGAGTGGCGCAGCAGCATTCCTTGAAAAAGGCGATTCTGTAATCGTTTGGTTTGAAGGTAAGGACTCTTCGGGGCGTGAGATTATAGGGGAAGGAACAAGCCGATCCAACCCTATTATGCCATATGTTCGCTGGGTAGCATATGAGCCTGAATTAGGAGAAATAACCACCTCTCCGTACCGTCCTGAACTTGGAGATATGATTCGAATCGACTTAACTATTTACAATGGCGGATTAGAACAAGGACAGTCATATTTGACATTGAGAGATGGGACTGGAAAAATGCTCGATAAAGTGAATCTCTTGGTTGGTATAGACCAAAGAGTGCCCTATTCATTCGAGGTTGAAGCTTGGGCTTTGGGCGATCTTGGATTAACCGTTCAAATCGATGAACAATCTCCAGTCCCAGTACCCTTGGCTCAAGTCGTTTCGCCAATTGATGATGGCGCAGCATCGCAATCAACAATGGTATCACTCGGGATCCTTAGCATAGCAATTGCCGGTTTCGCACTCTTTCTCTCATACCATAATAAGCGAAGCGACCGGCTTGTAGTCGATGAGGAAGAATGATGACCAATGGGTTTGAGCCGGTGGTAGAGCCGGAGTACCCGAGTGGTCAAAGGGGGCGCACTCAAGATGCGCTGCGAAATGCTTCGTAGGTTCAAATCCTACCTCCGGCACCAAATTCTAAATCAGTCACCAAATCTATTCATAACGAGGGTAGTATCGTGAAGGGCCCACTAAAATCCCATGTAAATGGGCAATTCATTCACAGGGGTGTTATGAAGAGCCCCTGTAAACATATGACATTCACTTACCCACTCCAAGATTCTAATTGAC
>Ga0114997_10002351_pt1 | contig 15254 bp, 12 predicted proteins | sample ArcticOcean_MG_C_2_FD_87045 | JGI IMG/M metagenome (GOLD analysis project Ga0114997, IMG submission 87045) | Marine microbial communities from western Arctic Ocean - ArcticOcean_MG_CB4_136 | ecosystem: Environmental > Aquatic > Marine > Oceanic | place: Arctic Ocean: Canada Basin | collected... | reverse complement strand
GGATGTAATCATTGCTTATGCCGATCATATTGGCGCACAGTATTGTGGGTGGAGTTTAGATTTTGAATGTCCTTACCCAGAATGGGAATTGGATGAAAATAAAGAATAAAGCTGGTATTCATTAAAGATTTTGGAATGGTTGAAGCGTCGAAGGGGTTCAAACTCTCAGATGGCCATGCATCGCAGTGATGCGTTCGCAGCCTTGAATGATAAGGGATTTGGTGGACGTTGGGGGATTTGAACCCCCGACATCTTGGTTGCAAACCAAGCACTCTTCCAACTGAGCTAAACGCCCCTGTATCCATGGCGTTGCGCCAATCCTTTTTGAGTCTTCACCCCGAAGAAACTCAAATCAAACTGCATCAATCGTTGCATCACGGTCGGGGCCTACACCAATACTGGTGCAAGGAACGCCAACAATGGCTTCGACCTTCTTGATGTATTGTTGAGCAGCAGATGGTAAGACCGAGTAACCAAGACTTTCTTGATTTGCTTTCTTTGCAATCCCGAGCCACTCTTCTAGCGAATACGAAGGGAAACCAGGCATAGTGAGATAGATTGGTTTACACCGTTCTAATGCTGTTGCACTCGATGGCATTTCCAAAATTTCTTTTCCATCTAATTCGTAAGCCACACATATCTTGATTTCTTCAAGTCCACCAAGGACATCCAGTTTGGTTAATGCTAATCCAGAGAAACCATTGATTCGATTTGCATGTCGCATGACTACAGCATCAAACCAACCGCAACGGCGCTTTCGCCCTGTTGTAGTGCCGAATTCATGCCCGACGGTACCAAGATGTTCGCCGTCTTCGTCCTCAAGTTCAGTTGGCATAGCACCATGACCCACGCGAGTGATGTAGGCTTTGGTAATTCCAATGACATTATCGACATGGCCTGGGTGAATCCCAGCCCCATGTGATGCGTTACCACGGCACGTGATTGAAGAGGTGACATAGGGGAATGTACCTTGGTCGATATCCAAAAGACAGCCTTGGGCGCCTTCAAGGATGACATGCTCCCCAAGTTTCAGTGCATTGTCGAGCATGAGGCCTGTGTTCTGAATCGAAGTGCTGTATGCATTCCAAATCCATTCAACATCAGCCTTCAAACCGGATACTGTGATTCTATCTTCACTCCCTGCTGCTGACAGCGTTGAGTTCATTCGTGCAGTGGTTGCTTCCATCCAATCATCATCTGTTCGAACTTCAGCTAAGTCACCAAAGCGCAAACCAATTCGGTTGGTTTTATCTGCATATGTTGGCCCAATTCCTCGGCCGGTCGTTCCAATTTTTTTATCTAAACTGTCGAGATATCGATGGAATGGAAGAATGATGTGAGCTCGTTCACTGATGTAGAGGCGTTCTCCTCGAGGGTCTTCTCCGGTTGAGTCTTGCCATCCGGTCAATTCGGTATTGAGCACCCAAGGGTCGATGACCATGCCGTCTCCAAGAACGAGATTGCATTCTTTTCGAGTGATCCCCGAAGGTAAAAGATGGAATTTCAAAACCTGATCGCCGATGACAACTGTATGGCCTGCATTGTTTCCACCTTGGAAACGTGCTACCCATGTAGCCTGTTCCGCAATACGGTCGACAATCTTCCCTTTTCCTTCATCTCCCCATTGGGCTCCTAGAATTACTGTGGCTGGCACTCTACTCTCCTCGTCGCGCTGTCTTTGCGTACCGTCTTTGAACTATGTGTTTCTTCAATGTGGTTTTTTTTACTACTTAGATACCCACATTTATGCAATATAGTGATGTTGAAACAACCCTTTATATCCTGTTGTTCATTATTCCTGTTTGTAGCCAACCATGGGCATCACAGTGTAAAACAGCAACACTCAGTTTCAGCCACAGTGAGCAACCCCTCGCGGGTTTTATATACCCTGGGCGGCAACTATGTAACAAGAGGTTAACATGATGAAAATGAATCCCGGAGGAAATGATGGTGAAGAGCCAAATCGCAAAGAAAAAGAAGATTCCAACCGCAGCGGGAACGGTGTAATTCGTAGAACGCTCGAAGGCCACACCCGTCCATGTGTCGATTGTGGAATTATCGATTGGCAAATGGATGACTCTCGTGGCGAGATCACCTGTAACAGCTGTGGGCTTGTAGTTGAAGAAAATGTCATTGACCCTGGGGCTGAATGGACCAATCGTGACCACAGTCAAGACCGTTCACGTGTGGGACAACCGTTGACATACACACTCGCTGATAAAGGATTGAACACAACCATAGATATTCGAGACTTGAGTTCTGGAAGTGCTGGACGACATGGTATTTCATCTCAATCTCGCCGTGATTGGCGACGACGTAGAGTTGTCGATGAACGTTCGAAAACTCGAAAGAGTCGCGAACGTAATTTAGTTCGTGCAAATCAATTCATTCGGGACTATTCAGGACTGCCAAAGCCGTTGCAAGAAGAAATCGCCCGACTCTATCGCCGACTCTCTGGTGAAGGATTTGTTACCGGACGCTCGATTGCCGGTGTTACTGCCGCCTGTACCTATTTGGTTGCACGACAAGAAAGTCTACCTCGCCAAATTGTAGAAGTTTCGGCTGCTTTTAATGTAAAGGAGAAAGAACTTTCTCGCCTCATTCGACAAGTATCACGCAAGTTAAATCTGCACAAGATTTCTTCACCGGATCAATACTTTGACAAATTCATTTCCGATTTGCAACTTCCTCCGAGTATCCACATCCAAATCGAACATCTTTGGTCCGTAATTCAACCACATGACGAATTGTGGCAAGGAAAGAAACCGATGGGTGTGGCTGCTGCACTGATTTACAAGGTATGTAACGAAGTGGGCTCACCTCGAACCCAATCCGAAGTATGCAAAATCGCCAATGTTTCTGAGGTCACACTACGTGGCTTGCTACGCTTGGTTGAAGGCTTGCTCAGTAAACTTGGTGAAGTTTCAAAGCAATGATTTCGGGCATTGGATAGGCGAACCTTGAAGAATTGCATTCACTACCATTAACTCATGGGATTCAAAGCGAAGGCTCGTAAGCATAAGCCTGATTCTGAAAAAGATTCAGATTCAACAAAGAAATCATCTGTTAAAGAAGGCGATATTGCATGTGGTATCAAGACCTGCGATGGATATGCTGACAAGAGTTTCGGCGGACGTTCGTTATCACTCGATAATGCAATAGATGTTTGGGGCGATAGCGGCTATGTTGAACGCAAGGGCCGTGTTAGAGTCTGCAAAAGTTGTTACCGAAAGTGGAAGAAAGATAACAAGTCCGAAGATTCATACTGAACTTCTTCACTTTCAGTTTAACTGAAGGGTCTTAGAAAAGAAGGTATACCGACGACTCTGCTTTCGTATGTATGAACAATAGAGTTGTGATTCGAAGTTTAGTGACCCCAGAGGGTTATTTGGTAGCAATGGATGATGGAACCGTTGTATGGAGACCCACGCATGGTGCCCGTAGCCAACTCAAAATGGAAGCCATTGCAACGGTACTACTTGCACTCAAAGGTCCTACAGGATGCTATGATATTGCAGCAATCGGTGACTCGACTGGGGGCGTCACGCTCCTTTCACTCCCACGTCTCGAACAGATGGAAAAATTTTCAATAGATGGAGGAATTGTTCGCTCCATTACAGCGGTTCCTAATTCTTTGGGCAAGTATCTTGCGGCTGCACAAAACGGGAGCGTATGGGTGATTGGTACAGAAGTACCTGGTAGAGCAATTTCATTATTCACACATTCTGGGCCGATCACAAGTTTGCGACTTCTCGATGATAAGATTCTAATTCAAAGTGGATGGAATCGTCGAACATATGATTGGACTGGCGCTACAACAGATGAGTTTGATGGTGAACAGCAATTTCAAGTTAAGGCAACGAAACGAGCGAATCGAAGAGCGAGAATTCTCGAATCTGAACAACGTCGTATTCAGTCGACTCAGCCGTTGATGCTCGATTTGCCTGCCCTTGGTTAAACTCGTTCTTGTTCATCCAAAGGCCAAGGCGGATGTGGCGTATACCACAATGCAGTTTTCGCTGGCTTTGGGACAGAGGGAGAGACTTTACCATCATTCTCTAAGCATGTTTCAAAAAATTCAATATGCCGTTTCAGTACACCTTGGATATGTTTTATTCCCTTAATTGCAGGACCTTGAAGCGGAATAAGCGATTTAGGCTTATACGTGGCCACACGCCTTAGACTTTCCAATACATCCGGCAAACAACCGCCAGGTAGGTCCCAACGAGTTGGACGATCTGCACGAGGAAGCAAAGTGCCTAGAATCATCATCTTTTGGTCAGGAATCCAATACCCCATTCCATCAATGGAATGACCAGGAAGCGAAAGTGATTCGACCTGCCCGTCGCCAAGTGCAAAAACATCACCCTCATCTACGGATTGTGACTCGACTGAAGGCATGTCCGAGTCGAAACGATTCGCCCATGTAGTGAAGAAGTCACCGATTTCAAGAGCTGCTTGACCATCCGGATGGATATGAACAATACAATCGGTGAATGATTCAGAAAGATGTTTTGCTCCACCAGAACAAGGATATCGCTTACTGGTAAGTATTATTCGGTCGAGGCGCTTTTCTTCACCGAGAACTCCTTTGATTCGCTCCACCTGAAGACTTTGGTACCAGGAGGTTCCTGCGTCGATGAGCAAATTCCCTGCCGAACCCTCAACGACCACCAAATTGGCATCATGGTGGATTGCAGGCAAGCGTAATACACGCATATCCAGCCCTACGGCTTGTACTCCTTGAACCATACTCTCGATTTGGAAAAGCCAAAGCTCTAAGAAAAGTAGTGACGAGACCTTTTTACTCATTGGTTGCGATTAAATAGGGGGAGTGAGTCGCAAACCCATGGCACGATTCCCTGAAGCTGAAGTCCGTTTGCTTCATCGCAAGATTTGCATGCGCTGCAATGCACGCAATGCTGTCCGTGCTGCTCGCTGCCGAAAGTGCAGTTACAAAGGTCTTCGACCAAAGAATATCGAGCGTAAGGGTATTTGATTTACTCTTTTCTAGGCTTGTAGTCGCCTTATTCTAATCCTAACATTGGCATAATCATTGCCATTGGGTCTCCGAGAAGTATCATCGGAATTATTGCTGGAAAGAGGAATACTAACAGAGGGAGTTTGGGACTCACCCATACCTGTTCGACTCCTGCATCTTTCAATTCTAACAGGGCGGAACTGAGTTGTTCATCTGTTGGTGTTTTACGAGGGGCTCTCTTTCGATGGTAAACTTCGACCGAACCATCTGGCTTTTCGATGAGGGTGGTCAACAACCATACATGTCGTTTCATTACTTCTGATAGAGGCAATTTACTCGCATGCCACGCTAACAAAAGGTCACTAACATGTCGAACATGACCTCGGAATAGATTGAGGAATAGCAAAATCAATGGAATCACCAAGAAAGATAGTCCGCCCCACATCAAGAGGGCGAAGGCCGGAGGTAAGGCGAACAAAGCATCTGATGTGGCAGATGAAAAGGTAAGTGGTACGGTAGACCAATTTGGAATTAGAAGTGCAACCCACATCAAAGCCTTTGCATCAGCACCGCCATGAAGCATTCGAAGGCGCCAAGCAATGTCGATTAGAATAATGACAGGAATAACGGCAAAAGTTGACCACCATAAGGCACCCAATCCGATTTCATTTCCAAGCAGAACATCGATTGGATTGACCGACTGATACTGTACTGCACCAAAGATGATTCCACAAAGACTGGCGAGATACCAAATGGCTACACTTTGATCCATTCTTGAACCTGCTTTGATGTCGGAAATAGTTGGACGTCCAAAAATAGCACCACTCGCATACGCCACCGCGGCTGAAGCAGTTAGGTAAATCGTCCAATCAGCACCCTGGTACATCAAGTCCAAAGCCCATAGGAAGAGGGCTGGTTTCACCCACACTAGCCAATGCTCATTTTTCACACGCCGTTCCTTGTGGTCCATCCAAGCAGCCCACCCCATACCTAGAAGAAGTGCAGAGATTCTTGACCAGCCCAAGATTTCAATTTCTGTGAGGCTCATGACCTGCGGACAGCGGCAATGGACTTAAAGACGGCCTCCACGCAGGACAGAGTACGACCAATGGGGCTGTAAATATGGATATCGAAACCCGTCTTCTGCAAGTTGCTTCTGTCATCAATCAAATCGATGACCCAAAAGTTCCTCGAAACATACGCCGACAAGCGAAGGAAACATGTGAGCAATGGTTGTTGAATAAATCTAAGAAATTGGATGTTCGTATTGCTATGTCTCAATCAAAGTTAGAAGAGCTCTACGAAGACCCGAATATCCCTCCAGAATTTGGAACACTCATCTTGATGATTAACACAGAACTCGAGAAGATTCTTACAGAAGTTCTTTGAGTCACTCTTCTTCCAATGCTACGATAAAGTCCGCCAATATTGGGCGCATGTCTTTGTCTAACTTACCTTCACTCAGAAGTGAAGTTACCTCAGATGCAATTTGATGTTTTTCGCCTAGAGCATCAGCGGCTGAAAGAATTATCTCGACATGGTCATCGGAAACTTTGTTATTTCGAAGTACACGTTGTGAAGCAATTCGACCAGCGATCAGTTTGATTTGATGATCAGAATGTCCGAGAATCATTTGTAATTGGTTCAATGATTGGCTTTCAAAATTTGAAATCTTACCATCGCGAATGGCATCGTCCCACGCTTCATCGATAGATGGGGCACGTTCAGACATAAGAATTGCAAATGGTTGTGTCGCTTCGATATTTTCCAAGATAATCTTGATAATAACTGCAAAAGGAACTGCGAGTATCATTCCCAGAATACCCCACCCTGCAAAGGAAATTGCAGTCACTAAGAGTAGAAGAACAGGGGAAAGGTCAAGTGCACGACCAGCCCACTTTGTCTCGATAATTTGTCCCCAAATTTGTTGATTAACTAGAAGCAAGACTATCAACAAGCCCAATGTGTTCGGTTCAAGCAGAATAAAACCCAGAATGATTGGGGGTACCGTCGCAATCAATGACCCAATATATGGGACATAATTGAGCAAAAAAGTCAGTAGAGCCCAGGTAAACCACAGGTCAATGCCAAAAAATAGCATGACCAAACCAGCACAAAGGGCTGTTCCTGCACCGACTCCTGTTTTTACAATGATGTAGGTATTGACACTAGCTTCAATTTTTGAACGCATGATTTGTACTTTTTGACTTCCTCCATCCGGCCACGCTCTTTCGATTCTACCTGGTAACAAACTTGCTTCAAAAATAATGAAAATCAGGAAAAACATCACTGTGACACTGGTGGAGATGAAACCACCAATATTCGATAACATGCCCAATGCCGCATCAGAAATTTTTTGTTCATCTTCGAGTAGACCCATGGTTGCAAGGTCTTCAACCAAAGTGCTATTTGTGGCATCTGAATCATCACTCAACATCGAGCCAATAAGAGGTGATTGCTTGATATCACTCCATCTTTGTTCGAGTTTCGTATTGTACATATCCATCTTTTCATCATCTTGAACTAAATCATTGGCTTGTTGGTAAGCAGCAAATGAAGCGGAAGAAACAATGAGGAGCGTGAATAAAACCATTGTCAAATACGATAAAATCAGTGGGAAGCCACTGTCTGAAAGCATATCTGAACCGGGTTTGAGGACAAAGTAGATTCCAAGAGCAATAAAAAATGGTTGCAGAACACCCTTGAGTACAATCAACCAAATAACCATCAAAGTGATGAGTAAGCATATGTAAGCAAATGTCGATACTCGTCGATTAAACCGGCCGGAATCCCATGAAGGTGAGGCAACTTCCATACTTGCGGGGGAGTGTTCGGCCTCTTGAGTGTTTAGGCAACTATTCCTCCCCAAGAAGGAAAGCGGAGTCATCATCTTCTAAAGCAGGTAATCGGAAAGCCAAAACCGATGCTATGAGCATCATGACTCCACACAGATGAAATGCTGTGTGGTAATCAAAGGGCCAATCGTGTGAAACCGTCAAGGTCCAAACCAATCCACCTGTTAGTGGGCCAAGAATTCGAGCAAATGCACTCAGAGATTCTTGGGCACCCATAACAATTCCAAGCTCGTAACCATTGGATTTTGCTATACGTGTCAAGAATGAGGATGAAGATGGTTGGAAAATTCCATTACCCACGGCAATAAGAATGGTCACAACCAAAATGTGAGTCCACGCATTACCGGCTTGGGTATAAGGCACCAATACCAACCCAAGACCGGTTAGTGCACTGGCAAAGGGAATGAGACGGCGTGAACCAAAACGACGGGAAAGCGGGCCAATGAGGATGCCTTGTGTCAAAATTCCAGTGATTCCAATCATTGCAAAGGCACGGCCATTATCGGATTCAGAGAATCCAAGTCCTCCATTTGCAACATTCATCTCAGTATACAGAATGAAGACTGCATGCATAATCGTAAACCCAAATGTGAATAACATCGTGACCCAAATCACCAGTGAAACGTTATTTGCCTTGAGCATCGATGCTGAATTTTTCATGATTTTCGTCATGCTTTTGAGCCATGGTTGAGGGTCTCTTTGGGTACGTGATTCGACCGGTAGCGACTCTGGAAGTGAACGGAATGCTACGAGTAAAGAAAATATGGAGAGAACGCTAGCGACTACGCACGGTAAAAGATAAGGGTGAGTTTCAAAAATAGTGTTTTGAAACAAATCCCAGCGTGCAGCAGGATTCGATAACTCGCCTCCAATGAAAGGACCAAAGGTAAATCCAAGGCCAAATGCTGCACCGATTATTCCCATTCGAGTTGCTAGTTGTTGAGGTGTGCTAACGTCTCCAATATAGGCACGAGCCACTGCTATATTGCCGTTGAAAACTCCTGCAAGAAATCGGGCGATAAATGCTATGATGAGCGTATTTGCAAGACCAAACATCGTGAAGAACACCGTATTACCAATCAAACCAACCATTAGGACTGGACGGCGACCGATTCGATCGGAAAGCGAACCCCAAAACGGTGCGAACAAAAATTGGGCTGCAGAATACGAGGTCATCAGCAAACCAACCCAAAGGCCGATGTTCGCAGTTTGATTGGCAGGAGTCAAATCTTCAACCAAGTAAGTCAAGAATGGAATAACAATTCCGAACCCAATCATGTCGATCATGGTAACTAGGAACAAGACCAGCAGAGCACCCTTTCCTGCATCCCGAACCTTAGAAGGTTCCATTGAAGTTCCTTCCATGTTTTGCCCACAACCACTTTCTTTTAGTATCCAATGTTAACTATGAAAGTAATTGAACAGTATTCTGTCCAAAGAATATGTGTTCAAGCAGAAGTAGTTTTACTTGGAATAGGCGTCAAACGGTCGATAACCAAACCTAGACGCTCAACTAAGCCCGCTTTTTCAGCATGCTTGATGAGGGCGAATTCCATTACTTCATCTAATGAATCGACTGGCACAACTGTAATCATATTCTCGAATTCCTCATCCAAGAGAACATCTTGCATATTTGCTCGAGGAATGACAACTGTTTTGATTCCAGAACGTGCAGCAGCCTCAATCTTGGCTGTAACTCCACCAATTGGCAAAACTTCACCGCGAACCGAAAGAGAACCAGTCATTGCCAAGTCTTGATGGATTGGGATATTCTCAAGAGCAGAGATGATTGCAGTCGCAATCGTAATCGAGGCTGAATCTCCATCCACTCCATGCGTATCGACAAACTGAATGTGGATATCATAATCCGAGATATTCTTTCCAGTTAATTTTTTAATGACTGCACTAACATTCGTCACGCTTTCTTTTGCAAGATCCGAGAGACCTCCAGTAGCATGGATTTTTCCACCTCCACCCAAGGATGGAGTGACGAGTGCTTCAACTGGAAGCATAATTCCACTGAAATCTGAAAGACCAGAATTCGCCCCAAGAACAGCAAGTCCGTTCACTCGACCAACCCGTTCTCCAGAATTAACAACCATTGCGTAGTCTTGACGGCGTTCTATCATTCGGTCAGCAACTTGTTGTTCGAGAGGTTTAGCGATATTACGTGCGCCGAGAACATGGTCTGCAGTAACGATAGTGGCACCTTCTTCTACGGCCAAGTCACCAGCGATTCGAACCAAGCCACCGAGTTCACGCAATCGAAGTGAAAGTTTCCCTCGACGACCAGCTCGGCGTTGAGCCTCGCGTAGAATAATACCGACGGCTGATTTTTCGAAATGTGGAATCTCACGGGAAGTACCAATATCTCGACGGACTTCTTGCGCAATAAATCGAATGAGGCGCCGGCGATTACGAGCAGTGTCCGGCATTTCTGAATTCACATATACCTCATAACCATAGCCACGAATACGACTACGTAGAGCAGGATGCATACCTTGAATCGCATCGAGGTTGCCTGATGCAATCAATATGAAATCACAGGGAACTGGTTCGGTCTTTGTCAGTGCACCCGATGAACGCTCTGAACGGCCAGAAATAGGGAATGCTCGTTCTTGCATGGCTGTAAGCAAGGCTTGTTGCTCTTCAAGTCGCAACAAATTAACTTCATCGATGTAGAGCACACCTTTGTGGGCGCGATGAATTGCACCAGGTTCGACACGATCATGGGCTGGAGTTTCCATACCACCTGATTGAAACGGGTCGTGACGGACATCTCCGAGAAGTGAACCAGCAAGTGTAGCAGTTGCATCGACAAATGGTGGCAATGCTTTGCTGTCGTGTTTCACCAAAACTTTAGGAATTCGACTTTCATCACCAGAACTTAAACGGCCTCGAATAAACATATAGCCGAACATGAGAAGGAATCCTCCAAACAACAAAGTGAGTATATCTCCGCTCTGAATGGTTGCGATTACAAGAAGGAAGCCGACTGCTGCAAACGCGATAAGGAGCATTTTTTGCGAACGTTCTCTTTGCGTGCGCATAGATTCTTTCTGTAACTTCACAATCCGTTCTCCACGGCCAGCAGGGACCGAACGAACACGAGGTTCATTCTCATCGTCTTCATTCGGGTAAACGAGGATATCTTCAAGAGATTCTTTTGGGAGAAGGTCCGTCATTGAACGAGCAAGCATGGATTTACCAGTGCCTGGGTCTCCAATCATGAGCATGTGACGACGTTGTTCAGCGGCTTTTTTGATGACAACAGAGCCCGCTTCTTGTCCAATGACTTGATCGACCAGACGATTCGGTATGGGGACATCCTCAGTTGAAGTAAAATCAACGGACTGTATCCATTCTTCAACGCTCAAAGAAACAATATCATCCATATCAGGACCTGGCTCTGGTGCCCAAATTGTGACTTCATCAATGGCATCTTCGATGACGATTGAACCATCATCGATGAGCGCTTTTTCCACCTCGGGGGAAAGCGTATCTTCAGTCACATCAGTGTCGCTCATAGATAACCCTCTGCGTTACTCCCCTTTATGGGTTTACAATTCGACTATGTTTGAACATGAGTCAAATTCACCCATGAGAAAATCAAAGTGTACCGTCAAGGTATTGTTGGCCATAGTAGGACCATTGCTCAGCAGTCCATCCCGCAGGAAGGCCGCCTGGAGGCAAAGGTGGGCCAGCAAGTTGTGGTGCTGCAGGAATTGCAACAGGTTGCTCAAAAATACTTTCAGCACCACCATACATCGAATTTGCGACTGAGTCATGAGCAGGGACCATGTTTGGATTCCATGCTGTATCATTCCATTCATCAACATTGGTAGCACCTCGACCACGTCGAGTAATCATCAATGTAAGTAAAAGACCGAGAAGAATAACTCCAGCAATAATTCCGACCCACTTCATGTCAATTTCTGCCACATCAGAACTTGTATCTGAGCCCGATTGCATATCATCAATACAATTAGCACGTGAATCACTACATGCTGTGTCAAGTTCTTCTTCAACTACAGTGAGTTTCATTTCAAGGACTGAAGTATCATCTTCAACAGCTGCAGATTCAATCTGGTTCTTGAGTCCATCCTTCTTTGCAGTCAAATCTTCAAGATAATCGGTGAACATTTCATCATCCATTTCTTCAATAGTAGGCATACTTTCAGTGATATCCCACTTTACGCTGGACATAGTTTTGTAATCATTATCACCATCTGATGCTACAATCGACAATTGGTAATAATCATTGAATCGTGAACCATCTTCACGGGCAAGCCCTTCACTAATGGCAGAAGGAATAAGTAATTCTGTCTTCCAACTGCTGGCGGATTGTGAAACATCCAAGTTTTCTTGTAAGAGACCATCGCAGGTTCCGGTCAGCATACTGCAAACATTCCATGTCATCGCGATGGATGTAAATATAGGTGCAGATGGAGTAAGCTCCATTGTAACTGTTGGTGTTTGACCAATATACAAGTCCTCGAGGCTCACATACATGTATCCACTTCCATCATCATCGAGAGCGAGAAGGAATGGCAAAGCGTCGTAGACCTCCACATTCATCACATAGACATTGGAATCATACTTATCGGCAACTGAAATAGTAACCGTTTGCATACCTGTTTCCTCGAACAACAGAGTAAGGGTTCCATCAAGGAAACTGTAACGTGCAGCCCCAGGTTCTGAGGATGAGACGGTAATGAATGCCTCAGAAGCAGGGTCATCAACATCGATAACTCGACTGGTAAGGATCGTAACATGTTGGTCATTTCGCTTCAAAGAAATAGATTCAAGGTCATCGAAAGGAGTAATACGAGGTGCATCGTTCTTAGGTTGAATGTTGATGGTGAGTGTGGTATCAGAAGTCTTTACGCCATCACTTGCACGAATAGTAAGGATTGCTTGGCCGTTTACATCATCATCTGTTGTTTCAAAAGCAAGGTTTTTGCCATTGAGTGAAGCCGTAATCGCCTCCTCATTGGAATTATTAATCAGTTCAAGAGTCAAACTTGTGGCATCAACAGATTGGCCTGAATCATCAGTATCGGTGAGATAGTTCAGAAGTGAAAACTGGCTATTTCCACCTTCAAGGATTGACTGTGATGGCAAACCTATCCATCGTGGCTGTCCATTTTCAAGGACGTTGAATAACAAAGTCCCGTATGGAAGTTCACCCGCTTCCGAGTAATCTTCACCATCATCGAGTTGGAGTTCTATGCCTTGTTGGCCGAGTGGGCAACCACTGAGTTCATTCCATTGGAAATTGACTTCAATTTCTTTTGTACTTGGATACCATGCGACAAACGAGTCATCATTAGATGTGATAATAAGGTTCTCTAGGGGCGTTTCCGGGTCACTGATGTGGTCGATCACAGAAACCTTGGTTGATGTATCGCACATGACAGACGGAATAGGATCAGTGACAATAGTAGGGACACCGTTTTGGAGTTCAAATCCAGAACTTCCGGTGGTGACCATCCATGTACCGGTCTGTCCACGTGAATCAATCGCTTGTGCCCGGATGTCATACCATCCAGAAGGCATTACGCTTGTCGGATTTACAACATATTCACGACCTTCATTTGAGGTTCCCGCGAAAACTACGTTTTGGCCACCAGAAACTGCACTGCTGGACCATTGATCGAGACCTGTAGGTGACACTTCGACATTGAAAGTAATTGTTGCTGCGGTGTCAAGATTATCATCTGCGTCGGCCTTTGCTAAGATGAGTGCATGTGAACCACGTTCAATCGATTGATCTCCCGAAATTTGTGGATTCTTTGAAATTGGTGGTCGGTCTTGTTCAACTTCTTGCAAAGCTACGTTATTGGCGCCGTTTTGATCACCGATTAATCCGGTCAAACGAGCACCAAACTTGTTCTTCCAACTACTGGAGAGGGAAGATGTGTCAAATGTTGTTTGAACGCTTTGAGTTGAAGGAGAATTCAAGTTGTTCAATGAAGTCGAACTAATAGGAACTTCATTCACTCCGTCTTTGTAGAAGAATTGAATGGTACCACCATCGGCATAGTCGAGGTCTCCGACGTTGGCCGCTGTTACATCGATAGTAATGGTGTCACCAATCATAAAACCGCCATTGGATGTGGAGGGATTAGAAACGGCTACATTGGTGATGCCAAGGTCCAATTTTGGAGCCATGGTTGAGTCTGCTGCTGCATAAACATCAGCGTTAAATGAAGTTGTACTCCAAGTGGAGAAGAGTGCTGCAACGGCGTTCATGTTACTTGCTCCACCGTTTACCAAATTGCTTGGGACGGTCCAGGTCTTGACTGCTTGGCCAGAATTGAGGTTTACAGTTTCGAAGCCGGTTCCACTTCCGACATTACCGCCGTTATGTGCGTAACCACCATTGTTGAGAAGCCATGCTTCCCAGCAATTGTGACCTTTTGTGTTATCAGCATAAACGTGTGAATTACAGACTTTTTCGGTGACTGCAGCGTAGAGAGTAATACTCGAAGGTGCTGTCCCTGAACCGACATAACTGGCAGAGACTGAAACATCTACTGTCCCATCTCCGTTGTCCACCTGGGTAACCAATATAGAATAATCAGAAGAGGTGCTGTGCATGTTCCCACCGCTTGAGACAAATGAGTCCCAGCATGTGTTTGAGCCACATCCAACATTCAATGTAGCATCACCAAAAGAGGTCTTTGGAGCACCACCAGATTCTTGAAGGTGATTTACTCCATAAATTGGGGCAATGTTGCCCGATTCAGCATCTGCAGTGCCGGGGCTGCCTGAAAACGAAGCGCTGTGGTATGAGATGTAGACGTACCGGTCAGGCAAGGATGTCTTTACCTGGTTGTGCGCAGGGCTTCCGTAAGCATAACAGAAACTACAGTTATCTGATGTGATATACTGTGCGAAAACAGTGTGACCAGGGTCGCTTGGGGCATTTTGAATGAGTAACTCTTCCATAGGAGAGGACTCTTCTTCAGCATTCATTTCACTGGTTAATCCAATCATAAGACTACTCAAAAATAGTAGTACAAGGGCAGGGGCAAGAAGGCGAATGGGCATCTTCATACCTCGTCCACGCTCAAGACAGTATATGAAACCCTCCTATTCCGGTTAGAGGGCGACATATTTTGAATATGAAAGGTTAAGATTGTAAATATTACATTTCAACGGTAAAGTTTAGGCCGTCTAGTGAGTGCCCGAAGCATGAACCAATCGCAGTGGTCCGTTTTCATTGAAGGAGAGGGGAAAGTCCACATTATTGAACTCATATCCGGAGTTCGAAAGATAAAGGGATTAGGTGTTTTGGATGCTTTTGAAACATTTTCCAGCATAAAATTTGGAGAAGAAGTTTTAGTTGGGCAGAAAATTTTGACTCGCGTTCCATTACGATTACCCGAATTAAGCAAGGGAATGCTTCGTCG
>Ga0114997_10002349_pt1 | contig 15270 bp, 19 predicted proteins | sample ArcticOcean_MG_C_2_FD_87045 | JGI IMG/M metagenome (GOLD analysis project Ga0114997, IMG submission 87045) | Marine microbial communities from western Arctic Ocean - ArcticOcean_MG_CB4_136 | ecosystem: Environmental > Aquatic > Marine > Oceanic | place: Arctic Ocean: Canada Basin | collected... | reverse complement strand
TTTTTTTTGTTTTTTTTTTTTTTTTTTTTTTTTTTTTTTTTTTTTTTTTTTTTCTTTCGGTATTGTTTTTTTTTTTGGTTTTTTTTTTTTTTTTTTTGTCGGTTGAGCTTGTTTTGAAACTATTTTTTTTTGTTCTTCTTCTTTTTTTATCTTTTCAAGTAGTTTGCTTGCTTTTGCTGCGTAAGGAATACTTGTTGTTTCAGTAATTTGTATTAAATCTACCGATAAAATTGGTGGCAGATCTATAGGTGATCTCATCATAAAAGGTAAGCTTAATGCTGTCAAAATAATCATTACCGAATGGAAAGTTAAAGATAGGAATATATTTTTACTCATATTAATTTTGATAAGGTTCAGATATAAGTGCTACTTTAGAAAAACCTCCTCCTGACAACATACCCATAACCTCGAGAACTCTGCCATAATTAATAGTTTTGTCACCCCTTACATATATCCTTGTGTCTGTTCTATTTTTAGATATTGCTAAAATTTTTGGAATAATTTTATCAAAGGCTACTTGGTATTCTTGAATGAATACCTCACCTTTAGAATTTATTGATAGAGTTAAAGGTTCCTGATCGTCAGGCAATGAGTCTGCTGCCGATTCTGGTAAATCAACTTGAACACCCACGGTTAACAAAGGAGCTGTTACCATAAAAATAATAAGCAGAACTAACATTACATCCACGAATGGTGTCACATTGATTTCACTTATTGGTTCCTTGGATGAACGATTAAGTTGAAAGCCCATAAAATTACTTTAAATAATTGATAAAAATCTTTTAGAAAAATTTTCTATTCTTGCGCTATATTTTTTAGAATCGCTATTAAATTTATTGTATGCAACAACGGCAGGAATTGCAGCTAACAAACCTAGGGCAGTAGCAAAAAGTGCTTCTGCTATCCCGGGTGCTACTATTGCTAAACTTGTATTTCTAGAAATGGCAATTGATTGAAAAGAATTCATGATACCCCAAACGGTTCCGAATAATCCAATAAATGGGGCTGTTGACCCTACTGTAGCTAAAAAAGTAAAATTTTTTTCAATAAGTGTAATTTCTCTATCTGCTGAAATTTCTATAATCCTACTCACGCGTGCTGACTGAATAGAAGAAGATTTATTTTTAGTTTTAACTAACTCAACCATCGCTGATTGAAAAATATTTGCTACTGGGTCTTTATCTCTGTTTGTTAAAGAATTGTAAAAGCTTTCAGCTGATTTTGATTTCCAAAATTTTTCCTCGAAATTTGATGTACTTTTTTCTATTTTTTTAAAAAGTTTATATTTATCAAAAATTAAAGCCCATGAATAAACTGAGGCACCAAGTAAAATAATTATAACTGCTTTTACTATAAAATCTGCTCTTAAAAAAAGCTGAATTAAAGAAAAGTCGGTTGTTCCGCCTAGTCCTACAACTTGTGTTGCTACTTCTTGTTCCATTATGTTTAATTTGCATCTAAATGTGTCATGAATTTGGCATCAGAAACATTAATTTTATTTCAAAACTAAATTTTGTCAGCTATTAAAGTTGAGTATTATTGAAATATAGAGCTATTAAAATCGCATCTGCTCTATTTGAGTCTTTTTTTCTTTGAAGTTTGTCTGTAATCTCTGGATAAACCTCAATTACTTTGGTTCTACTCGCATCTTTGTTAGTTTTAATCAAATTAAAATATTTTTTCCACTTTGTTGGTCTTACAAAATATATAGGCAAACTTAAAGCAGCACAAATTCCTTTAATAACTCCAAAAGATTGGCCAAAATTAAACATGCTAGTTACACCTTGTCCAGGCATTGCATTAACTTGTTCTACAACAACGACTACTTCTTTGCCTAGATTTAGTCTTTCTTTAATAATATGACATACTTGAGCACTGTTTATTTGTTTTTTATTTTTTTTCCCATCAATCATTGTAGGCGTATCATAAACTTCTAGAATTTTTTTATTTTCTACAATGCTTATAGCTCCACTTATCCCAGGGTCTATACCAATTATTATCATTTACTTTTTTCTTTTGTTAAAAAATTATTATCTATTTCCAAGTTAGCATAAACATATTGAACGTCATCGTCATCTTCTAAAATCTCAAGAAAATTTAGTACAGATTTAGTTTTTTCTTGGTTTAGCAAAATTTTATTTGTGGGCAACCATTCAATGCCTGAAGAAATAAATTCCTTATTTTTTTTTTCAATTTCTAATTTTACTTTATAAAAATTTTCTTTTGCTGTAATAACTTCATGATTTAAACCATTAGATGAACAATCTTCAGCGCCACCATTAATTGCCAACTCTAATATATCATTTTCTGAAATATTTTTTTTATCTATTCTAATAACTCCTACTTGCTTAAACTGGTGAGAAGCAACTCCTGATTCTCCTAGATTTCCTCCATTTTTTTGAAATATTGTTCTTATGTTTGAAGCTGTTCTATTTTTATTATCAGTTAATGCTTCAACAATAACTGCTATTTTTTCAGGTCCAAACCCTTCGTAGACAATGCTGTTATAATGCAAATCTTTATTTAATTCTGATTTGTTTATTGCTCTTTCAATATTTTCTTTTGGCATATTTGATTCCTTTGCTGCATCAATTGCAGATCTTAGTCTTGGGTTCATATTAGGATCTATTGATCCTAATTTGGCTGCAACTGTTATTTCTTTAGAAAGCTTAGAAAAAATTTTAGATTTTAACTTGTCAGCTTTTCCTTTTTTATGTTTTATACCTGCCCAATGTGAATGGCCTGCCATAAATTATATTGTGCTTTCTAATGCTCCACCAAAAATAATTGGTTGAACTTTTTTTGCTAAACCTGTTTCAAAATCAGCATTAACTAACAATCCCGAAATTGTAGCTTCACCTAAAGATGGAAAATGCCTAGTTGCCGACGGATCTTTCAAAAATTTTTTTAACGAATTATCTCTATTCATTCCAATTACTGAATTGTAATCTCCACACATTCCAACATCTGTTTGATATGCAGTGCCTTTTTCCATAACTCTATGATCTGCGGTCGGAACATGGGTATGTGTACCAACTACCATTGTAGCTTTTCCATCAAATAGATATCCCATAGCCATTTTTTCACTAGTTATTTCTCCGTGTAAGTCAACGACGATAAAATCTGCATCCTTTTTTAGTTTAACCGTCTGTATAAATTTTCTAGCTTCTTCAAATACATCGTCAGATTTTCTCATAAAAACATTTCCCATCAGATTAATAACAGCAACTTTTTTATTGTTTTGTGCCATAAAAATTCCATAGCCATTACCTGGCGATCCTTTGATCAAGTTATTTGGTCTTAATAATCTTTTTTCACTTCCTATAAATTCTATAATTTCTTTCTGATCCCAAACGTGATTACCAGTTGTTATAACATCGGCACCTGCTGTTATAAATTCCTCAAAAATTTTTTTAGTTATTCCTACGCCAGTATCAGCTGCATTTTCACCATTTAAAATAACAAAATCTATTTTTTTTTGTTTAATAAGTTCAGGTAATTTTTTCTTAATAATATCTTGGCCAGAAGGACCTACTACATCTCCAAGTAATAATATATTCATAATTTATTGTTTTGAACTTATAATACCTTGTTCTGTAAAAATATAGTCCAATTTAAAATCATATTTATTAATTGGTATCCTGTGGTGTTCTTGAAAAGAATAGGCTATTCCTAACGAAAGTATTTTCTTTTTACTTTGTTTAATTTTTTTTAAACTTCTATCGTAATATCCTTTTCCATAACCAATGCGATTTAAATTTTTATCAAAAGCTACTAAAGGGACAATGATAAGATCTGGAATATTTTTTTTTTTAGAAGTTTTAGGTTCTGGTATACCAAACTTACTTACATAAAGTGGTTCTTCGACAATCCATCTGCTAAAGGTCATTTTGGTCGAAGATTTAATAACTGGTAATAAAATTTTGTATTTTTTTTTAGATGCTTCTTTAATAAAGTGTAAAATATTAACTTCATAATTTGAAGGGTAGTAAGCAGCAATTACTATTTTTTTTTTTTTAAATTCATTTTCTATAAGTTTAAAGATTGAATTAAAATTAAAATTTTTTACTTTTAAATATTTTTTCTTTCTTTCCAGAAGAAATTTGCTTCTTAAATAAGTCTTGTCATCTTTCATTTACTGAATATTGTTTTTTTGATTGTTTTCAGCATTTTCAATAAATTTTTCTATTGATTTTGTTGCTTTATCTAATGTTGTTTCGTAAGAACTTTTGCTTTCTTCTAGCAATAATTTAAAATTATTTAATTCTTCTTTTAAACCACCTATTTCTTTTTCTTTTTCATCTTTGTAATTTATTGCAAGGGATTTAAGTTCTTTAAATTTTATTGATAATTTTTCAAAATCTTTTTTCGTATTATTTATTTTTTCAAATAGCTCAAAGTAATCATCTATCATCTGTATTGAAGTGATTAGTAAAAGTTTATTTTCACCTAAATTGCCTAAACTTTTTTGTAATTTATTATATTTAGAATCCAAGTGGCTTGCTAATTTTTTTAGATTTTCTTCCTGACCATCATCACAGGACAGCAAATAATCTTTGTTATTAAATTTTATATTTACGTTTGCCATTTATCAATTTCATCTATTAAAGTTTCAGTTTCTTGATTTAGTTCATCAATTTTTTTATCAAAGTTTTCTTGTTTGCCAAACTTATGATTCACATCTTTATCAATTTTTTCTAGTTCAGATTTTAATTCTTCGTGCTGTTGGGAAAGCTGTGTATAATTTTTGTCTGATTCTTCTTTTTCCCTTAATAATTGATTTTTTTCTATATTCAGTGAGTTGATGTTATTGTTCATTTTTACAACCGTATTTGACATGTTGTTTAACTTTTCCAAAACATCTTCCAATTTTTTTTCTTTTTCTTCGTAATTTTTCATTTGATTTTTAATAAAATCATATTATTGATTTGATGCGCCCAAGTCTATATAGGTTTTATAGTGAATCCAGTCTTCAAAGATTTAGCAAACGCGATAAGATTTCTGTCTGTTGATGCAGTGCAGAAAGCCAATTCTGGTCACCCAGGAATGCCGATGGGCATGGCTGACGTTGCTACAGTGTTGTTTAAATACTACCTAAGGTTTAATCCAAAAAACCCAAGCTGGACCAATCGTGATCGTTTTATTTTATCTGCGGGTCATGGATCGATGCTTTTATATTCGCTACTTTATCTAACTGGTTACAAAAGTATTTCTTTAAAAGATATTAAAAATTTTAGAAAATTAAATTCTATTTGTGCAGGTCATCCTGAGTATGAAACAAATACTGGAATAGAAACTACAACGGGTCCTCTAGGTCAAGGTTTATCAAATGCAGTAGGTATGGCGATTGCAGAGGAAATAATGAAAAAAAAATTTGGTGCCAGCTTGGTTAATCACAAAACATATGTCATAGCAAGTGATGGAGATTTTATGGAAGGTATAAGTCATGAAGCAATGAGTTTGGCTGGACACTTAAAATTAAAAAATCTTATTGTTTTTTTTGATAATAATAAAATTTCTATTGATGGACCAACAAGCTTAACAGTTTCTGATAATTATAAAAAAAGATTTGAAAGTTATGGTTGGTCTTTTCAAGAAATTAACGGCCATGATGAAAAAGAAATATCTAGAGCTATAAAAAAAAGTTTAAAGTCAAAAAAACCTAATCTAATTTCGTGTAAAACTATTATTGGGTATGGTTCTCCTAATAAATCAGGGAAAGCTTCTTCTCATGGTGCGGCGCTCGGTGAAAATGAAGTTAATCTAGTTAGAAAAAAACTCAAATGGAATCATGATCCTTTCAAAATACCAAAAGAAATTCTTGATGTATGGAGAAAAATTGGGTTAAAAGGCTATGCTCATGAAAAAAAATGGAATTCAATTTACAATAAAAAAAGCAAAAAAGTTAAAGATGAATTTTTAAGAATAAATAATAATAAATTACCTAAAAACTTTGAAAAAATAATTCAGAAACAAAAAAAAATATTTTTTAATCTAAGACAAAGTTTAGCAACAAGACAATCTTCAGCTGCCTTTCTAGAGGGAATTACAAAACATATGCCTGAATTATTAGGTGGATCTGCAGACTTAAGTGGATCAAACAATACAAATACAAAATACTCAAAAATAATAAGACCTGGAAAATTTGATGGCAATTATATTCACTATGGGGTCAGAGAGCACGCGATGGCAGGCATAATGAATGGTATTTCTCTTCACAAAGGTTTGATTCCGTACGGTGGAACTTTTTTAATTTTTTTGGATTACTGCAAACCTTCGTTAAGATTATCAGCTTTAATGGGTTTGAAAGTAATTTATATATTTTCTCATGACTCTATCGGTCTAGGAGAGGATGGCCCTACTCATCAACCTATTGAACACTTAACTCATTTAAGAGCAGTGCCAAATATAAATGTTTTAAGACCTGCTGACACAATTGAAACACTTGAGTGTTGGGAAATTGCCTTAAAAAGCAATAATACTCCTAGTGTGATAACTTTATCTAGACAAAAACTTCCATTTATCACAGAAACACTTACGCAAAAAAATAGAAGTAGCTTAGGAGCTTACGTAATTAAAAAAAGTAATTTTAATCCAGAAGTAACTTTGATCGCATCTGGCTCTGAAGTGAAGATTGCAATCGAAGCTTTTGATAAATTAAAAGAAATAAATATAAATTCAAAAGTGGTGTCAATGCCATGCCAAGAATTATTTAATTCTCAGCCTAAGGATTATAAAGAAGAAATACTTGGAAAAAACTCAATAAAAATTTCTATTGAAGCAAGTAGCATAAAAGGTTGGGAAAAGTATGTAGGATCAGAAGGAGTTTCTTTGGGAATGGAATCGTTTGGAAAAAGTGCGCCAATTAACGACTTGTATGAGCATTTTAATTTAACTAGCAATAATATTGTTAGACTTGTTAAAAAAATGTTAGAAAAATAATTTATGACTATAAAAATTGGTATTAATGGTTTGGGTAGAATTGGCAGGATGCTAATTAGAGCTGTAATTGAAAGCAAAAATAATAACATTGAAATCACTCACATTAATAATAGATCTAGCTCTGAAGTTAGTTGTTCGCTTATAAAGCATGATTCTGTTCATGGAAAATTTGCTGCTGATATAAGTTTTGATAACAAAAATTTAATTATAAATAAAAAAAAAATATCCTATTCACAAGAAAATAATATTGACAAAATTAATTGGGGAAACTTTAATGTAGATTATGTTTTTGAATGTACCGGTAAATTTAATTCAAAAGACAAGTTGTTGAATCATATAAAAAATGGAGCTAAAAAAGTTATTGTTTCTGCTCCTTGCAAAAATGCTGATAAGACAATTGTTTATGGAGTAAATGAAAATATACTTTCTAAAAGTGACAAAATAATATCTGCTGCATCTTGCACTACCAATTGTTTAGCTCAAGTCGCAAATGTTTTAAATGAAAATTTTGAGATAGAAAAAGGCTTTATGACAACTATCCATGCTTTTACTAGTGACCAAAGAATATTGGATAATTCACATAAAGACCCTAGAAGAGCAAGATCTGCTAGCCAATCTATTGTTCCAACATCTACAGGTGCATCAAAAGCAATAGGTGAGATTATTCCTTCTTTAAAAGGTAAGCTTGAAGGTGTAGCTATGAGAGTACCAACTCCAAATGTCTCTTTGATAGAACTAGTATTTTGTTGCAAAAAGGAGATTACTAAAGAAAAAATAAATAATGCTTTTATTGTAGCTTCCAAAAACCAAACAAAGAAAATTTTAGAGGTTACTTCAGAAAAATTAGTCTCTATTGACTTTAATCATAATTCTGCGTCAGCTATCATTGACTCTTCTTTAACAAATGTGGTTGGGGGAAATATGGGTAAAATTTCAGCTTGGTATGATAATGAGTGGGGTTTTTCAAATAGAATGTGTGATATTGCCGAACATCTTCATAAGATTTCTTAATGAAAAGTATATTAGATCAGCTTGATCTCAGTCAAAAAAAGGTATTGCTAAGACTCGATTTAAATGTACCACTAAAAAATGGAAAGATAACTGACGCAATTCGAATAGATAAAATTCTTCCAACTATAAATCATTTATTAAACAAAAAAGCAAAAATAGTAATACTGTCACATGTTGGGAGACCTAAGGGCAGAAAAGTAAATGAACTATCTCTTTTGCCAATATGTGAAAATTTAAAAAGTAAGATAAATACAGATATAAAATTAATTACAAAGAACCTAAGAAAAATTAATTCTTCAGATTTGTTTAATAATCCAAAAGAAAAAGTAGTAATGCTAGAAAATCTTCGATTTTATGAAGAAGAAGAAAAAAATAGCAATGACTTTGCAAGACACTTGGCAGGGCTTGCTGATATTTATGTAAATGACGCCTTCTCATGCTCACATAGAGCTCATGCTTCTATTTCAGAAATTGCAAAATTTATTCCTTCGTATCCAGGATTGCAATTAACCTCAGAAATAAATGCATTGAATAAAGTAACATCGGAAATTAAAAAACCAATTACATGTATTGTTGGAGGTTCAAAGATATCAACTAAAATTAATATTATTAAAAATTTAATTTCAAAGTTTGATAATATTATAATTGTTGGAGGTATGGCTAATAATATACTTAAGTATAAAGGTCACTCCATAGGAAAGTCTATTAAAGAAGAAAATTGTGATCAAATAATAGAAGAAATATTTAATATTTCAAAAAAAGAAAACTGTAAAATTATTTACCCTGAAGATGTTTCTGTTGGAGAAAATCTAAATAGCTTAGCAACAGTGAAAGACTTAAATAATATTTCTAAAGATGATTTAATTTTAGATATTGGTCCTCAAACAATAAAAACTATTAAAAATGTAATTGAGGTTAGTAACACAGTTCTTTGGAACGGACCAGCAGGCTATTTTGAAAATCCTAGTTTTGCCAAAGGTAGTTTTGAGATTGCACATAAAATTGTTGAAAAAAATAAAACTAAAACATTCTATTCGGTAGCTGGTGGCGGTGATACCGTCGCGTTATTAAATAATATGGGTGTTATTAATAATTTTAATTTTGTTTCAACTGCGGGTGGTGCTTTTTTAGAATATCTTGAAGGTAAAGAACTACCTGGTATAAAGGTTTTAAATTAATATGTCTGAATTAAATAGTATCGCTCTAAAAATTTTATCAGGTGGAAAAGGTGTTTTGGCCACGGACGAAAGTACGGGCACAATGACAAAGAGACTTAATAGTGTAAATATACCGTCTACTTTAGAAAATAGACTATTGTTTAGAGAAACACTTTTTTCTTCAGAGAGTATGAAAAACTGCATTGGTGGAGTAATTTTATATGACGAAACAATTAAACAAAACTCAAGTTCAAATAAAACTATACCGGAATTAATTTCTTTATCAGGGGCTGTAACGGGAATTAAAGTTGATACTGGAGCAAAAAAACTAGCTTTATCAAATGACGAAACTATTACCGAAGGTCTTGATGGGCTTAGGGATAGGTTAAAAGAGTACTATGATTTAGGTGCCAGATTTACAAAATGGAGAGGTGTATTTAAGATTTCAATAAAAAATAATTTACCAAGCTTTGAATCCATAAAGGCTAACGCTCATGCACTTGGTCGTTATTCAGCATTAGCACAGGAAGCTAATATGGTTCCTATAGTTGAGCCTGAAGTTCTAATGGATGGAGATCATGATGTACAAACTTGCTATCAAGTTACTAAAATGGTCTTAGAAGAAACTTTTTATCAGTTATCTATTAGTAATGTAAAGTTAGATGAAATTATATTAAAGCCTAATATGATTTTGCCTGGCTCTGACTGTAATAAAAAAATCACAAATGAAGAAATAGCTAAACAAACATTAAGATGCCTTAAAGATCATGTTCCAACAGAAGTTCCTGGAATAGCTTTTTTATCTGGTGGTCAAACAGAAATAGAAGCAACCAAAAACTTAAATTTGATTAATAAACATAATGATACAGGGTTTATCATGTCATACTCTTACGGAAGAGCTTTGCAACAAAGCGCTTTAAGTTTTTGGTCAAAAGATATTAAAAATATTAGAGGCACACAAGACACTTTCAATCATAGAGCTAACATGTGTTCACTTGCTGCTCAAGGAAAATGGTCAGAAGAGATTGAAAAAAAATAAAATAAATAAAAGGTTTGTTTATTTAGTTTCACCAAATAAAATTAAAGATAGCAAATTCTACGTAGACCTGGAGCAAGTATTAAAATCAAACAAAATAAGTTTTTTTCAACTAAGGTTAAAAAATGAAACAGCTAGACATAAGATTTCTATTGGAAAAAAAATAAAAAAAATTTGTAAAAAAAATAAGGTTAAATTTCTAGTAAATGATGAACCATATATTGCAAAAAAACTAAATATAGATGGTTGTCATATTGGGCAAAAAGATATGGATTTTTTAAGTAGCAGAAATATCTTGGGTAAAAAAAAAATTATAGGTATGACTTGCCATAATTCAAAAAAGTTAGCATTAAATGCAAAAAATAATGGTGCAGATTATGTAGCTTTTGGATCGTTTTTTAAATCATTAACAAAAAAAACTCCCTATAAAGCTAACTTAGAAATATTGCGTTGGGCTAAAAAAAAAATTAATATGCCAATCGTTGCTATAGGTGGAATAACTAGTTCCAATTATAGAAGAATTTTATTAAATGGAGCAAACTTTGTTGCTTGCTCGAGTGATATATGGAATAACAAAAAGTTAGATCCTTTATCTGCTATAAAAAAGTTTAAATAAAAATGAAAATACTAGGGAATGAAATTAAGCCAGGGATGATTATTGAGCATAAAAATGATTTATGGTCTGTGCTAAAAGCTCAGCATGTTAAACCAGGAAAAGGTGGAGCTTTTAATCAGGTAGAGCTTAAGAGTATTAAAAAAGGAACAAAATTGAATGAAAGATTTAGATCTAGTGACAATGTTGAAAAAGCGATTTTGGATGATAAAAAATTTAATTTTTTATACGAAGATGAAAACAATTGCCACTTTATGAATCAAGTCAGTTTTGATCAGATTCAAATCAACAAATCTTTGTTAGGTGAAAAAAATAAATTATTAAAAGAAAATATGGAAGTAAATGTTCAGTTTTATGAAGATCAAGCACTTTCTGTTGAATTGCCTTCTTCAGTAGAATTAAAAATTGAAAGTACAGATGCTTCAATTAAAGGTCAAACTGCATCATCATCTTACAAACCTGCCACACTAGAAAATGGTATTAAAATTATGGTTCCTCTATTTATAAATTCTGAAGATAAAATAGTTTTAGATACAAGGACTTTAGAGTACGTAAAAAAAATTAAATAAATGAAACTTTCTTCAGCTAATATAAATGTAATGGTTAATGCTTGTAGAAAAGCTTCTAAAATCATAATAAGAGATTTTGGAGAAATTGAGAATCTTCAAGTCGCGGTTAAAGGCCCAGGTGATTTTGTTACTAATTGTGATAAAAAAGTAGAAAAATATCTCATTGAAGAGCTTCAAAAAGCTAGACCAAATTATTCTATTTTAAGTGAAGAAATTGGAGAAATTAATAAAGATGATTCCTTTAGATGGATTATTGATCCGATAGATGGAACTTCAAATTTTATGCATGGTATACCTCACTTCGCAATATCAATAGGCTTGGAGCATAATAATGAAATTATATGTGGTATAATCTATGATCCAATCAAAGATGAAATGTTTACTGCTGAAAAAGGTAATGGAGCATTTATAAATAACAAACGTCTACGTGTTTCGGCTAGATCAAAATTAAAAGATTGTATTATTTTTACTGGCGGTCCTAAATATGGATCTATAGACCAAGAATTATCTATGAAAGAATATAAAAAATTTTCAGAAAAAGTTGATATTCCAATAAGAAAATTTGGAAGTGGATCTCTTGATATGGCGTATGTTGCTGCTGGGAGATGTGATGGTTTTTGGACAAGAAATTTAAATTATTGGGATATGGCCGCTGGTATTGTCATTGTTAAAGAAGCGGGCGGATTTGTAACGGATTTTAATGGAGAAAATGCCTATATTGAAAATAAAACTATATTAGTAACAAATTCAAAAATTAATAAAGAAATGATTGAGGTTTTAAAGTAGTTAATTTACTATTGTTTATCAATTTATTTTATTATATTAAATTACCCGATATGAAAAAAAATATACATCCAAATTATCATAAGATTAAAGTTGTAATGACTGATGGCACTCAATTTGAAACAATGTCAACTTGGGGCAAAGATGGAGATACATTAAAACTAGATATTGATTCTAAATCACATCCTGCTTGGATAGGTGGAAGTCGAAAAATTTTAGATAAAGGAAGAGTTAGTAAATTTAATAAAAAATTTAGCAATTTAAGATCTGCAGAGAAAAAATAAATGACTGATGTACCCTTTATGCCAAAAGCTACCGCTGTTTGGTTGGTGGAAAATACAAAGATCAGTTTTAAACAAATAGCTGATTTTTGCAACTTACATGTACTTGAGATTAAAGGTATAGCTGACGGAGATGTGGCTAAAGGTATAAAAGCTTATAGTCCTATCCTAGCTGGTCAACTTACAAGAGAAGAGATTGAAGAATGCTCTAAGGATATTAATAAACCTCTAGCGTTAAATAAAAAAATTTTAGATATTAAAGATGAAAAAAAAGTTAATAGATATGTTCCTCTCTCTAAAAGACAAGATAGACCCGAAGCTGTTCTCTGGTTAACAAAAAATTTTTCTCAATTGTCAGATGGGCAAATAGTAAAGCTTGTAGGAAGTACGAAAAATACTGTTTCAGCAATAAGAAATAAAAAGTATTGGAACTCTTCAAACCTTTCACCAAAAGATCCTATAGTTTTTAATTTTTGTTCTGAGGTAGATATGAAAAATGCTGTAGATAAAGCTGATAGAAAAATTATTAGGCAAAAAAAAGAAGAAGCAAAAGCAAAAGCAAATAAAAAAAATTAAACTTAAAAAAATCAAAATAATCATGAAAACTAAGAATCATAATCTTGTCGGAGTTATTATGGGTAGCAAATCTGATTGGGCCGGTGTTATGGAACATTGTAGTCTTACATTAAAACAATTTGGAATTAAACATGATGTAAGAGTAATATCAGCTCACCGAACACCAAAAAGATTACACAAATTCCTAGACCAAGCAGAAAAAAATAAAATGGAAGTAATAATTGCTGCTGCTGGAATGTCCGCTCATCTTGCCGGCGTAACAGCATCTTTAACAACATTGCCAGTTTTAGGGGTTCCAACAGAAAGTAAACTAAAAGGACTAGATAGCTTGCTTTCAACAGTTCAAATGCCCAGTGGTATACCAGTTGGGACTTTAGCTATTGGAAAAGCTGGCGCAATAAACGCTGCATTATTAGCTGCATCAATTTTGTCGGTAAGATATAAAAAAATTCAAGTTAAGCTTATCAAATATAGAAAGAACTTTGAAAAAAAAGTACCTAAAAAACCTTTTTAATCAATGTAGACAATCTTTTTATTTAATGTTAGTTAATCATTCTTTAAATTGGAGGTAGTTATTAAAATAGAAGTAAAAGATAATAATGTTGATCAAGCTCTTAGAATCCTTAAAAGGAAACTGCAAAGAGAGGGTTTTTTTAGAATACTAAAAAATAAAAGCAATTATGAAAAACCTTCCGAAAAAAAAAAGAGAGAGAAACAAGAGAATATAAAAAGATCAAAAAAAATCCAGAGAATGAAAAATAGCTTTTAATTTATACTGCTACTAAAAAATTTAGAATAAAATGTTAATTAAACCTCAAGTAAATTATCGCGGGGTGGAGCAGTCTGGTAGCTCGTCAGGCTCATAACCTGAAGGTCAGAGGTTCAAATCCTCTCCCCGCAACCAAAAGTAAAATATAAAATGGAAAACTTTTTACAATTAAACTTAAATGAGTCTTTAACTCAATCAATAACAAGAATGCAGTTTAAGGTTCCTACTCCAATTCAAGCTCAGGCTATACCGCCAGCTCTTCTTGGAAAAGATGTTCTGGGTACAGCCCAAACAGGAACTGGTAAAACTCTTTGTTACGGAATTGCTTGTTTAAATAAATTGTTAAATGACAAAAGTAGTGGTGCTTTAATTGTTTGTCCTACACGTGAGCTAGCGGTCCAGGTTGGAGAAGTACTTTCAGGTTTAATAGAACCTAAAATGAATATATCGTTAGCTACACTTATTGGTGGTGAATCTATGCAAAAACAATTAAGACAACTTAGAAGAAGACCAAGATTAATTATAGGAACCCCTGGAAGATTGAACGATCATTTGCAAAGAAGAAGTCTTAAATTAAATGAAACTTATTTTTTAGTTCTCGATGAAACTGACAGAATGTTAGATATGGGCTTCACTCCACAAATAGAGCAAATACTAAAATTCATTCCTAAAAAACATCAAACATTATTATTTTCAGCTACTTTGCCACAAAACATTATGAGAATTGCTGAAAGATATTTAAATAACCCTGAGAGAATAAGAGTTGGATCTACAACAACTCCAATTACAAAAATTAAACAAGAAGTTATACAGGTAAGTGAAACTGATAAATATAATGAATTACTAAATCAATTACACAAAAGAAAAGGTTCAATTTTACTTTTTGTAAAAACTAAACGTAACGCTGATAAGATGGTTGAAAAGCTTCGCAAAGATGGTCACTCTTGTGATTGTATGCATGGAAATCTGCGTCAATCTAAAAGACAAAGAACTCTAATATCATTTCGTGCAGAGAAAATTCGCATTCTCGTTAGTACAGAATTGGCCGCGAGAGGTTTAGATGTTCCATCTATTCAACATGTAATTAACTTTCATCTCCCTCAAGTACCAGAAGATTTTATTCATAGAATTGGTAGAACAGCTAGAGCTGGTGCAGAAGGTTGTGCTCTTACATTCGTTACTCCTAACGATAGACAAATGTGGAATGAAATTCAGAGATTAATTAATCCAAATGCAAAACAAGAGTTTAATACTTTTAAAAAATCTAATCATAGAGGAAAGAAAAGATTTTCAAGATTTAAAAAACGTGGTGATAGTGAAAATAAATCTTTTAAAAAAAATTATTTTGATGGCTCCCAAGACAATGATCAATCAAGAGGAAAAAAGAGATTTGGTTTTAAATCGGATCGTTCTGACAATGATCAATCAAGAGGAAAAAAGAGATTTGGTTTTAAATCGGATCGTTCTGACAATGATCAATCAAGAGGAAAAAAGAGATTTGGTTTTAAATCGGATCGTTCTGACAATGATCAA
>Ga0114997_10002348_pt1 | contig 15271 bp, 18 predicted proteins | sample ArcticOcean_MG_C_2_FD_87045 | JGI IMG/M metagenome (GOLD analysis project Ga0114997, IMG submission 87045) | Marine microbial communities from western Arctic Ocean - ArcticOcean_MG_CB4_136 | ecosystem: Environmental > Aquatic > Marine > Oceanic | place: Arctic Ocean: Canada Basin | collected... | reverse complement strand
AATAAACCAGTGGTGGCCAGAGCTGGAATCGAACCAGCGACACAAGCCTTTTCAGGGCTCTGCTCTACCGACTGAGCTACCTGGCCTAATTAAAATCGAAAAATTATTCTACCTTTAGTTAAATCGTATGGAGTAACCTCTACTAGAACATTATCACCGGTCAAAACTCTTATTCTATTTTTTCTTAATTTTCCAGCAGTATGTGCTAGAACCTCGTGATTATTTTCAAGTTTCACTCTAAACATAGCGTTTGGCAACAATTCTGTTACTTTTCCTTTAAGTTCTAAAAAATCTTGTTTTGACAATCTTGTCTCCTTTTTTCTTGTGTAGTTTTATTTAATATTGTCAAATAAATCAACATTCAAATTGTTAAAATGGCATTTAACTAGCTTTAGGGCTGGTAATTTTAATTGAATAAATTTTTTTTTATTCATTTAAGTCTTTTTATTATGGCACCACATTTTGACAATTTGGTTTCAATTTTTTCATACCCTCTATCTAAATGATATATTCTGTTTACGATGGTCGTATTTGAAGGAATTAGTCCCGCTAAAACTAAACTTACAGAAGCTCTTAAATCAGTTGCCATTAGTTCGGCGCCGTTTAATTTGCATTTTCCAAAAATCTTTGCTTTATTTCCCTCGGTTTCTATCTTTGCTCCCATTCTTCTTAGCTCAGAAACATGCATAAAGCGATTTTCAAAAATATTTTCTTTAATATTTGAGATACCGTCAGCTTCCATCATGAGGACCATAATTTGCGCTTGCAAATCTGTTGGGAATCCTGGGTACGGTTTGGTTATTATATTAATGCTTTTAAGTTTTATAGAACGTGAGGCTATTAAGTAATTTTCTTTTTTCAAAATTTTTACTCCCATTTTTTGTAGTACTTTAATTTCTGTATTAATAATTTTAGGTTTGACATTTTTTATTTTTAAATACCCTTTTGTTAGTGCTGCGGCAATAATATATGTGCCAGCTTCTATTCTATCAAATATAACACGATGTATTGCAGTTTTAGTTTTATCTACACCCAAAACATTTATACTGCGCTTTCCTACTTTAGTAATTTTGCATCCAATTTTTTTTAAGAAATTAATTAAATCTTCGATTTCAGGTTCTAAAGCGCAGTTCCTTAATTTTGTTTTTCCTGTTGCGTAACATGCTGCTATCAAAATATTTTCTGTAGCACCTACTGATATTTTTGGAAATTTTATTTCACAACCTTTAAGGCCTTCTTTTGCGTGAGCATTAATATAACCACCTTTTATTTTAATTGAAGCTCCCATTTTTTTAAGTGCATCTAAATGAATATTAATTGGTCTTGATCCTATTGCGCAACCGCCTGGTAAAGAAACTTTTGCTACTTTATATTTTGCTAACAAAGGTCCAAGAACTAAAACGCCAGCTCTCATTGTTTTTAAAAGATGATATGGTGCAAATTTTTTTAACAAATTTTTATTTAAAATTTCTATTTCTTTTTTTTTTTTATTAAATTTAATTGAAGATCCAATTGATTTTAATAATTCAGCCATAGTTTCTACATCTTTCACTATAGGAACATTTTTAATTATAACTTTTTTGTCGGTTAAAATTGTTGATGCTAGTATTGGAAGCGTAGCGTTTTTTGACCCAGAAACTTTGATGGTCCCAGATATTTTTCTGCCACCTTTAATTTCTAGTTTTTGCATTAATTTAAAAATTATATTTTGGGTAAAGTGACTCCGACTTGTTTCATATACTTTCCATTTCTTTGTTCGTATGTAACAGACGGTTTTTCATTTCCTTTTAAAAATATAAGTTGTGCGGCACCTTCGTGAGCATATATTTTTGCCGGTAAAGGTGTTGTGTTTGAGAATTCAAGTGTGACATGACCTTCCCAGCCTGGTTCTAATGGTGTTACATTTACAATTATTCCACACCTAGCGTATGTTGACTTTCCTAAGCATATCACCAAAACATCCTCGGGTATCTTGAAATATTCTACTGTGCTTGCTAGCACAAAAGAATTTGGTGGTATTATACACTCATCAACTGTTCTCGATACAAAACTATTTTTACTAAAATTTTTTGGATCAACTAAAGCTGTGTCCACATCTGTAAAAATTTTAAACTCATTTGAAACTCTAGCATCATAGCCATATGAAGAAAGTCCATAAGAAATAGTGTTATTACGCTTCTGTTCAGAAATAAATGGTTTGATCATATCTTTTTCAATAGCCATTTTCTTAATCCACTGGTCTGATAAAACACTCATTTGCTATTTTTTACTTTTTTGATTTTTTCCTGAAAATTTTTTCTTTTTTTAAGATTGCCTTTTAGTGCTTTTTCAATTCTTTGCTGTCTTTGTTCTTTTTTTAAATTTATTTGCATTCATTTTATTTCTGGTTGGGATTTGTTAGATCATCCAGTGTAATAGTTTTTTTTATATCGTGAGTTTTAATTTCTTTCTTAACAGCAGCAGCAGGTTCTGAAGATAATAACCTTTTAGCTCTTCGCTCTGCTAAACGAGCTTTTTTCTTTGCTTCCTTTAGCATCGCTCTTTCACCACGTTTTGATTTGTAGTCGTAATGTATACCCATAAAATACCCATTTTTGATATTAGTTTTTACTTGGTTGTTTAGCATTGTCAAGTTACTTAAATAATATGGCAATTTTTTGCTTATTCAGAAAGTGTATATTTTTGATTCTAATTTTACGAGAGTTTAAATGCCACTTATTATAATCGAAAAAAATAGACTGTTAAAATCTATCCATTTCAGGCAAAAAACTTAAAAAAAATTATTTTCATAAATTCTTAAAGTTTTCGTTTTTCCAGCTTTAATAAATTCACTTAATATGAAATCCTTGAAAAATTTATTAATAGTAACTTCATTAAGATGACTATCGATGTTTATCACAATTAAAAAAAATTTCTTTTTTATTTTGCTGATACTTTGTATAAAACTAAGTATATCCTGTTCTCTTTTAAGCGGTGTGTTAAAAATATAGCAATTTGAACTAATCCAATCTAAGCTTAATTGATTAAAATCTCCTTGAACAAAATGTGCTTTTTTATTTTTTATTTTTGATATTGAATAATCAACTAATTCTTTATCAATCTCATATCCAGTAGAATGTTTATTTGTTGAGCTAGCTAAGAAGTTTACTACTCTGCCTGTGCCCGAACCTAAGTCAGCTATACTCGAGATATCCTTTTTTTTTATAAATTTAGATATTTTGTATAAAAAATAATACGAGCAAGGCAAAGCGTCCGTCATTAAATTATTATTATGAATTTTGTAATAAAAATCTCTAAATCTTAATGTATAAAAAATTTCAAAAAATAATACTTGGATTAATTTATTTTTATAATTAGATAATTTTTCAAAATAAACTTTTATTCTAAAATCCATTTTTTTAACTTTTCTTTATTATTAATAATATATTCAGGAAAAGAATTATCAATCTCAACCTTCTTGTAAGCTATTTCTCTATTAAATATGTCTTTACCTTCTTTGATTTTGCTTTTGATATTTTCAAGATTTGCAAAATTTGGTTTATTGAGCTCTCCGTGTGCGAATGATTTTATTTTTTTTGATATATTTTCTGCTGTTTGTAGATAAGCAAAATGCCAGCCTCCATTTTCTATGATCTGAAGATTTCTTAGTTTATCTAATCTCCAAAATGGGTATTCTTTAAACTTTAACTCTCTAAGCCACTGTGGAGATTTAAGGTCTTTTTTTAAACAAACCTTGGATCCGTGCCAATGATTTTCTGTTTCATTTAATAAATTAATTTTATAATTAAACATTCTTTGTGAAAAAACTGCATATTTATTTTTTATATCAAAGGTATTTAATTTGCTAAGATCAGGTATTTCATCAACATCAGATAATATAATCAGATCGTTGTCACTGCAGTTTTTTAATCCTCTCATAATAGAATTTCTTTGATGTTGTTCCACTAGTGATTCTCCACCAATATGTGGTTTCTTTATAGCTTCAATGGTGTCATCTACAATGATATAAATAATTTTATCTTTGAACTTTAAAAAATTTTTTATTTCAAAATTAAGCTTTTTTTTATTTCCCTGGTGATCGGTGGTGGACTCTACTATAACAAAAAAGTCTACTTTATCATGCAATATATTGATTCTTAAATCTAAAATATGCTCTTCATTAAAAAACTGAAAACAATCATATATTGCCATAATAAAATATAAATAAAATAAAAAATTTAATCAACAAAATATAATTTATTAATAAAAAAATTTATCTTTTAATTTTTGTATATCTGCATTTGTAGAAAATTTTAATTTTTTTGAAATAACTTGCAAAAGCTTAATCTGCCCAAAAACTAACATTAAACTGATAAATTCTTTTTCCCTAGACAGGATCAATTTTTCTCCAATTTCTTCTAAATAATTTGGTATAAATATCATATCCATCTCAACAGGAGATCTTGTTGAGTGGGGACTAATATTTATCCACTCACAAGTCATATAGTTGATCTTACATAAATGATATAATAGCTCTGTCCAGCTTGGCACATCTTTGTACATGGGTACAACTTGAACCTCAATTTTTACCACTAGAGGACGATATTCACCTAGGCCCTTTAAAATTTCTAGCTCAGAGCCCTGGGTATCAATTTTTAAAAAATCTAAATGGACCACACTCAAACTATTTAAACTTTCTTTGATTGTTGTGCACTCCACTTCGATTTCACTTGTAACATTGAATAATGAAAAGTCCTTTTCTTTTAAATTATACAAACCATAGTTATCTTTATTAGGTTTATACATAGATGAGCTTCCAGAGCGATTTTCTAAGATATATAATTTTTTTTTACAATTTGAACTCCATAGACCTTTGTTTATGACTTGGTAGTTTTGATTTATTAATTTTTCTGCTTCACTTTTAATTGGCTCCACAACTATTGGTAAAAAAAAAGTGTCGTATCTTTTTTGAAATATGCTATCACCAAAAAAACCACCTTGTGCGCCAATATCAAGTGCATTTAATTTATTTTTTCCTAATAATTTTAAAATAAAATTACTATGGTCGTTTGTATGATGCGAATTTGCGCGAAGTTTATTTAACTGATTTACTACTCTTGAATTTATCCTAATTATGATAAAAAATTTTGAAATATAAGGTAAACAAAAATTTATAAGTTTGGAAAGTATCCTATAAAGAAATCTTGCAATTTTTGTAAATACTAAATTAACCATTAATAACTGAAACTATTTCATCAAAAATAAATGATCAACTTATTTTTTTGTAAAGGTCGTGAGTCCTAATTTCTTTTTATCAATTCTTGATGAAGAGCAGTGTATATGGCTTCTATCAACTATAAGACTTTCTCCTACCTTCCATGTGTATATAAATTCTATTTCCAACCCTTTGAGATTATTAATATCTATATGTGCCAAATATTTTTCATGTATCTTTGTATCAAAATTCTTGTCACCTATATGATCTGACGATCTATCGTTTTGTCCAAATTTTGGTTTAATTTTTAATTCCTCTTTGTTGATAGTGAAAGATGTTGATCTACCATACCACCTTTTTTTAAAAAAAATTGTATCTCCTATTGGTGTAAGAGGTGTGATGATTTGTTTGAAAATAATATCATCCTCATAAAAGCCAGAATCTACATGTATTGGTAGAGGGGCAAAGCTTTCATGAAAAAGTCCATAGTAATCTTCCCCTGTATCATTTTTTAAATTATCCATTTTAAAATCGCCCAAGAAATCTTTTAATTTATTAAAATAAATTTTATCCAAATTTTTATTGTGATTTTGTATCCAGGCTTTTTTTTTAACATTTTGCTTCTGATTAAAGGTTCTCTCTGGCAAACTTTCATAAAGATTTTTTATCATTTGGATTTCTGTCGCTGAAAAAATATTTACTTTTTTGGGGGGGCCTTCTAGACTCTTTATTTTATCTAAATATTTATGTTTCATATAAATTATTAAATTATCAATCTACTCTTGGAAGTAATACTTTTTAATTAAAAATGCGACAATTAAAATAATAAAAAAACTGGTTATTGGAATGTAAATTTCTGGAGACATTATAACAGTCATCAAGTTTAATGATGGGTTTTGATCAATGACATTTTCGATTCCGCTTCCTAGAGAAACAGAAATGAACATTGAGGGTAAGCTCCCTACAAAAGTAGCTAAAACATTATTTTTTATAGACATGTCAAATAAAATTGGAAGAACGTTCTGAACAGCATAGGGTGCTCCACCACCGCCCACAAACCTAAAGCTCATAAAATAGAGAAGTTCATTTTTGTTAAAAAATTCTTTTAATTTAGAAAATCTAGGGCCTAATTTATTTTTTATAAAATCTCGAAAGAAAAAACCTACTAATAAATATAAGAGTGCGGCCCCTATTGTTGTACCCATTAACACTAAGGCTATCCCCCACCATTTACCAAACACAAATCCAGCAAATATCAAAAGAGGCATTGCGAAGCCTAAAAGCAGCACCCAGATAATACAAAAAATAAAAAAAAATGAAGTTAGCAATATAAAGTTTTCATTTTTATAATTTAAAATAATGTCTTTATTAGCCCTAATAAATTCATAGTTCATCAAATCTTTAATATCTATAATAGAAAATAAAAAGTATAAGCCTGCCGAAAGAATAGACAAATAGGTTATCCCAAGAACAAGTTTAAGCTTTAATAATTTTATATTCATAACAATTTTTATCTGTACTTATATGTACTTATTACTTATAAATAGCAAAAAATTTTAAGTAGAGCTAAATAAATTTTATGAAAAGAACATATCAACCAAGTAGAATTGTCAGAAAAAGAAGGCACGGATTTAGAGCCAGAATGCAAAAAAAAGGTGGGAGAAAGACTATTGCAAGAAGAAGGGCTAAAGGAAGAACAAAAATATCTACTTAAATTGAATTCACAAAATGATCAAATTTAAGAGTTTAAACCAAAGTAAAGATTTTATTAAAATATTAAAAAAAAAAAAATTAAACACAAAATATTTCACAATTTATTTTGATAAAAACGCAGACAAATTTAATAAATATTTAAATATAAGCTTTGTAATGAAAAAAAAAATAGGAAATGCAGTGATAAGAAATAAAATAAAAAGAAAACTAAAGTATGCTGTTCAAAAAATCTTAAACGGAAATAGTTTGATAGACCTGAGCTTCACTTATGTAATTTTTGGAAAGAATAATGTATATAAAGACAAATTTGCAAATGTATTATTTGAGGTAAATGAAACATTTAAAAAAATTAATAAAATAGGGAATTAGCCATGCATATAGTAAATAAATTATTGATCATTTTAATTAAATTTTATAAATATTTTATTTCACCTTATATTCCTTCAAGCTGTAGGTATCTTCCTACTTGTTCAGATTATTTTATAGAATCGATAAAACTTAATGGAGGCATAAAGGGATCCTCGTTGGGATTGAAAAGAATTGTAAGATGTCACCCTGTAAAATTTTTAGGAGGTAGTAGCGGTTTAGATCCTGTGCCTAACGTGAAAAAAAGAAAAAAATAAATGGAAACAAGAAACGTACTATTAGCAGTTATATTTTCAACAATTGTTTTAATTGTTTGGGCCACTTTTTTCGAACCTCCTTCAAATATAAAGCAAAAATCTGAAAATCAAATAACAAATAATATTGAAGATACTTCCCCTTCCATTGATGAAGATTCAAAAAAAGTTGAAATGGCAGTTACAAGGGAAGAGGTAATTAAAAAGACAAAAAGAGTTAAAGTTGAAAATGAAAATATTAAGGGCTCAATATCATTAAAGGGTGCCATAATTGATGATATATTTTTTAAAAATTACAAAGAAAAATTAGATAGCCAAAACAAGGTAGTTTTTTTAAACCCAAAAGATTCTGCTAAAGAATATTATATTGAAACTGGTTGGGCTTCTGGTGGGAATGAAAAAATTAAATTACCACTTATTGATACAGTTTGGGAGATTAAAGGAAATAATACATTAACGTCTGGCAGTCCTGTAATACTTGAATGGGATAACAAGAATGGATTAATATTTACAAAAAAAATTGAACTAGATGATAAATTTTTGTTTAAAATTACACAAAGCGTTAAAAATAATTCTAGTAAATCTTTTCAATTTTACCCTTATGCACAAATTTCCCGAAAAGGTAAACCTGAGGGGAGACAAATATACATTTTGCACGAAGGTTTTCTTGGAGTATTTGGTGAAGAACTTAAAGAAAAAGATTATGATGATGTAGAGAAAGAAAAATTTACAATCAATAGTCAAAAAGGGTGGTTGGGTATTACTGATAAATACTGGTTGACCGCAATAGTTCCAGAAAATGGTAAAGCTTTTAAAGCTGAATTTGCATCAAAAGAAGGAAAACACAGAGCTAACTATATAATAAAAGAAGCTAGCATTCTTAACCCTGGTAACTCTATTACAAATAAAGTGAATGCTTTTGTTGCAGCAAAAGAAGTTGCGGTAATAGATAATTATGCTGTAAATCTGAATATAGAAAAATTTGATTTAGCTATAGACTGGGGTTGGTTTTATTTTTTTACTAAACCATTATTTTTTATAATTGATTATTTTTTTAAACTTACAGGAAATTTTGGTTTTGCTATTGTTATTATTACAGCTTTAATAAGACTAGTCTTTTTTCCTCTAGCAAATTATTCATTCAAATCTATGGCTAAAATGAAGTTGCTACAGCCTGAAATGGTCAGATTAAAAGAATTACACAAAGCTGACAAAGTAAAATTACAACAAGAAATGATGGCTTTGTACAAAAGAGAAAAAGTAAACCCTGTGTCAGGTTGTTTGCCAGTTTTGATTCAGATTCCTTTTTTCTTTGCAATTTACAAAATGCTTTATGTTACGCTAGAGATGAGGCATCAACCTTTTTTTGGCTGGGTAAAAGATTTATCAGATAGAGACCCTACTTCTATCTTTAATTTATTTGGTTTAATACCTTGGGATCCACCAACTTTTTTAATGATTGGTGCTTGGCCTATTTTAATGGGTATCAGTATGTTTATTCAACAAAAATTAAATCCTACGCCGCCTGATCCTATACAAGCAAAAATTTTTATGTTTTTTCCGATTTTTTTAACGATCATATTAGCTCCATTTCCTTCAGGCTTAGTTGTTTATTGGACAGTAAACAATATATTAACCATTGCTCAGCAATGGATAATTATGAGGGGAACAAAAGTTAAAACAGTCTAAACAAATGTCTACAAACGAAAGTTTAGATAAAAAAATAAAAGAATTCTGGCCGAAAGATGGTCCCGTAAATCATAAAATAGAAAAATATATCAAAAAATATTCAACAGAAAAAATAGTTATAAAGTGTGGTGGGCGTGTACTTTTAGATCCGAACCTATTTAATAACTTTATAAGTGATGTTTCTATCTTAAAAAAACTTGGATTAAAACCAGTTGTCGTTCATGGTGGTGGACCAAGGATTAAGAAAAAACTTAGTGAATTAAATATTGAAACTAAATTTATAATGGGACTTCGTGTGACTGATGAAAAAGTTATAAAAGTTGTTGAGGAAGTCATGATTGAATTTAACAAAGAAATTGTTGCTGCTTTAGAAAAAAAAGAATGCAAAGCAAAATCTATAACAGTAAGAGAAAATATTGCAATTGAAGTTGAGCAAAAAAATCAAGTGTTAGGTTATGTGGGTAGACCCACTAAAGTGAATGATAAGTTGATTACAAATTTAATTAAAGAAAACTTTATACCAGTAATCTCACCAATGGGATTAGATAAAAAAAAACAAACCTATAATATCAATGCAGACACTGCAGCTGGCGCACTTGCTAAAAGCTTGAAATCGAGAAGATTAATGTTAATGACTGATGTTGAGGGTGTGTACGATAAAAATAAAAATTTAATTTCTGAAATTAATTCTATTGAAGCTGAAAAATTAATCTATGATGAAACGATTAGTGAAGGTATGATTCCTAAAATAAGAACATGCATAGATGCAGTAAGCAATGGTGTAAGAGGTGTAGTAATTATTGACGGTAGAAAACCACATTCTATTCTTTTTGAGTTATTTTCTGACGAAGGTTCTGGTACTTTAATTAGAAAATGAAACCATTTAAAATAATAAAATTCTGGCTATTTGATCTTGATAATACTTTATACTCCGCAAAAACAAAAGTATTCGATCAGGTTGATAAAAGAATGTCACAATATATATCTGAAAAACTTAATGTGAATTTAGAAGAGGCTAGAAGAATACAAAAAGGCTATTTTTATGAATACAATACAACGCTTAATGGATTGATTAAAAATCATAAAATTGACGCTAATGAATTTTTAGATTTTGTGCATGATATAAATATTGATTTTCTAAAAAAAAATGTACAACTAAGCGAAGAATTAAAAAAATTAGATGGTAAAAAAATTATTTTTACAAATGGTTCTAGAAAACATGCTATTAATATAACTAAAAAGATCGGAATCGATCAACATTTTGATGATATTTTCGATATTATTGATTCTGAGTTTATTCCAAAGCCAGCTATGGACCCTTATAAAAAGTTAGTAAAAAAACACAAAATAGACCCAAAATTATGTGTATTTATTGAAGATATTGCAAGAAATTTAAAACCAGCATATGAAATGGGTATGAAAACTGTTTGGATAGAAAATAATGAACCTTGGGCGAAGAAATACTCAGATAGTGGTTTTGTTAATTACAAAACTAAAAATTTATCTGAATTTTTACAAAAAATTAATTCAACTAACGCAACATAATGAATGTTAATTTTTTTGAAAAGATAATTAATGAAGCTTGGGATAGTAAAAGTCAAGTTAATCCAAAATCTAGTAGAAAATTACTTAACGCTATCATCAAAACTATAGAATTAATAGATTCAGGAAAAATTCGTGTTGCTGAAAAAAAAAACAATGAATGGGTTGTTAATCAATGGATTAAAAAAGCAATTTTATTAAGTTTTAGAGTGAACAAAATGAAAATTTCTAAAGGTCCTTACGCTACTTGGTTTGACAAAGTTGAGGGCAAGACTCATAAATGGAATGAAAAAAGATTTATTAAAGAAGGTTTTAGATGCGTGCCAAATGGTGTTGTGAGAAAAGGAGCTTATATAGCAAAAAATGTTGTCTTAATGCCTTCATTTGTAAATTTAGGAGCTTACGTTGATGAAGGAAGTATGATTGATACTTGGGCTTCAGTTGGATCCTGTGCTCAAATTGGAAAAAACTGCCATATATCAGGTGGAGCTGGAATAGGTGGGGTATTGGAGCCTATGCAAGCAAACCCTACAATAATTGAAGATAATTGTTTTGTCGGAGCGAGAGCAGAAATAGCAGAGGGTGTAATTATTGAAAAAGGATCCGTCCTATCTATGGGGGTTTATATAGGCGCCTCAACAAGAATTATAGATAGAGCTACAGGTGAAATATATTATGGTAAAGTTCCCGCTTATTCAGTCGTAGTACCAGGCTCTATGCCGAGTAAAAATAATCCTAATGGACCATCGTTATATTGCGTAGTCATCGTAAAAAAAGTAGACGAAAAAACAAGAAGTAAAACTTCAATTAATGATTTATTGAGAGATTAAAAAAATCATGCCAATTAGTGAATTAAAATTAGCTAAAGAATTGATTCGTAAACCAAGCGTTACTCCAAGGGATGCTGGAGCAATTAATATTTTAGAAAAAAACTTAAAATATCTTGGTTTTAAATGTCAGAAAATTAATTTTAAAAATATTAAAAATTTATATGCAAAACTTGGAACATCATCTCCTAATTTTTGCTATGCAGGCCATACTGATGTTGTCCCCCCAGGGAAAATTAGTGACTGGTCTGTTAATCCATTTAAGCCAGCTGTTAAGAATAATAAATTAATTGGTAGAGGAGCTAATGATATGAAAGCTTCTATAGCTTGTTTTGTAGCTGCGGTTAGTAGATTTAAAGTTAAAAATAGAAAATTTAATGGTTCAATAAGTTTATTAATTACTGGAGATGAAGAAGGATTAGCTATTAATGGAACAAAAAAAGTTGTTGAATATTTAAAAAGAAAAAAAGAAAAAATTAATTTTTGTATCGTTGGAGAACCAACCAATCCTAACAAACTTGGCGAAATGATTAAAATTGGAAGAAGAGGGAGTATTACAGGTAGACTAACTGTTATTGGAAGCCAAGGGCATGTGGCTTATCCAAACAGAGCAAATAATCCAGCAGATGCAATGATTAAAATTTTAAAAAAAATAAAAGAAATAAAACTAGATAAAGGAACAAAAAATTTTCAAGCGTCCAATCTAGAAATAACTCAAATAAACATAGATAATCATGCTGATAATGTTATTCCAGGATCTGCTCATGCTGTATTTAATATCAGGTTTAATAATAAGCACTCTTCAAATTCATTAAAAAAAAAACTAAATATAATATTTAAATCAATATCTAAAAAAAATAAGTGTAAATTTAATATAAATTATCAAGTTTCTGGCGAAGCCTTTTTAACGAAACCGAATAAAACAACTTATATGGTTCAAGATACAATTAAAAAAATTACTAAAATTAAACCTAAATTATCAACCACTGGTGGAACATCAGATGCTAGGTTTATTAGAAAAATTGCACCCTGTCTTGAGTTTGGTTTGGTTGGAAAAACAATGCACAAAATTGATGAATCAGTTCCTTTGTCAGACTTAAAAAAATTATCTAATATATATCTAAATATATTAGAAAATTATTTTAAGTAAAAATGGGAATTCACTTCACTAGAGAAGAATTTAGAGAACGCCAATCTAGAGTTATTGAAAAATTAAAAAACCAAGAATTAGATGCTTTATTAATGTTCAGGCAAGAATCAATGTTCTGGCTCACTGGATATGATACTTTTGGTTATGTTTTTTTCCAATGTTTAGTTCTAACAGCTAAAGGAGATTTAATATTATTAACTAGAGCTCCTGATTTGAGACAAGCTCAAAATACATCAGTTATAAAAGATATAAGAATTTGGACTGATGGAGATCAATCAAACCCATCAGATCATTTAAAAAATATTTTAGCAGAACTAGGGTTAGAAAAATCAAACCTGGGAGTGGAATATGAGGCCTATGGCTTAACAGGAAGAAACGCAATTAGATTAAATAACTCTTTAAATAAATTTGCTACTCTTCATGATAAATCGGAACTAGTTTCACATTTTAGAGTTGTTAAGTCAGCAGCAGAAATAACATATGTAAAAAAAGCAGCAGAACTTGCAGATAAAGCTATGGAAGCTGCCTGGGAAAATGCGCATAGCGGCGCAAGTGAATCTAAAATTCTTGCTGAAATGCAAGGGGCCGTTTTTAATGGTGGTGGAGATTATCCAGCTAATGAATTTATTATTGGTTCAGGAAAAAATGCATTGCTATGTCGTTATCAAAGTGAAAAAAGAAATTTAGATGAAATAGATCAGCTTTCGATAGAATGGGCTGGAACCTATAAACATTATCATTCTGCAATGTTTAGAACTATTCCAATTGGTAAAGTAAATGATAAACAAAAAAAAATGCATGATGCTTGCACTGAAGCATTAAATGTGTGTGAAAATAAATTAAAACCAGGATCAACTGCTGGTGAAGTTTTTGATATTCATGCTAAAACTTTTGATAAATTAGGATATAAAAATGCAAGAATGAATGCTTGTGGCTATTCGCTTGGTGGATTATTTGCTCCGAACTGGATGGACTGGCCAATGCTCTACACAGGTAATCCTTATATTATCAAACCTGGTAATGTTTTCTTTATGCATATGATACTTATGGATTCGGACAATAACTTAGCTATGAATCTAGGAGAAACTTATTTAGTAACTGAGAATGGCAATAAGAGATTGGGGAAAAAAAAACTCGATCTAGTTGTGGGATGATATTTGTTATCAAATACCCAACAAAAATATTACAAAATTAATGAAAACAGGAATAATAACAACAGAGACCTATTTAAATCACAACACAGGGCCAGGTCATCCCGAAAGAGCAGATCGTGTGACTATTATAGTTGAACATTTAAAAAAATTAAAATCTAAGAATCTAATATGGCAAAAAACAAAAAAATTTGATCTCAAATATTTACAACTTGTTCATGATAAAGATTATTTAAAAAATGTTAATGAAGCGTTTCCATCACATGGAGTTAATTTTCTTGATGGAGATACGATTCTATCTCCTGGCAGCAAAGAAGCGACCAAGGATGCAGTTGGCTCAATTTTGACAGCTATAGATGGTGTGATGAAAAAAGACTTTAGAAATGCTTTTTGCGCAGTTAGACCACCTGGTCATCATGCAGAAAAACAAAAAGCTATGGGTTTCTGTGTTTATAATAATATTGCTGTTGGTGCTTATTATTTATTAGAAAAGTATAATTTATCTAAATTAGCAATCATTGATTTTGATGTCCATCATGGTAATGGCACTCAGGATATTTTTTATAATAATAAAAATGTTTTATATATTTCTACTCATCAATACCCTTATTATCCAGGCTCAGGTGCGGCAAATGAAAAGGGTGTCGATGGTAATATTCTTAATATCCCTTTGCCAGCTGGGACGCAAAATTATGAGTTCTTAAATGCATATGACCGTGTTTTCAATAAACTTAAAGAATTTAAACCTGAATTTATTCTATTATCAGCTGGTTTTGATGCTCATAAGGATGATCCTCTTGCTCAAATCAATCTAGAATCTAAAGATTACTACACTTTAACAAAGAGAATAGTGGTTCTATCAAATGAACTTTGTGGAGGAAAGTTAGTTTCTATTTTAGAGGGTGGTTATGATTTGAATGCTTTGAAGGAAAGTGTAGATTACCACGTTAAATCTTTAGTTGAGTAATTTAATATTTAATATTTTTTAAATAAAGACCGCAGGCTGGAGCTGGAGCTGCACATTTTAAACGATTTTTTGATTTAAATGACTCTTTAAACTGATTGACGCTCCATTTTCCATCTCCCAAATATTTAATACAACCAACCATGGATCTGACTTGTTGTTGTAAAAAAGATTTTGACGTAAAATTTATAATAATTTTATCTTTATTTTTTTTTATACTTATTTTTTCTAGGGTTTTGATGGGAGATTTAGCGCCACAAGACGACGCTCTAAAAGTTGAAAAATCATGAGTTCCTAATAATAGTTTAGCACCTTTTTTCATAAAATAAATATTTAATTTTTTGCGGATATGCCATGCTTTATTTTTTTGAAGAACCAAAGGTGACTCCCTGTTAATTATAATATATTGGTAAGTTCTTTT
>Ga0114997_10002347_pt1 | contig 15300 bp, 14 predicted proteins | sample ArcticOcean_MG_C_2_FD_87045 | JGI IMG/M metagenome (GOLD analysis project Ga0114997, IMG submission 87045) | Marine microbial communities from western Arctic Ocean - ArcticOcean_MG_CB4_136 | ecosystem: Environmental > Aquatic > Marine > Oceanic | place: Arctic Ocean: Canada Basin | collected... | reverse complement strand
CTTGGGGATTAGAGCCTGATTCAAGATTAAGCTGCCAAGCTCTTACAGGAAAAGATGATTTAGTTATTGAAATACCAAAATATACTATTAATATGGTTTCAGAGAATCATTAGGAGTAATAAAAATGAGTTTAAAATGGGGTGATAGTCTTGATATAGCTATAGATTTACTTGAAAAATATCCTGATACTGACCCGCAATATATAAGATTTACAGATTTACATGATTGGGTGTGTGCATTAGAAAGTTTTGAGGATAACCCAGAAAACTCTAATGAAAAAATTCTTGAGTCAATACAGATGAATTGGATAGAAGAAGCAAAATAATAAACATAAGGAGCTAGAAATGTCAGTAGAAAAAACATTGTCAATAATAAAGCCGGACGCAGTAGGAAATAATGTAATAGGAAAAATTTTACAACGATTTGAAGACAACGATTTAAAAATTGTCGCTTCAAAAATGATACATTTATCTGTAGATAAAGCAGAAGGTTTTTATGATGTTCATAGAGATAGACCTTTTTTTAAAAATCTAGTTGAATTTATGATTTCAGGCCCAGTAATAGTTCAGGTATTAGAGGGTGAAAATGCAATCGCAAAAAATAGAGAAATAATGGGGGCAACAAACCCATCAGAAGCAGCAGAAAAAACAATAAGAAAAGATTTTGCAAAAAGTATAGATGAAAATGCTGTTCATGGTTCAGATGCTGCAGAAACAGCGAAAAACGAAATTGCATATTTTTTTAATAATGATGAGATATTTGTAAAAACCAGATAAACTATTTATGAAAAATATTGACTCGCTTAAAATAGCTAGTAAATTATTAAAATCTCAGAGAGAGAGTTTAGAGCTTTATATAAAAGAAGTTTCTATAGAGTTAAGACTTGAAGAGAGAATAGTTAAAGATATTGAAGACGCAAATTTTATAAGTTTTAAGAGTTACCTTTTTCTAAAAGGTTATTTATTAAATTACGCTAATCTACTAGGTGTGAGTATAAGTCTTCCTGAGGTTGAAACATCAGCTTCAGTTAGACACACCAACACCAACACCAACACCAACACCAGTACTAATAAAATTACAAAACTAAAAAAATATTATTTTTTTGCAATATTCCCCATCATACTTTTAATACTTGTGATTTATAAAATACAACATAATAACCAGAGTACTTCTAAAATAAATAATACTGATGGTATGAAAAGTATCTCAGAAATATCAACTCAGAACATTAATGATTTAAGACTTTCTGCTGATAAAAAATTATTAGATGATAGCGAAGGTATCAATATTAAGGAAGTTGATACTCAAAAGATTGTTTTAAGTAGAGATTTAGTGAGACAACAGGAAGAAGATTTGACTAAGGATAGCGTAGGTGAGAAAGACTCTGCTAGTAACAATAGTGTCTCGTTAGAGAGTAAAAATGCCATTAAATTAAACAATACTATTATCATAGGTGGTGACCCAGAGATTGTCGCAGTAGGGAAAAAACTTGAAATATTTTATAATGAAGATTCTTGGACAGAAATAATTGACTCTTATGGAAATATTGTTTTTTTTGATCTTGCGAAGCAAGGAAAAACTCTAGAATTCAATATTTTAGCGCCGTTTGAAATATTAATTGGTAACGCAACTGTCGTAAATATAAAGTATAATAATAAAAACGTAAGTGTTGGTTATATTAATCCAGATAATAATGTTGGAAAAATTAAAATTAAAGAATAAATTAAGATGAAAAAATTTCAATCTGTCCGCGGGATGCGAGATATATTACCAGGTGACTCACAACTTTTTAGGGCGCTTGAGGATATTTTAATATCTGCAGCAAGTCAGTATGGCTATGAAGAACTAAGGACACCCATTCTCGAAGATACAAATTTATTCATTAAGTCAATTGGTGATGGAACAGACATTGTTGAAAAGGAGATGTATACATTCACGGATGCTAAAAAAAATTCTTTTACAATGAGGCCTGAGGGAACAGCGTCTTGTGCTAGAGCATTAATTGAACATGGTATGAATGATGCCGTAAATAAAATATGGTATTCAGGCCCATTTTTTAGGCACGAAAGACCACAGAAAGGTAGGTATAGACAGTTCCATCAATTTGGAGCGGAACTTATTGGGATAGAAGGCTACCAAGCTGATTATGAAATCATAAGCTTAGTGAGTTATATATGGATGCAGCTAAATATTAACCCTACCCTTAAAATTAATACCATAGGTAACAAAGACGATAGGAAAAAATACATCGAGGTGCTTGGCGAGTACTTTAATAAATATAAAAATGACTTAAGTGAAAACGAAGTAAAACAAGTTCAAAGTAATCCTCTTAGAATCCTAGACTCAAAAAATAAAAATATTAAAGAAATGATAGAAATGGCGCCAAAAATAACTAAATATATTTCTAAAGAATCAATTATACATTTTGATAGCTTGCTAAATTCTCTGGAAATTAAAAATATTTCATATGAGAGAGATGAGAAATTAGTTAGAGGTCTGGATTATTACAATAGAACAGTTTTCGAATATATAGATAAAACATTAGAGACTCAGAATACAATATGTGCCGGCGGAAGGTACGACTCTCTGTTTGAAAGCCTGTGTGATAAAAAAATACCTGCTCTAGGTTTTGCTATCGGAATAGAAAGGCTGCTTGAGTATGTGAGCTATAAAATTAACCCAAATAGATCATCAGTCTTCTATATGGCTGTGCTTAGTGAAAAAGATTACTTATATTCTGAGAGCATAGCAAACTCTATAAGAATGTCGTCAAAAAATTATTTAGTTTCAAATAGTTACAACTATACGAGTATAAAAGCTCATTTGAAAAAAGCCAATAAATTATCAGCAGACTATTGTGTTATCATAGGAGAAGAAGAAATTAAAAACAAATGTTGCCAAATAAAAAATATGAATTCTGGAAATCAGGAAGACATAAGTATTGACAATATTGAAAATTATATGAAAAGTTTAGAAAAAAATAGGAATTAAGAAGATGGCTGAAGATAATTTAGATTTTACAGATAAATTGGCTCAATGGGGTGCTCAGAACATAAAATATATCTCTATTGGTGTTTTAATAGGGGTATTAATACCATTAGCTTGGAATTATAACCAGTTTTTAGAGGTGGAGAAGAATTTAACCGCATCTGATCTATACTATCAAGTTACTAATATAGAGAGTTCAAAGGAAGTTATTGGTTCAGCTACAGAGGAGATTTTATTAAATCACCGAGGATCAATATATGAGGTATTAACAAAGTTTACGCTCTCAAAGAAAGAATTTGAAAATAAAAATTATTCTTTAGCAAGAAAATATTTAGAGCAAATAATTGATATTGATACTAGCGATACCTATAACAGTCTAGCATCAATAAAAATTGCATTAATTTATATTCAGGAAAAGGAATACGAATTAGCATTAAATAATCTAGAAGATGTAGAGATGAAAAAAGCCTTTAAGCAAATTCTTTCAGAAACAAAAGGTGATATTTATAAATATATGGGTGACATGGAGCAATCCTTTAAATACTATAATGAAGCAATTGCTGCTTCAGCTATAAACAATGAAAATTTATTAATGAAGCATAATTCTGTTAAAAATTAAAAATTATCATGAGAAAAATATTATTTTTTTTAATTTTTTTTACGAGCTCCTGCTCAACCACGCAAAGCTTACTACCAAATTTTATCCCAGATTTTATAACTAATTACTTCGAAGAAGAAATTAAGATTTACTCAGACCTACCTAATTATATTCCTGACTCAAAAATAGATTTAATCTGGGAAGTAAAATTTTCAAGTGAGTTAGAAGATGCTTATTCGTTTTTGAATATCTTTAAATTTAATGATGAGCTTTTTGTTCCAACCCATAATAAAAAAATCCATGTAATATCGTCTGAATCAGGAATCTTAGAGGGATCTATTGATACTAAACTAGATATTTTCTCAGGACTAGTTGTTGACTCAGAATTAATTTATTTTGGGTCGAAGCAGGATACGGTTACAGCAATGAAGCGCTCAGATGATACTATTTTATGGCAACGTATAATGTCTAGTGAGGTGATGTCTATCTCTAAAATTGTAAATAATATTATTTACGTTAGAACTAACGACAGCAATATATCAGCTATAGATATAAATACAGGTAAATTTTTATGGATAAATTCTCAAGTTTCAGCTGATCTCTCAATTAGGGGCTCTAGTGAACCAATAATTAGTGATAATAAGGTTTATTCTGGTTTTGAGGATGGAAGAATTGCAGCATACGACGCACAAAATGGAGATATTATTTGGCAGTCTCAACTTTCAGGCATCAAAACAGAAACTGTAATAGATAGGCTAAATGATATTGATGGAGCTATGATAGTAGATAAAGGTGTTTTGTACGCTATATCTTATCAAGGAAGCATAGCTGCATTAGATAGTTTTTCTGGCCAAATTTTGTGGTCACGAGAGGCATCTTCAATAGATGGGCTAAGCACAAATTATGATAATATTTTTTACACAGACGACAATGGTATATTATGGTGTTTAGAAAAGTATTCTGGAAGACCTGTGTGGAAACAGGATAACTTTAAGAAAAGATTAATAGGCACACCTATTTTTTTAAATGACTTTATCTTAGTTGGTGATATTGAAAATTACATACATATAATAAATGCAGATGATGGCACTATATCTGGAAGAATACAGTTAAAAAGCTCAATACAATCTATTTATGCAGAATTCGATTCTATATTCGTACTTGATAAAGACTTTAATTTAAATAAATACAAAATCAATAGAATTTTACAAATAGAAGAATAGTATGAATAAAATTGTCACCTTGGTCGGTAGGCCAAATGTAGGTAAGTCTACAATTTTCAATAAACTTACCAAAACAGATAATGCGATTGTTGCTGATATCCCTGGGTACACAAGAGACTGTCAGCAAGGATTATGTAGATTTGAAAATAAGTATTTTATTACTGTAGATACAGCAGGGTTATTTTTTAAGGGTGATGAAGTAAGTAATATTAGCGAGCTAAACACTTACGAGGCAATAACAGAGTCAGATATTTTAATTTTTATTGTGGATGGACAAGAAGGACTTGTGAGCACAGATATTGAAATTGCTAATAACTTAAGAAGATTGCATAAGAAAATTTTTTTAGTAGTGAATAAGATTGATAAAACTCAAAAAGAAATGGCGATAGGAGAATTTTCAGAGCTTGGATTTAGTGATATTACTTTAATGTCAGCGAAAAACGGTGGTGGTATAAAAGAGATGTTTAGTAAGATTATTTCGGCTATACCTGAAGAAGAAGACATAGACGAAGACGAAGATGATAAATTAAATCTTGCGATTTTAGGGAAGCCAAATGTAGGCAAATCAACCTTAGTAAATTCTTTTCTTGGAAAAGAAAAGCAGATCACGCAAGACAAGCCTGGAACTACAAGAGATTGTATAAAAATACCAGTTATAAAATATGGTTATGAATTTAATATAGTAGATACTCCTGGCATAAGAAGAAAAAGTAAAACAAAGGAACACATAGAAATAATTGGTGTAATTAAGACCTTAAAGACCATTGAGGCTGCTGATGTAGTGGTTATCCTGATAGATTCTATGGATGGCATAACAGACCAAGATCTTTCGTTAATAGGCAGAGTAATGGAGCTTGGCAAGCCTGCTATAATTGCACTTAATAAAACAGACAAGTTAGATCAATATCAAGAGCATTTATTAAAATATGGTATAGATACAAAATTAAAGTTTATTAATTATATTCCTATTTATAAAATTTCAGCATTAAAAGGTGTTGGTTTAAAGAAATTACTAAGTTCTGCGATGTCTATATATAGCCAGAGTGGTCAACATATTAATACGGCGGTGCTAAATGAACTTGTTCATGATGCAATATTTGATCACCAGCCACCTTCGTATGGAGGAAAGAGGATCAAGATTCGTTATGTGCACCAAGGTGGTAATAATCCGCTAAGGATTATAATTCACGGGACCTATGTTGATAAATTATCAAAGGATTATTTAAGGTATTTATCAAACTATATTAGAAAAAAGATAAAATTGAGCGGTATTACGATATTTTTTGACTTACGTAATAGACTCGAAAAATAAAATTTTTTTTTTATTTTTCATGCGTTACGTTAACAGAGGTATAAATTCCCCCTCTAACGTTAAATTCAGCCATAATATTTATATATTTTGGACTTAGGATAGACACAAGGTCATCTAAAATTTGATTCGTCAGATCTTCGTGAAAGCCAGGCTTGTCACGAAAAGAAACAAAGTATATTTTTAATGATTTTAATTCCACACAAAGTTTGTCTGGTATATACTCAATTAGTATATTGGCAAAATCTGGTTGGCCAGTTTTTGGACAAAGACTTGTAAATTCAGGGATTTCAAAGTTGATAGTATAATCCCTATCAATTTTTGGATTTTCAAAAGTTTCTAATATAGTATTACTCATAATTTAAGCATTATATGTGAGTATTTAAACAAAACAACTCATTATTATTAAAACAAGGAAAGATATTGAGATTAACAAGTATTAAAATTTCTGGATTCAAGTCATTTGTAGATAAAACAGAGATAAAACTGTCAGCAAAAAGAACAGGTATTATTGGTCCTAATGGATGCGGAAAATCTAATATAATAGACGCCGTAAAGTGGGTACTAGGAGAGTCATCTAAGCATATTAGAGGGGATAGTCTAGATGACGTAATCTTTAATGGCACTGATACAAGAAAACAAAATGATTACGCAAACGTAGAATTACTCTTCTCAAATACAGAAAACAGAATTGGTGGTCAATATGCCCAATATGATGAAATTTCTGTTAAAAGAGAAGTTACAAGGGAAGGAGCTTCAAAATATTTTCTTAATAATAGTCATTGCAGAAGAAGAGATGTTTTAGATATATTTATGGGGACAGGGCTTGGTCCAAAAAGCTATGCAATTATAAATCAAGGCACAGCTTCTAGGCTAATAGAGTCGAAGCCAGAAGAGTTTAGGATGTATTTAGAAGAAGTAGCGGGAATTTCAAAGTACAGAGAGAGAAAGAGAGAGACAGAGAATAAAATAAAAAATACTAAAGAAAATCTTGATAGATTAAATGATGTTATTAGCGAGGTATCAAAACAATTAAAAATACTGGAGAGACAAGCTATTCAGGCAGATAAGTTTAAAAAGCTCACAGAAGAAAAAAAGTTAGTGAAATCTGAAATACTAGCTATAAGTATAAGAGATTTTCAAGAAAAAATAGAAGTAAAAAATAAAAAAATAGAATCAAAAAAAACTTCACTAGAAAAGAGGCAGGCAGAAGTTAATAGTATTAATTCCCAAACAGATAAGCATAAAATTGACTATCAAGAATTAAATGAAGAAATGAATGAGATGCAAAAACAATATTATGATGCATTGAGTGAAGTAGGCAGAACAGAACAGGCAATAGAGTATGAGAAAGATGGCGCCAAAAGAAATAAAAAACAATATGAAGATGCGTTAGAGTCAATAGAAAAAATTAAGAATAGATTAAACTCTGACAATGATTCATTAGTGAAACTTAAAAGAGAAATAGAGATACTTGAGGGTAAGAGAAGTGATACACGAGATCAAAGGGTAGATTTAGAAAATAGAAAAAATAATTTAAGAAGCGTTTTAGATGAACAAAAAGAATTTTTTGAAAAAGATTTAAAGAGTCTTTATGAATCAAAACAAAATAATAAAAGCAATAGAGAAAAGGTTGTTCGGCTTGATAAAGATATTGTTAGAGTTAAAAGAGATATAGAGCAATACACGACAACCTCTGAAAAAATATTTACTGAGCTGAAAAAAATTGAATCTTATGAATTAGATGTAAAAATAAATGAGTATCAAAAAGAGATTGAGTTATTTAAGAATCTTTTGAGAAGTGGCAGCCCTGAAGCTATATCAAGTGCTAATAAAATACAGGTTATTTTATCAGCAATAAAAGAAGTTGTTAAAACAATACAGGCTAACGAGTATGACTCAGCAAAAAAGAACGAGCAAATAAAGGATGGTATTGATAGAAAAATTAATGAAGAGATTGTTAGATTATCAGAAATACATGAAAACTTTCAAGCAACAGAAAAAGAAATTATAATTAACGATAGTAAGATCAAGGATTTGGAAGGTGATACAAATAGTAGAAAAAGTAAAATTGATAATATTAAAAAAGATTTAAATGAAGCAATTAAATCATTTGATACAGAGGTTAAAAATTCACATAATCTAGACTTGGATGTTGAGAGAAAAAAAGTTCAAGTTATAAATTTAATAAATAATATAAGCAATAACGATAAAGAGCTTGACTCTAAGGTAGGAAATATAGAGATTCTCAAAAATAATGACCGCACTCCTGATGGTAAGATAAGTGAATTAGAGCAGGTTCTTTTAGCGAAACTTAATATTCAAAACGAGAAAGACTTATTATTAAAAGAAATTAGGGCTAAAATAACCACCCTAACAAATACAATTTCTATCTTAGAGAGATCTAAATTAGAGGCATCTAAGGCTGTAGAGAGTATAAGATCGGAGATTTCAGAAGACGAAAAAAATATTCAGGAAGTAGTAGGTCAAGTTAAAAGCATCAAAGAACAGCTAATAGAGTTAGGCGTTAATAACAAATCTATTTTAGATGCAGATATCAATTATGATCTCTCGCTATGGAAGAAAAAAGAAAATGAGCTATCATCTTCAATTAATAGAATGGGGCCTATTAATTTAGCTGCTATAGATCAGTATAAAGAATATGAAGAGCGTAAATCATACTTAACAATGCAAAAAGAAGATTTATTATCAGCTTTAGAAACACTAGAGGATGCTATTAAAAGAATTGATAAGGACACAAAAGAAAGATTTAAAGAGACTTTTGAGAAAGTAGATGAAAAATTACAAGAAATTTTTCCTAAGCTATTTAATGGCGGGAAAGCTTATTTAAAAATGACAGAAAATGATCTCCTGAGAACCGGCGTTGAAGTTTTTGCGAGCCCTCCTGGAAAAAAATTAACATCAATCAACTTATTGTCAGGTGGAGAAAAAGCCTTAACAGCATTATCTCTTGTGTTTGCATTATTCTCACTGAACCCCTCGCCATTTTGTATGCTGGATGAGGTTGATGCCCCATTAGATGACGTTAATATAGAGAGATTTTGTAATTTATTTACTGAGATGAGTGAAAAAATTCAATTTATCGTAATTACACATAAGAAAATTACAATGGAATATGTTGAACAACTTATTGGTGTTACAATGGGTGAGAAAGGAGTTTCAAAATTAGTTAATGTAAGTATGAAAGAAGAATCATAATATATAGGTCTAATCAGCGTGTATGAAAATGAATTTAGAGTCATAATATTATTAACAGGAATCTTAGTTATTTTCTATATCCTATTTATAAGTAAGGACAAGCGAAAATATAAAGTATACAAGACAAAAAATTACGATATTAAAAGCCCAATAAATATTGTTACCAACAAGAAAATTGTAACAAAGAAAAATATTGATATAAGCTTTGGAAGTAAAGAAATATCTAATAATACTAGGCATCAGATAAAGATTTCAGCAAGCAAACCTAGGCAGATACCATTAGCTCTAGGCCCCAATCATGAAAAAAAATTAATTATTGTTAGTTCAGTAGCAAACAATAATTACAAGATTAAGGATATACAGGAATTCATGGAGAAAAAAGGCTTTATTATGAATAGCGGTGGATTTTATGATAAGTTCTATACTGAAAAACATATAAGTCATTTAAAATACTCAGTAACAAATATTATAAATCCTGGCTATCTTGATGAAAGTAGACTGAAGAATACTAGAATCAAAGGCATATGTTTTTTTATGCAATTACCTACAAGCACTGATCCCTTAGATGTTTTTAATGAAATGATAAGTGATGCTAGAATTTTTACAAATAAGAACAAAGGTATTTTATATAATGCTAATAAGATTATACTTAACAATAAGCTTATAAAGGATCTTAGGACTGTTGTTATGTCATATAGAGATGAGTATTAAAAATTTAAATAAAATTAAAATAGATTTAGAGGAATTAAAAAATAAAATTAATTCTTTAGCTTATCAGTATTATGCATTAGATAATCCAGAGGTTTCTGACAATTCGTATGATATTCTTTTTCAGGAGTTACTAGCTATTGAGGCTGAGTATCCTAGCTTGATAACTCAAGACTCACCATCACAAAGAGTAGGTTCCGCACCACTTTCAAAATTTGTTACTGTAAACCACAAAATGCAAATGCTTTCTTTGAATAATGTATTTTCCATGTCTGATTTAAAATCGTACATGGAAAGAATTGAGAAAAGAATTGATATTCCTTATCAGGATATTAAATTCTCATCAGAGCTCAAACTTGATGGTCTTGCTATAAACTTATTATATAAAAAAGGGGTTTTAAGTATTGCTGCTACAAGGGGTGATGGGTTAGTAGGAGAAAATGTTACAGAAAATATTAGAACTATAAAAACCATACCTCTTAGATTGCAAGGTAATAATTATCCTGATAGTATTGAAATTCGAGGAGAAGTATTTATATCAAAAAAGGGTTTTGAAAAAATAAATTCTCATGATGGCGGAAAAAAATTTGCTAATGCAAGAAATGCAGCGGCAGGAAGCCTAAGACAGCTTAATTCAAAAATAGCTGCTAAGAGACCACTGGATGCATTTTTCTATGCTATAGGCAACACTTCTAGCGACACTAACATAAAATCTCAGCAAGAACTTCTAAGGCAACTATCAAGCTGGGGCTTTAAGATATGTAATTTTAACCAATCAGTAATAGGATTGAGTGGATGTGAGGATTTTTATAATGAGATTAGTACTATAAGAGATAAAATACCATATGAGATTGACGGAATTGTCTATAAGGTTGATAGCATAAAATACCAAAACGAATTAGGTTCAATATCAAGAGCACCAAGATGGGCAATAGCGCATAAATTTCCAGCTGAAGAAAAAACTACAATTATAGAGAGTGTAAGATTCCAAGTAGGAAGAACTGGAGTTATGACGCCAGTAGCAAGCTTAATTCCTGTAGAAGTAGGGGGTGTTATCGTAAGTAATGCAACACTTCATAATATGGATGAAATACGAAAAAAAGATATACATGTTGGTGACAAGGTTAATATCCGAAGAGCTGGAGATGTGATACCAGAAATTATTAGTGTCATAAAAAAAAGTATATCTAGAAAAAAAATTAATTTACCTAAAAAATGTCCAGAGTGTAATTCTTCAATTACCCAAGAAAAAAATATGGCTTTTGCAAAATGTAGTGGTGGAATCATTTGCCCTGCGCAAAAAAAGGGAGCGATAATACATTATGTTAGCAAGAAAGCCATGGATATTAGCGGTATAGGCGATAAGTTAATTAACAGACTAGTCGAAGAAAATATTATAAATAATATCTCTGATCTTTATAAACTTAATAAGCAGAATCTCAGAGGTTTTATAATGAATTCTGCGGTCAGAGAAGATAGTGGTAAAAAATACGATATTACTTTAGGGGAAAAATCTATAGATAATATACTTTCGGCTATAGAAAGCAGAAAGGAGGTTAAATTAAGTAATTTTATTTTTTCCCTTGGTATTAATGAAGTCGGTGTTGTTACCGCTAGAAGCTTGGCTAATAAATATAGTTCAATTGCGAACCTATCAAATGCAAAATATAATGATATTATATTAATTAAAGACATTGGTCCTGTAGCAGCGCTAAATATTTATAATTTTTTTCAGAATCAACGTAATTTAGATATCATTAGTAGCATAGTAGGCAGCGGTTTAATTTTTAAAGCTGATAAAAAAGATAAAGTAAACTTATTTAATGAGGAGATTTATGTGATCACTGGAAAGTTAGGAGCTATATCCAGGCAAAATTTAGAGGATTATATTATAGAAAATGGAGGTATTGTGTCTAACTCAATCTCAAAGAAAACATTTTCTTTGATAGCTGGCAGAGACCCTGGGTCAAAATTAGATAAGGCTAAGAAACTTGGGATTAAAATAATTAACTCTGAGGATTTTTTTAAAAAATTTTATTTATGAGTCATTTTATCCACAAAACCGCTGTAATAGATGATAGTGCCATAATAGGCACCAATGTTAGCATTGGTCCATATTCTATTATTCATCCAAATGTAAGTATTGGTGATAATACAAATATTTACTCACATTGTATTATTCATCCTGATACTGAGATTGGTGATAATAATAAAATTCACGATCATGTCGTTATAGGATCAGATCCACAAGATCTAAAATTTAATACTGACATAAAGACTTCTGTGAGAATATTAAATAATAATATTATTAGAGAATATGTTTCTATACATAGATCTACAAGAAGTGAAAAACCTACGCAAATATTTAACGATACACTAGTTATGACTAACTCACATATAGGACATGATTGCTTAGTTGGTAATAGTGTAATTATGTCAAGCGCATCTATGTTAGGTGGCCATGTCATGTTAGAGGATCAAGTTGTATTAGGAGCTAATACATTAATTCATCAGCATGTTAGAGTCGGCAAGCTCGCAATGACTGCTGGAGGAAGCAGAATAACAAGAGATGTAATTCCTTTTATGTTACTTGGGAGAGATCCAGTAAAGCATTACTGTTTGAATAAAATTGGCGTACAGAGGTCTGGTATTATTGGTAAAGATTATGACGTGCTGGCAAAGGCCTTTAGGTTGCTGAAAAAAGGTGAAAATATTGAACTTATAGAGCCAATGACCGAAGACTTGCAATATTTAATAAGTTGGTTTAGTGTAAAAAGTGAAAGAGGGCATCACTTATTTATTTAATTTATGGAAAGTTAAAAAAATGTTAGTTGTAATATCACCAGCAAAAAAATTAGACGAAGATTGTGACAAAAATTTAATTCCTAAATTTACAATTCCTCCATACCTAGAAGATTCTAGAAAAATTATTAATGCTTTAAGAAAATACTCAATAGAAACTTTATCAAAACTAATGAACGTTAGTGATAAGATAGCAGTGTTAAATTATGAGAGATATATCAAGTGGTCACTCCCATTTAACTCTAGTAACGCATACCCAGCGCTAATGCTGTTCAAGGGAGACGTTTATAAGGGAATCTCAATAAAAGACTTTCAAAAAGAAGATTTTTTATTTGCCCAAAAAACGTTAAGAATTCTTTCTGGGTTATACGGGGTACTAAAGCCATTGGATTTAATACAGCCTTATAGATTAGAGATGGGCACCCCTTTGAAAATTGGAAAATATAATAGCCTGTATGATTTCTGGGGAAACGAAATTACAGATGAAATTAATAATGACATAAATAGTGATTATTTAATTAATTTAGCCTCTGTGGAGTATTTTAAGTCAATAAATAAAGATTTTTTAAAATCAAAGTTAATTAACATCTCTTTCAAAGAAAACAAGAATGGTGAATTTAAAATTATAGGAATTCATGCGAAAAAAGCTAGAGGTTTAATGAGCAGATACATTATAAAGAATAAAATTGAGGAGCCTCAAAAGCTTAAGAAATTTAATCTTGAAGGTTATGCGTTTAATAAAATCTTGTCCACAGAATCAGAATTCATTTTTACTAGGCAATAACTTGCATATTCATATATTAGGTATTTGTGGAACTTTCATGGCTGGTCTAGCAGGGTTAGCTATAGAAAAGGGCCATAAGGTAACAGGTCAGGACAAAGCCTACTACCCACCAATGAGCGACCAGCTAACTCAGCTTGGAATAGAAGAAAATATCTCGGAGGACACAATAGAAAGCTTAATAAATTGTGATGCTGTGATAATTGGTAACTCACAGTCTAGGGGCAATCATTCTGTTGAGTTCACTCTTAGCAATGATTTGGATTATTTCTCTGGCCCAGAATGGCTAAAAGAAAACATATTAAAGGATAAGTTTGTGTTTGTAGTTGCAGGCACACATGGGAAAACTACAACAACGTCAATGTTAATAAAAATCCTAAAAGATAATAATTACAATCCATCTTTTTTAGTTGGCGGCATATATAAAGAAGAAAATATAAGTTATAAATACACAAGCTCAAAATACTTTGTGATCGAAGGTGATGAGTATGACACGGCTTTTTTTGACAAAAGATCAAAATTTTTTCATTATAAACCAGATACATTGATTATAAATAATTTAGAATATGATCACTCTGATATTTTTGAAAATTTAGAGCAAATACAAAAACAGTTCCATTATTTAATTAGAACTATGTCAGGCAATACTAGTATTATATATAACAAAGGTGATAAGAATATTTCCTCACTATTATCAATGGGCTGTTGGTCTAAAAAAACAGCATCAAGAAAGTTTAGTAATATAGCTAACATAATAGGAGATCATAATCTTCAAAATGCTTCTTCTGCTGTATCTGCAGCAAAAACTATTGGTATTAATGAAAGTGACTCTATATCTGCTTTAGAGAAATTTTCAGGTGTTAAGAGAAGACTGGAGCTAATAGATAATAAAAATTTTATTTTATATGATGATTTTGCTCATCACCCAACAGCTATTGCAGCAACTTTGAACGCTGTAAAAAACAGGCATCCAGGAAAGAAAATAACCACTATATTCGAAGTTAGATCGAATAGTATGGTTTCTGGCTCTCATAAAGATAATTTTTACTCGTCTTTTGACCTTACAGATGAATTATATATCTATTGCACAAAGGATGCTCGTTGGTTGAAAGATTCTGGAGATTTCTTAGTCTATCAAGATATTAGTGTAATTATTGATAAAATTTATAGTAGTACAGAAAATGTTGATGTTGTTATTTTAATGTCTAACGGCGATACTTCACACATCATAAAAAAACTAAATAAGTATGAATAATATTCCAATATTTCCCCTTAGCTCTATAACATTCCCGGGCGGCTATATGCCTTTGAGAATTTTTGAGAGAAGATATCTGGATATGGTGAAGAATTGCGTTAAGGACAATACAGGTTTTGGAATTTCTCTTACTAATAATATTGATAACGAGTATTATGATATCGGCACTTATTGTAAAATTTTAGATTGGGAGCAGATGGATGACGGTTTATTAGGTATCACTATTAGAGGTAAATCTAGATACAAGATAGTTAACAAAGTCGTAAAAGATAATAAGTTAATAATTGCAAATGTAGAAATGCTAGATGAACCTAATTTTGCAGATATACCAAAAGAGTTAATGCCATACTCAGATTTTTTAAAAAATATCTTAGAGCAGTACCCAAAATTTTATCATGATGATGCTCCAAAATATTT